>JFJP01040113.1_pt1 | contig 17569 bp, 8 predicted proteins | sample 431651 | NCBI WGS metagenome assembly JFJP01 (sample SAMN02602958, study PRJNA72255) | Microbial mat metagenome, whole genome shotgun sequencing project. | biome: fresh water; feature: sink hole; material: water; isolation source: purple microbial (photo- and chemosynthetic) mats found in...
GATTTTCTGATATTTTTGGAATCGTAATTGGTACTGCCCGTATCTGTGTGGCCAAATTTTGTATTCACTACAAATTCATTTCTATCATATGATTTTAATGCTTTCCCTAATCTTAGTTCGCTTGTTCCCATTCCATAATTTGGTGCGGTATCGAAGAAATTCACCCCCATTTCATAGGATGTTTGAACAATTTTTATGGCTTCGTTTTCGGTCATCGCTTTCCATCCGGAATTTATTCCTAATTGCCACGCACCCAGGCCAATTTCTGAAATTGCAGGGGATTCATTTATTAGTTTATTGTATTTCACTTTATTATAGTTAGTTGTTTATGATATTATTTCAATCGGGCAGTATGGTGAGACGAATATTCTGCAAGGTGTACATTAACAATGTAGTATAGTAAGGATTGTCTTTCAAATAGTGCCTCTTTCAACAAAAGCTTGTTTCAGATTGTTTGAAAAAACGGCCATATCTAACTATTGACCAAGTGCATGCACATGGCTGCGAGAGGCGCACTGGTAGCCGATTGGCTACCAGTGGTCTGCTCTACAGTGTGCCTTACTCTTTTGAGTGTGAGGCATGTCTAGGATCAAAATTAAGATATTCTATCTTGCCGCACTCTTTAAGAGGGCTGATATTCTATAATCTGACGGTTTCGCAAGTATATTGAGAGATAACGAATATCCTTTATTTTAATGCCTTACCGGGATTAAAATGTTATTCTTACTCAAAAATCAAATCATTTTTTAGCCCTATTTATCATTAGTTGAGCAGTTGTTTCTCTGGCTTTTTCTTCGTTTACATCGTAAGTATACATTACCCACATTGCAGTGAGAGTACCCAAAATAGGTATACCTGAGAAAAATAACCTTAATTGAAACATGGTTTCGTACGTTTGGGTAGGTTCGCCAGATTTGAAAGCTACTATGCTCAAAATTAAGCCACTCAGGAAACCTGCAATAGCCGCTCCGAATTTTACCATCCACCAGAAAATAGCACCAAAGATACCTTCGCGTCGTTTTCCAGTATTCAATTCGTCTATATCTATCACATCAGATGTCATCGACATCATTAATGTAAATAAACTGCCTATTCCAAATGAAATAAATGGCAATGCGAATAAAAACAAGTAAGGTTTTCCGGGAACAAATAAAAATATCAGTAAAATATAACCGATGATAGAAATGCCTTGAGACCATAGGAAAGCTTTTCTTTTACCCATAAGCTTGGACATTCTTGACACAATAGGTATAATGAGTACAGTTGTAAAAATAGCACCCACACTACCAAATAGAGTAGGCCACAAACCTTCGCCAGTGCCATTGTGCAAGTAATATTTGATGATAAAATACGAGAAACCTGCCGTGGTGTTAAAGGAATTGAAAATGAGGAATGTTGCAATACAGAGTTTTCTGAAAGGCACAATCTTCAAGGCTTCTTTAAACCCTTCGATGATCAAATCAAAACTTCTACTTATACTTTTTAGGTTTAGAGGTTCATAATTTTCGTTTAAGGAAGATTTGCTTTTAATGAAAATAGCAGGAACTGCGGCTAATATTGTACAGACAATGGCTACATAAATTGCCAATGTTCTGGTTGCAACTTCACCCGATGTAAACATTGTTCTATCGCCCATAATAACCCAAAGCCAAGGTGCAAAAACCCATGCCAATTGTCCAATAAATTGTGCTGTTGCCATGATATCGGTTCGTTCATGAAAATCATCGCTCATTTCATATCCCATAGCTACATAGGGCACACTAAAAATGGTAATTCCCAAATAAAAAAACAATGAACTTACTAAGAAATAAATAAAATTATATGTAACACCATCATTGGCATACATTTGCCACATGAACGCAAATGCAGAGCCTGTTATGATTGCTCCTATAAAAACATATTGCCTTCTTCTTCCCCATTTAGATTTGGTGTTGTCTGTGATGAACCCCATAATCGGGTCGGTAATTGCGTCAAAAAGTTTGGGAACAAAGTAAATAACGCCTAGCATCCAGCCAGGGAAACCCAAATTTTCTACTAAAATTACTGTGAAAATACCCAGTACTGCCGGAAATAATTGATTGGCCAGCATGCCCAAGCCAAAAGCGAACTTTTGGCCAAATGGTACTCTTTTATGTGTTAAAGCTATGCTCATAAATTATGATTGTTAAAAAAATTTATTCTAATGTAAAAAACTGGGTAGTTTGCATACTTTGAAGAGTTTAAGAAAAATAATGTACGTTTCATATTTTCAAATGCACTTTAAGGTTCAGTATCTCTGCTGTACGAGAAAAAACTTTATCAGAAATCTCTTTACTTAATTCAAGACTTTCAGTGACTTCCGTTTTATTTTGGTAATGGATTTCGATTATTGTTTCATCGCTTAATTGATAAATAACCGGAATTTGGCAAACAGTAAATGCCAAAGAGTTTTTGGGAAGAACCATGCTTTCTGTTTCGCCGAGTACATTTATGAATTCAATGGTTTTATTCTCCGATAAAAACTCTTCCTTTTGCAAAATTTGAGGCGAAAATTTCAGTTTCCCATCAGCAACTTGTACACCCAATTCCCTAAAACGAGTGAGAATATCTTCTTTTACTTGCCCTGTCATACCGGGTTGCTGCGCTCCTCTGTGCAAAGGGGTGTGCGAATATGGGTCGGTTGGGAATGCTCCATTCACTTCTGGTGTTTTGTGCACCCCAATTCCTGAACCAATTTCAGTAAAATGCTTTTGTAATGCTGAGATTACTTCAGGGGAAGCTTTCTCCTCAAAGGCCTTGTCTATTACTTCAGAAACAGCTAAATGTAATTTCGATACCATGTGCCAATAGATAGAACCTAAACCTTCATACGCAAAAAAAGTACCCGAGCGACCTGTAAAGGCTTTGTGATTAAATACTTCTTCAAAAATACCTAAAATAATCTGCTCTTCTTTTTCAATTAAGGCACTGTATTCGCCTTTCTCGTTCAAAGACTTTAAGGCAGATTTCACATCGTTTGCATTATTGAAATTGCCATTAAAATGATAATTCCCTTTGATATCTTTATTTAGAATTGTTGTGTTTTCTTTGTCGGCCAAAGTGGTGAGCAGTTTCGATTTATTCACCAAATCTTCAGTGAGTGTATTCTTTTCTAAAAACTTAGGTAATTCTTTGTTGGGATATAAAATGTAACTGTTTTGGTCGGCTCTGTATAGGGCACTATTTCTTAAAGCGTCTAATACTTCCAAACTTTCTTTCGCCGACAGTTTTCCGGAACTCAACACTGCAACTTGCCCTTCCAGCATTTCACTCAGGTACGAAATCTGTACTTCATCGCCTACTACACTCATCAGATTGTAAGCGTGATACAGCTTATCTTCTCTCTGATTGGCATGCATGGTGTGCTCAATAAAATCGATACACACTTGTGTAAAGGTTTTCAATCCGTGCATAGAATGTGTAGATTTTTTACCCGAAAATCCACTCGGATATATCTGCAAGCGATACGCTGATGCCGATTTCCCCAGAATATCTAATACCTTTTTCCTGTCTTTATTAGAAATTGGGCTATTTAGTAATGGTTTTAAATCCAGTAAACCTTCTCGAATGCCGTGATAAAAACCCACCATCTCATCTGAAATTTTTATGGTTTCAGCATCAGATTTTTCTAATAATTGTTGAAAAAACTTCAAAAATCTTCTTAAATAATACAAGGTTACCATTGAAACGCCGTTCCCTACCAATGCGTTATTGGCATCGTTCCATTCGGGTCTTTGGGTATTCATCCAAATTCCGGCTTCGGGTATGAAGTTCGACATTTTTGAAAGCACGGTGGCTAATATTTTCTCAATAAAATTTACGTGATAAATCTCGTTGTTATTATCTCTTAAAATAGCACCATCTGCACCTATTTCTTTTTTTCTGAGGTCTATTATTTTTTCCCAATCGTAATTGTATTCTATTGTGTTTTTCGGATTGTGGAGTATGTGTTCATACGATTTTATTTTATAAGGTACGGCTGCATATACAAAACATTCCTTGTCGAAATATGACTGAATCTTGTCGGGAAAATATTTTTCAATAAATTCTAGGAACTTCAATAAATAGATAATTTGATGGTCGCCCCAATAACCAATGTAAGACCAGGGATTGTCATGCTCAATGGTTTCCCAATCGAAACCACCTTTTGTAACACGATATGGATTGTAACCATCGAAAGTAGAGGCATTGAGGAATTTATAAATCATTCCCTCTATAAAATGGGGGTATGAATGTGCTAAAGTTTCCCAATTTTGAAATATATCTCGCCAATTTCCTTGATAATCCAATATTTTAGAACCATCGACTTCGCTTCTGGTATTGATCGAAAATTTATTCCAAGGACGACTAGGGTCGCCGTGTCGACGGCTGAATTTTAATGGTAAATATTCTGTACAAAGCCTCACTAAATCAGCATCATCGCTCTTCTCTATGCTACTTAGCAACTCAGTATAAGTAAAAACATCTTTTAAGCCGTGTCTGAAATTTTCATTTCTATTGAAAACTCCAATATTGGCATGTTGAAGATATTTCAAAAAATCGCCTTTTTCTATTTTGTAATTATCATCAAAAATACCACCACGCATGATATTGAAAAGCGTATTTGAAAAATGTCGGGTATCTTTTCTTATATCCGAGGTGAATTGCAGGCCGTCGGCATTGGCATTTATGGCAATCAGGCCTTTTGTTCCTTGTGCTATGTCTGCTTCAATTTGGCTATCAAGGGTGGCATCGTGCTGTATTTTATCGCACAGTTCAATTACTTGCGACTGATTGAGGTTTACATTGGCAATAATCTTCCATTTTTTTGTTTCCTTGGCATTCAAATGTATGTTAGTTGAAACAAAGTAGGCACCTTTTTCGCCTTTTACATCGGTTTCTGTAGTAATATCTTTTAGTTTTCTGAAATTATTTACTTGTTTAGATGAAACCAAATAGGTGGCTTTTTCAAATCCTAAAGACCATGCAATATTACATTTCAAAGACTCACTGGGTTCTGCTTTATCAACAATAATAGCACTCAGCGCATAAATTCCTAAGCCACTTTCTTTATGCAATTCATTTCGCTTATAGCCATCTACCAAATTGCTGGTTGAAGATTGTAAATCACTCGAAACACCGTTGGGCATGATGTTTTGTAAGCCGTCTAATACTCTGATGGAATACACGTTATCAGACAGATTGGTAAGTTCTGCTTTTTTTACAAAACCAAAGGTATTAGAAGAATTCCATTCGTAGCGGAAACTTATATGTAAATCTTCAAAAATCTCTTCGAAAATTATTTTATTTCCATAAAGATTTTTATAAAGATTTCTTTGTATACTATATTTTTCATTAAATCGGTCGGAAAAAGGTTCCCACAAAATGACTTGGTCTTTGTGCTTAATTTGGAATATTGATTTACTGCCGGTAACATCTGCAAATTCTGTAATCTTGTCGTCTGTGTAATAAGGAAATAAAGCAAACTCTGCATTTTTTCTTCCTGCCGAAAGGCCGCCATTGCTAGAAATAAACATCCAATGATTGGAATCGCTCACGATGCTCATAAAAAAAGGACGCATGCGATCATGTTTCTCTATCTTATAAAAATGTTCTCCATTTATTACTACTTTTTTCATACTAATATTTTTTGTGAGACTTATGTTTTATATACATGTATTTTGCTAAAATCATTTGTATGTAGTTCAATTATATTTGGTTAGAATAAAGTATAGTACCAAACGAAAACCAAAATACATATGTTACGGAATTTCAAAGTACTATCGTATCATGCAGGCACAAGTGTTTCATTACTTGCACAATGTACGTGTCGGGAACGTTTTCGGAACACGCCCGTGTAATGCTCACCAAAGTTTTTCGCGTTAGGCTGGTTTTGTTGTTGCTGCCTTTCTATGGTACATGAAGCACATCAGCCTCTGGGCCCTGCTCGGGTACTTTGCCGGAATCGCAGTTTTCTATATTGAAACTCTCTTACATTGATAAAATACGATTGAAACTGCCTTCATGCTTTGTTGGCGTTTCTGCATCATTCTTACCTTACTCTGCAACCGCTGTGAATAGCCGCAGCGGTTGTTTTTTGATAAGGGGAAACGGCTAATGTTATTGATGCAAAAAATACATCGCTGTTACAGAAATTAATGCACCCCTTATAAATATAACAGGTTTTTGCAAGGTGTTTATATTCAAATATTTAATTAATAAATTTACATTTGACTTTGAAAGTATTGAAACATTGTATTATTTTCAAATCATGACAATTCGCTTTTTATAGAATTTGTATTGTAACTCTTTTATATTTTGCAAGTCCATCAATTTCAATATCATCTAATCGAAGTTTTATGACTTTCGCCAACTTTACTTTATTCCACATCCTCGTTATTGCTTTCTTCATTAAGTTGGTTTGGGTTGTTGTTTTTCACCAATTGTTTTATGCTTTCGGCAGTCGGTAAGTTTTCGGGCATGGTACCACCCAGTTCTTCTATGGTTTTGCGAACTTTTTTGCCAACCTCATAGTGGGTTTTGTTTGCTTGTTCTTTGCTTTTTACGTTGTCGCGTTTTAGTTTTTCTTCGGTTTGTGTGGCACGGAATAGGTTTGCCGCAAGCTCGGTGCTACCCATATGGTCGAGAATGTTCTGGCTTTTTTTCAGTCCCTTCTTTTTGTGTATACCTTTTGCATCCAATCCATTGTAAAGTCCTTTGTATCCCCAATTCTGGAATATTGCGTATTCAATGGGTTGAATGACTCCGGCATTTTTAGCAGCTTCGGCAAGTTGCTTGTTGTGCTCTATCATTTCAAGCCTTAGGTATAATCGCTTTTCTTCTTCGGTTTTTTTGTTGAAATCAAATTCTTGCTCAGCGAGCTCTTGCTTTCGGGTTTGTATGGCAAAGTAGGTTTGTCCGAGGGCAACTATTTCTTTGGATGGGTCTGCATTTTGGATAATCAAATAACATGCATAGCGGGTCAGAAACAAATCGCCAATATCTCGCTTCGCTCCCGAACCTAAATCGACCATTTTCTCTACTCGGGGAAAATGGTCTTGAACCTCAAAACCGGAGTTTTGACAAGCTACTTTGGCTTTATCAATGACATTTAAAAATTTATCCCATTTTTTATAATCAAGAACTACATACAACTCACGGGCCGACCAATATTCCTGACCTATTTCATTTGTGTGTTTTATACTCTCAAAAACAGAGTTTTTTAATCTATCAATATTGTCATTCATAGCATAATCTTTTGATAATGAACTTTTAGACCAAGTGGTTGAATTATTATTATTTAACTAAATTCTATTTTTAGTTCAAGAAGCAAATTTAAAATTTTAGTTTTCTTTACAATCGCTTGAAAAACCTTATTCATCATTTCTTGCCAAAAGCAGAAATAAATAGAGTAATGAAATCAAATTACCTGCACACCAATAAATGTAATATCGTCACGCTGCAATTCATCACCCTGGTGTTTGTTCAATGCCAAGAGGATTTCCTCTTTCTGGGTTTCCACATCGTGTGTAGCTATGCGTTTCAACACATCCATAAGTCTTTCGGTGCCAAAACGTTTTCTGTCGACATTGTTTTGGTCTATAATACCATCTGTGGAAATATATATCGAATCGCCCGGATTGAGCAGTAGCTCGTTGTTGGCAAACGGAAATTCATTGCTTTTACGGTTTCGTATGCCACCAATGGTGCGGCTGGTGCCTTTTATGGTGTGAATTTCGGCAGTCTGTTTGTTCATGAAATATAGCGGCCGCTTGGCACCTGCAAAAGTAATGGCCGTTTGTCCGGTAGGCATTTTGCGGAAAGCACAAAGAGCCACATCCATGCCATCGTTGTTGTCGCTGGTGCTTTGTCTGAGGGCAGTCACCACCTTTACGCTCAGTATTTCGAGAATCTGCGCCGGATTGGTGACTTTCTGTTCGTTTACAATTTCGTTGAGCAGCCTGTTGCCAATGAGGCTCATGAATGCCCCCGGCACGCCATGTCCGGTGCAGTCTACAGCAGCCAGAAAAGCCATCTGCGTGTTGGTTGTACGATCGGTATATTCTGAGAACCAATAGAAATCGCCCGAAACAATGTCTTTGGGCAGATAAATGATGAAGGAATTGAAATACTTATCCATCACATTTTTTGCCGGCAAAATGGCTTGCTGTATAGTTTGTGCGTATCGTATACTGCCTCTTATATCTTCGTTCTGGCGCAGGAGAATGTCTTTTTGCGACATGATTTCCTCGTTTTTCTGCAAAATTTCACGCTCAGCCTGTTTTATTGCAGTAATATCGGTATCGAGGGCTATCAGTTTGATCAATTGATTGTTTGAACTATCAATAATTGGTGTAAGTGCAGTTTGAACCCAAATTTGTCTGCCATCTTTAGTAGTATTCGGACTTTCGTATTGAATCGATTTTTTTTCGTTTATACACACTTGTATCAGTTCGTTTATATTCTGGTTCGAACTGTTTTTGAGTATATTAGACGCCACTTGCATGATATACTCTTCGCAAGTGTAACCGTACATACGTGTGAATCCGGCATTTACCCACTCTAAATCACCATTTGCACTGAATATACCTACTGCATTGTCGGTTTCGCTGGCTACAATAGAAAGCTTTTCGAGTTCTTTGTTGGATGCCTCTAATTGCTCGGCCTGTGCAAGTATTTCTTCTTTTTGTTGTCTTATTTCAGCGGTGCGTTGCCTTACTTTTCGTTCCAATATTAGTTTGGTTTTTTTGAGCTGCCCTGTGCGGTATTGAACGAAAAAATAAAACAAACCGAGAAAAGTGAATACGACAAGTACATAGAATATTGTTGTTTTGTAAAATGGAGGAGTGATTATTATTTTAATCTCGGAGGTTTGTTCATTCCAGATGCCATCGTTGTTGGATGCCCTTACCTTGAAGGTATACTCACCTGCAGGCAGGTTGGTATATGTTACAAATCTACGGTTGCCGCTGTATTCAGTCCATGTTTTATCAAATCCTTCCATCATGCATTTGTACTTGTTCTTGGAGGGGTTGAGATAGTTGAGCGCAGCAAACTCGAAAGAAAAAATATAATCGGTATGACTTAAAATGATATCATGAGTGAGAATAATATTTTTGTTCAGAACCGAATTTTCAGAAATATCAACTTTCTGGTTAAACAGTTTAAAATCTGTAATATAAATAGGTGGAATATATGAGTTGTTTGCAATTTCGTGTGGATAGAAGGAATTGAATCCATTTACTCCGCCGAAATACATTGCCCCATCAGCCGATTTCAAAAATGCCCCTTCAGAGAATGCATTTCCCTGCAATCCATCGGCCATATCAAATTTTTTGAACATTTCTTCGCGTGAGTTCGCATTCGGATTGAGTCTGCTAATACCATAATTGGTGCTCAACCAAAGATTTCCACTTTTATCTTCGAGTATGCCATAAATGATATCGCTTGGTAAACCATCGCGTATGGTGTAAAATTGGATTTTAAATGTTTCGGGATCTATTTTGTTGATACCTCCGCCACCAGTACCTACCCAAATATAATTTTTAGCACTGTTTTTCGATTCATATATTACGTGTATGCGGTTATTGCTTATGGTAGTAGAATCTTTGAGTATATACCTGAATTGCTTGATTACCCCTTTATTTTTATCGAAAATATCGATGCCTTTGTTTGCATATCCAATCCAAATTCTTCCATTTTTATCTTTAGTGAGCCACATCAGTCTGTCTTCGGCCAGGGTGGTGGTATCATTTTTGATTGATTGATATCGGGTAAACTTTTGTGTAGTATGATCGTATTTATTCAACCCGTTTCCACTGGTAGCAATCCAAATATGATTGTCAGAATCAAGTATCATTGCTTTTATATAGTTACCACTGATAGAGTTTATATCATTTTCATTAGAAAGAAAATGCTTAGTAGCTTTTGTTTTGGGGTTATACCTAATCAATCCGCCGCCTGCCAAGCCAAGCCATAAATTTTGAGCAGAGTCTACCACTATGCAGTTTATGGCTTCGTTGAGTTCTTTTATTTGGATATGATTAAAAACTTCACTTTGGGGATCGAACTGGTCGAGCCCACCTGAGTTGCATCCCACCCAAATATTGCCACTGAAATCTTCGGCAAAAGCCCTTACATTATTTTCAATCAGGCTGTTCGCATCGTTTATGTGGTTCTTGTATTGTACTATTTTTTTATTGCCGCGTACATATTTATTGACCCCATCTTGGTATGTGCCAAACCAGAGTATTCCCTGGCGGTCTTCGTATATAGCCCGAATGTAATTGTTGCTGATACTAAAAGGTTCGTACGGTGAGTAGTAGTAGTTTATAAATTTAAACGAATCCCTGTTTTGAGGTGCTAGACGAGCCAAACCTCCAAAAGTGGCAATCCAGATATCATTATTAGAGTCTTCAAATATTTTCATTACCTGATTGTTTGGCAATGAACTTGGATCAGATGCAATATTTTTGATTTGCCTGAACTTCCCCGTTTTTTTATCCAATATACTTATGCCACCTTTTCCGGTTGCAGTCCAGATATTTCCATCTAAGTCGCAATACACACCATTCAGTTCATTGTCGGCAATGCTTTCTGCATCTGCTGGTGAATGCATATATCTGGTAAACGTATTTGTTTTGAAGTTGAAACTATTGAGTCCACCGCCATTGGTAGCAAGCCAGAGTAGCCCTTCGCTGTCTTGTGAAATTCCGCGAATTACATCGTTGCTAGGGGAATTTGGATCTTGGGGATTGTTCATCCAACTTCTGAAAGTGCCTTTTTCTCTATCCATTAGGCAAAGACCACCATAAGCTGTACCTACCCATAAGTTGCCTTCTTTGTCTTCGAAAATAGACTGAATAATATCGCTGGAGAGGCTTGCGGGGTTGTTTGGATCGTTGCTGTAGGTTGTAAAATCGTCGGTTTCTACATTGTATTTGCTAATGCCGCCACCCAATGTACCTACCCATAGATTGCCTTTTTTGTCGACAAATAGATCGAAAATTCTTTTATATGGCAATGCTTTAGGGTTGTTGGGGTCGAAATAGTATGTTTTAAAATCGTACCCATTGTATTTGTTCAGCCCGTCTTCGGTGGCAAACCACATGAAGCCATTTATGTCTTGAGTTATACCATATACTGTGGCTTGCGAAAGACCCTCCTCGAGCGAAATATGCTCAAAGCGTATATAATTCTTTTGGCCCCAAACCGACAAGGTGCAAAGAAAAATGCTAATAAATAGAACAAAACGAACATTTTTTTTCATATGTATTATATAACAATATGATGGGGCCAATATACAAATTACTTTTTATTCTGCATGCCTTTCTTATATTAACATAATGTTACCGATGTTCGTTTTTAGGCGCTATTTTTTATTCAATATTTCTAAATTCCCTTAAATTACATTAGTTGAATGAGATATGAAATTGTGAGTTTATTATTTAGTGTAGGTTGAATGTTTCAAAGGGCAAGTTCATGTTTGCATAAAACTTATGTATGGTGCAAACAACAAGTTTCATTTCATAACCAAATTTTGCATTTAGTTGAATTATGAGTATATTTTTGGAGGGTTTATACGAAAATGGATTGTGTATGTATAAAATTCCGCATTGCATGACTGCTTTACGTGTATAAATAGAAAGTATTGCAGGTTTTATAAAAACCGATATAATTTGAGTGGAATCAAATTGATACTAGAAGTTCAAATGTAGAATAGGAATAAAGTTTTGGATTTTTTGTATTAACTCTTTGCTATTTATTGGTTTGGAGATATAATCGTTAAATGCATTTTTACTGAATTTTTCGAGTTCGTAGCTCATAGCATAAGCGGTTTGGGCTATAATAGGAAGGTTGGGATGAATTTTTTTTATCTGTAGGGCAGCTTCGTGTCCATTCATTACAGGCATTTTAACATCCATAAGTATGAGTGCTACATCACTGTTCTTTTGGCAGTATTCAAGTGTTTCTAGTCCATTTTTTGTGTGAACCAACATACAGTTGTATTCTTTTAGCAATTCTTCGATATACAAAAAAATGTATTCCTCGTCTTCGGCAACCACAATTACAGTACTACTAATCTTTGGGAGGTGGGCAACAGGAGCAATTTCCGAAGAATTCACAGGTTCATACTTGATTGTGAAATAGAAGCATGCACCATTGTTGAGTTCAGATTCTACCCAAATACGTCCTCCCATCAGTTCTACAAATCCTTTAGAAATGGATAAACCTAAACCGGTACCTCCATATTTTACTTGAATACTTTGGTCTGCCTGACTAAATCGATCAAATATACTCGTATGTTGCTGTGCAGGTATGCCAATGCCTGTATCTTTCACAAAAAATACAAGTTGGTCTTCATGTAAATTGTAACCAAATTCAACGCTGCCTTTAATGGTAAATTTGAGCGCATTAGACAGGAGGTTTGATAGAATCTGATTGATTTTTGATTTGTCGCCGAATATTTCAGATTGCTTATCGGAAAGCGGTTGATGGGTAAATAAATCTATATCGTGTTCTCTTGCATTTTTTATATAATTGCCCAAGAGAGAAACAACCAAATCATTGAGGTTAAAAGCTGCAATATTGAGGATTTCTTGTTTTGTCTCAAGAGATGATATTGTTAGTACATCGGTAACTATGCTTAATAGTTTATAGCTACTTTCTTTCAATATATGCGAGAAAACCGTTCTTTTTTGTCCTGAAATGTTATCATTAGCCAGCAAATCAGCAAATCCGATAATAGCATTCATTGGAGTACGTATCTCATGTGAGAGGTTTTGTAAAAAAGCTGTTTTCAGTCTGTCGCTTTCTTCTGCTTTTTCTTTGGCTTTGAGCAGTTCCAATTTTGCCTTTTTAGACTCAGAAATATCGCTTAGGGTGGTAATGAAATATAAAGGTTTTCCAGATTTGTCGCGGTGCAGATAGGTTGAGACATCTGACCATACGATTGAACCATTTTTGTGTATAAATCGCTTCTCAAAACGTGCTTGTTTTTGTTTTCCTTCCAAAATGCTTTTTATGATGTCAATAGACTCTTGTATGTCATCAGGGTGGGTTAGGTTAGCCCATTTTGCACTTTCGAGTTCTTCCTGGGTATATCCGAGCATTTTGCAGTATGAGCTATTTACATGTATGGTACCATCAATACTTGTAATTGACTTACCAACAGGGGCGTATTCAAACAAGTTTCTGAATCGTTCTTCGTTTTCTTCGGCAGCTTCTTTGGCAAGCTTTAAACTTTGCTCATATCGTTTACTTTCTGTTATATCGGTAGCAATGTATATTACATTTTGAAGGGTTTGGTTATCATCATATATGGGTGTGCATGAAACTTTGTAATAGCCTTTTAGCAAAGGCACTTCCATTTCAGATACTGCGGTTTTATTGGTTTCTATGGCATGATTGTATGGGCAATTTTGCGAAGCGCATTCAGAGCTATTCTGAAATACATCGAAGCACTTAAGTTTCAATATTTCATTTGCCAAATTATCTGTTCGCTTACTTAAATTCTTATTCAGCTTTACTATTTCTTTATTAGCGTTGAGTATGACCGCAGGATGGCCAATGGCTTCAAAAATTTTTTCCCATTGGTCTCTGGCCTTTTGCAACTCTTTTGCAGCAATTTTTTTATCAGTGATATCATAAATGGTTGTTACCATATGCATTTCACCATTAAATGAGAAAGTAGATGCATATACTTGCACAACTCTGTGTTCCTGATTGGCCAGTTTATGTGTGAATTCAAAAAAATCCGATTGGTTTTGGGCAGCCTGTTGCATTCGTAGGTTTACCTCCTCAGGAGTTAAGGTTTGAAGGTCGTAGACTGATTTGCTGCAAAATTCTTCGTTTGTATATCCGTAAAAGTTGCAAGCAGCTTTATTAGCCCTTTTTATTTTCTTGGTTTTTACTTCTATCTGAAGCATGATGGCTTTATTATTGTCAAAGTAACTTTCAAATTTCTCTTCGCCGCTCATATCAGATACTGCGTTGCGCATTTTTGCTAGTTCTTGCTCCAATTCCTGATATGTAGGTTTCTTACTTCTCATTTTAAATGATTATTAAACATAGGAATAAGCCTTTTTTAAGTAGAAAAACTGGTTGTAATTTATAACCTTTATTTTAATTTTTGTGTTATGTTTAGATAATTTTCTTTACACCATTTTTAGCATAACAAAAATTTATATATTTGAAGTAAGACACTTTTTATAAACCAAATAATACTTCATTTATGGAAAAGAAATCTGTAGGGTATATAGAGGGTAATCTGAAAATAAGGTATAAGTATCCGTTAGGCGATCATGTGGTTGAAGCCATTTTCTTAAGTTTATTTACTTTAGGTTTGTGGTATGGGGTTTATTTTCTGAGTGGCCAATTGCCAGATTTATTGTTAGATAAACTTTTTCCAGATGTTATGCCTGGCGGCGAACAATTGTTATTCAGTATACTCTTGTGGATAGCTTTGTTGGTTATTTTGCTTATACCATTGGCTATGATGCGCTTATTGTACAAATTGGTTTGTAAACTTGTAAATACGTGGCATTTGGAGGCAGAAGGAAATCTTTTTATACTCAGTGCCGGCCCATTGCCATGGTTGGGGCAGAATAATAAATTTGCGCTGGCTGATATCAGCAGGTTTGAGAATAGGGTGTTGATTGGCGGGGGGGGGTAAAAACAGGAAGTTCTACACACAGTCATAATTTGGTAGCTATATTTAAAAACAAACATACGCGTATACTTATGACGGGTTTCCCCAACGAGGAGACTGCCAAAGAATTAGCGGAAATTTGTAATAGTTGGGTGTGATTTTACCTATGACTAATAATAGGGGGTTAGTCCACTCATTTTTTATGTTTATAATAGGACAAAATAGAAGGAAAAGGAAAGAACATTTCTTAAGCCTCAAATTATGAGTGTATTGTATCCATTCATAAAAAACAAAAACGATGCATGATATATACCCTGCATCGTTTTTGTAAATATTCTAAGACCATTTATTACAAACCTGCTTCGGCTTTGTGTATACCAATGTCTTTGTGGTCAGAGGTTTCGATATAAGCAGCACGTTGTTTGTTTTCGGCACGTGCGCGTTTTATGAAAATATCGGCAGAATTGAGGTATTTATCGCTGCGCTGACTATCCATTACCATCAGACCTGATATCACCAGGTTTCCGGCCATCTCCACCATGCGACGGGCATGAAAATCGAGAAACTCAGAATCTTTGCTATCAATCACAAATTTTACGGTATCCATGTATTCGGTTTGCATTTCAGAAATCAGGCGCTTCAGGTATCCCAATTGAGGATTGGTAATCTGAGTAAGATAGCTGTTTACAAGCTCCATGTAAGCACCGGTAGTTACCCCTTTTATGGCGGCTACTACCTGAAGTTGCGATGTACCCTCGTATATGGTGGTAATGCGTGCATCGCGGTATATGCGCTCAATGGGGAAATCTTTCATGTAACCTGTACCACCGTGTACCTGCAACGAGTCGTAAGCTATTACGTTTGAGTATTCGCTTGCAATCATTTTGAGGAGGGGAGTCAGATTGTCGGCAGCTTTGCGGGCATCTTTCATTTCTGTTCTCTCTTCTTTGGTAAGGGTACGGTCGCGCGAAATATCTTCGAGGGCTTTGTACAGGTCTACATAGCGGCTGGTTTCGTAGAGTAAACTGCGTATGGCACGTATGCGTGCCTGCATGGTACTGAGCATCTCGTATACAGCAGGAAACTCACGTATGGCTTTGCCAAATTGCTGACGCTCGTTGGCATATTTCACAGCTTCGCGGTATGCGGCTTCCGATATACCTACCGATTGGCCACCTACACCCAGGCGGGCACCATTCATGAGCGACATTACATATTTGATAAGACCCAGGCGGCGCTCACCAATAAGCTCGGCAGGTGCATTCTTGAATACAAGCTCGGCAGTAGGCGAGCCTTTTATGCCCAGTTTGTTCTCGAGCCTGCGCACAGTAACCGATTTGTGGCTCTTGTCGTATACAAACAACGAGAGACCACGGCCATCGCTGGTATTTTCTTCCGAACGAGCCAATACGAGCGAAATCTCAGCATCGCCATTGGTGATGAAGCGTTTCACCCCATTCAGAATCCAAGTGCCTAGTTTCTCGTCGAAATGTGCTTTTAGCTGCACTGCCTGCAAGTCGGAACCGGCATCGGGCTCGGTAAGGTCCATAGCAGCAGTGGCGCCTTCGTTGAAACGAGGCAGGTATTTCATTTTTATGTCTTCGTCGGCAAATTCATAAAGGGTCTCGGCGCAATCCTGCAATCCCCAAAGGTTTGCAAAACCTGCATCGGCGCGCGAAATGATTTCGCCGGCCATCACATATGGGGTAATGGCAAAATTGAGTCCGCTGTATTTGCGGGGCAGGGTCATACCAAAAAGACCAGCTTTCACAAGGGCTTCGTAGTTTTCCTGCGTACCACGGGCATATTTCACACGTCCGTTTACCACCTTAGGGCCTTCGTGATCTACACTTTCGGCATTGGGGGCTATGATGTTGGCGCTTATGTCGCCTACTATTTCAATCACTTTTTCGTAGCTGTCCATGGTATCTTCAAAATCCACCGGAGCATAGTCAAAAGTATCTTTATCGCTGTAGTTGCGTTCTTTGAGTTCCACAATGCGTTTCATCACCGGATGATTCAGGTGGAAACGTAAGTCTTCGTTGTCGGTATAGAAATTTGACATGATTTTCTTTTCTTTTAAAAAATTACAACTAAAACGATTTACTTCATGTGTTTTCTGTAGTACTTGATCATGCGCGGAATTACCTCAGCCACATCACCAATGATGGTGTAGTCGGCTATCTGGTTGATAGGTGCATGTGGATCAGTATTTACTGAAATAATCATGGACGATTGGTCCATACCGGCACGGTGCTGCACCGCCCCCGATATACCTACGGCAATGTAAAGGCGCGGACGCACAGTTACCCCTGTTTGGCCTACCTGGCGCGAGTGCTCTATGAAGCCAGCATCTACCGCAGCGCGCGATCCGGCTATGTCGGCACCCAATACTTCAGCCAGTTCCTGCAGCAACTGGAAGTTTTCTTTTGAGCCTACACCGTAACCACCGGCTACAATGATGTGTGCATTTTTGAGGTTTACTTTGCTTTTTTCAACATGGCGTTCTATGATTTCCACTGCAAACAACTCGGCTGGCAGTTTGGTATCGAGCATGTTTTTGGTGCCTTTGTGGGCTACATCGAGAATCTCCTTTTTCATCACACCCTCGCGCACGGTAGCCATTTGTGGCCACATGTCGGGGTTTATGATGGTGGCTATGATGTTGCCGCCAAATGCAGGACGAATCTGGTAAAGCAGGGCAGGGTAGTGAGTATCGGTTTTTTTCTCATAGTGCTCACCTATTTCGAGCGAAGTACAGTCGGCAGTGAGGCCGCAACGCAAAGCCGAGGCCACACGTGGCGCCATATCGCGGCCTATGGTACTGGCACCAAAAAGTACAATTTGTGGTTGTTCTTTCTGGAAAAGCTCTATCACCAAGTGTGCATAGGGCAGGGTGAGAAAATGTTCGAGTTTTTTATC
>JFJP01020467.1_pt1 | contig 17568 bp, 28 predicted proteins | sample 431651 | NCBI WGS metagenome assembly JFJP01 (sample SAMN02602958, study PRJNA72255) | Microbial mat metagenome, whole genome shotgun sequencing project. | biome: fresh water; feature: sink hole; material: water; isolation source: purple microbial (photo- and chemosynthetic) mats found in...
GGATGTCCTTCTGGATCTTCCGCAGCTTGCCCATCGTCTCGATCATGTGGACCGGGATGCGGATGGTGCGCGCCTGGTCGGCGATGGCGCGAGTGATGCCCTGGCGGATCCACCAAGTGGCATAGGTCGAGAACTTGTAGCCGCGCTTGTACTCATACTTCTCGACCGCCTTCATCAGGCCGGCGTTGCCTTCCTGGATCAGGTCGAGGAAGGACAGGCCGCGGTTGCGGTACTTCTTGGCGATCGAGACCACCAGGCGCAGGTTGCCGCAGCTCAGCTTCTGCTTCGCTTCTTCGTAGAGACGGAAGCGGCGCGACACCGCGGTGCAGCGCTCGATAAAGCGGTCGATCGGCTCGCCGATCGTCTTCTCGATCTCGTTGAGCTCGCCTTCCTTCTCCTTGGCCTGCGACTTGCGGCGCTTGTTCTGCTCGATCTCGCGCTTGAGGCGGAGCAGACGGCGGCGCATGTCGAGCATGTCGTCCTTGACCGTGATCACGGTCTTGGCGTCGAGCTCCATCTCTTCGAGCAGGCGGTAGGCGCGGGTCAGGCGGTTGCGCAGGACGCGCTCGATGCGCACCTGCTCGGCGTGGGCGCGCGAGGCGTCCTTCAGCAGCACGCCGTCAGACAGCGACTGGGCGTGGGCGGTGATGCGGTGCAGGGTCGAGAGGTGGTTGGCGGCGCGGTCGATGCGCTCGTCGCGGGCCGGGCTGCTGCCATGCGACTTCGCGTTCTTCTCCTGCTGCTCCCAGATCTCCTTCTGCTCTTCGACCCACTGGATGCCGCGCTTCACCGCGTCCAGCGTGGTCATCACCTTGCGGCGGAAGCCGTCGCGGTAGATCTCGATGCGCCGCGCGAGTTCGATCTCCTGGTCGCGGTTGAGCAGCGGGATCTCGCCCATCTGCGACAGGTACATGCGCACCGGGTCGTCGATCTTCTCGCCGATCTCGGCCTCGGTCTCCTCGGGAGCCTGGTAGCTCTCGAAAGCGCCGGTGGCGCCGTCCTCGCCGCCCTCTTCGCCACCCTCGCCAGGGTCGCCGTCGCTGGTGTCCTCGACCAGTTCCAGGCCGCGCTTCTCGAGTTCCTCAAGGATCGAGTCGAGCTTGGCCGGGTCGTTGACCGCCTCCTCCTGGATGGCGTTCAACTGGTCGTAGGTGACCTTGCCCTTCTTGGCCTGCTTGACCAGGATGGCGACGATGTCGCCCACGCTCATGTTCGGCTGGGCCGCACCGGGGGCCGGCGCGTCGCTTTCGGCGGCGGCGGAGGCGTTCTCGGGCGGGGCGGGGGGTGCAATCGTCTTGGCCATGTGGTCCCGGTATCGAAGGGCTAAGAATTATATCAAGTGGGGAACCTGGGCAAGGCGAAGCTTCCGGACCTGATCAGCCGCGCAGCTGCCGCGCCAGCGCGAAGCGCTCGGCGAGCAGTTCGCGCTCACGCACGCGGTCGCCCGCCCGCCGCGCCTCGGCGAGGTCGTGATCGAGGCGGCGCAGGCCATCCTGCCGTTCGGAATGCTGGATGTTGCCGGCGATTTCCGCGAGACGCGCCGCCGGATCACTGATCGCCGGCATCCGCCCGGTCAGCTCCAGGGCGAACCAGCGGTGCACCGCCGCGACCAGGGCGGGGACCGCCGCCACCCCCTCGTCGGCGACCACGGCGTGGACGTCGCGCGGCTCGGACAGCAGCAGGGCGGCGGCCACTGCGCTCCATGGCTTGGGCCAGTGGCGGGGCTCGAGATGCAGGTCGTCGCCGGCCGCCGCGCGCAGCGACGGCTCGCGCAGCAGAATGTGCAGGGCCTCCTCGAGGTGCTGCGGCAGCGGATCCGGAGCGTCCTCGCCCAACACCTCGGGCGTCGCGGCCACCCCCTCGCCGGCCAGACGGCGGGCCAGTGCGTCCTCGGGCAGGCCGAGCCAGCCCGCCGCATCGCGCAGGTGCAGATCGCGCAGTTCGCGATCTGGTTCGCCACGGATCGCGGCGATCACCTGGTCGGCGACGGCGAGCTGGGCGCGACGGTCAAGATCGACGGGGCGCGGCGCCAACGCCCGCAGCAGATGGTCGAATTCGCTGCGCGCCGAGGCCAAAACCCGCTCGAACACCGCCCGGCTCTCGGAACCGGCGCTGGCCTCGGCCAGTAGCTCGGCCGGATCCAACTCGTCGGGCAGGATCGCGACCTTGGCCGGCACCCCGGCACCCAGGCAGGTGCGCGCCGCCTTGAGCGCATTCTCCTGCCCGGCACGGTCGCCATCCAGCAGCATGATCAGGCTGCCCTCGCGTCCGATCAGGGTTCCCAACTGCTTGGCATGCTCGGGGGTCAGGGCGGTGCCCAGCACTGCGACGCAGGCCTTGAAGCCGGCCTGGTCGGCGGCCATGACATCGGTCGGACCCTCCATCACGACCACCCGACGCTCGTCGCGGCAGCTGATGCGCGCATGATGTAGGTTGAAGCAATTGAACGACTTGCGATACAGCGGCGTATCGGTGTTGTTGACGTACTTGCCGACCCCGCGACCTTCAGCTTTGGCCGCCGCCTCGGCCTCCGGCAGCAGCCGGGCGCTGAACGCCAGCGGGTGCCCGAAGCGGTCGCAGATCGGGAAGGTGATGCGCTCGAAGAAGCGGTCGGTGAGCCGGCCATTGCGTTCGACCGCGAGATCGAGGGCGGCAAAGATCGGGCCATCGATGCCCGTCCGACGCCCGGCCTCCAACAACTGGCCCTTGCCCGGCGCCCAGCCGACCCGGAAGCGCCGGCAGGTCTCCTCGGTCAGACGGCGGCGTTTCAGCAGATAATCGCGCGCCGGCTCGGCCTCGACCGACTCCCACAGGCAGCGTTCGTAGTAGGCGCAGGCGAACTCGGCGGCGGCGAGCTGGCGATCGCGCTCGCCGCGCTCGTCCTGACGTCGGCCAGAGCCCTCCTGGTAAACTAGCTCGATCCCCGCGCGCTTGGCCAGCATCTCGACCGCGTCGATGAAGCTGACGTTCTCCTTCTCACGGATCAGGGTGATCGCATCGCCATGCGCCTTGCAGCCAAAGCAGTAATAGTGCTGGTCGGCCGTATAGACGTACATGCTCGGCGAGCGTTCCTGGTGGAACGGGCAGCAGCAGGTGAAATTCACCCCGGATTTGCGCACCGGCGCGTATTCGCCCATCAGCTGGACGAGGTCGATGGCCTCGCGCACGCGGCGGACTTGATCGTCACCGAGGAAACCGGGCATCGACATTGCCCCAAGGGGTTAGGGGGAGTGGCCCATTGCCACTAGGGGTTAGGGGTTAGGGAAAGACAGCATTGCCCCAGGGGTTAGGGAGCAAGGCCCCACGCGCCCTGCATATTAGCGGCCTGTTGGCCCTAACCCCTAACCCCTAACCCCTAACCGCTAGTGGCAATGCAAGTGCCCTCTTGCGCTTTTCGAAGTCGTCCCATAGTGCGCCGCTCCACCCAAGTAGGGGCCACGCGGCCTCGACCTCTGGGGGCCGCCGAACGGGGTCCAAGCCCGCCCCTTCGGAGTGTTCCGCCGCCAGCGCATCAGCGCGGAGGCAGAACGAGGTCCAACGGGCCCACAGCAGCCGCAAGGCTGACCCGGCGAATAGCCGAGGGAGTAGGCGTGAAAGAGAAGATTAAGATCCGCCTTGAGGCATACGATCATCGTATCCTCGACAAGGCAGCCCAGGACATCGTCGAGACGGCGAAGCGCACCGGTGCGCGTGTCGCTGGTCCCGTGCCGATGCCGACCCGGGTCGAGCGCTTCACTGTGCAGCGCTCCCCGCACGTCGACAAGAAGTCCCGTGAGCAGTTCGAGCTCCGCACCCACACCCGGGTGATCGAGATCCTCGAGCCGACCGCCAAGACGAACGACGTCTTCTCGAAGGTCGATGTGCCCGCTGGCGTCGACATCACCATCAAGCAGACGGTGAGGTGAACCCATGACCGTCGCGCTCTATGGCACGAAGGTCGGCATGACCCGGGTTTACGTCGGCGAAGTCGCCGTCCCGGTCACCGTCATCCAGTGCCTGCCCAACGAAGTCGTCGAAGTGAAGTCGAAGGACAAGCACGGCTTCGAGGCCCTCAAGGTCGCGGTCGGCAAGCGCCGCCGCAAGGTCAGCAAGCCGCTCGCCGGCGAATACAAGAAGGCTGACGTCGCCATCCGCCAGGCTCTGCGCGAGGTCCCCGTGGCCGCCGGAGTCGAGGCCAAGGCTGGCGCCAAGCTGACCGTCGGCCTGCTCGACAGCAAGAAGCTGTGCGATGTGGTCGGCGACACCAAGGGCCGCGGCTTCACCGGCGTGGTCAAGCGCTGGAACTTCTCGGGGCAGCCCGCCTCCCATGGTCACATGGGCGAGCGTCGTCCCGGTTCGATCGGTGCCCGTATGGATCCCGCCCGCGTGGCCCCCGGCCGCACGATGTCCGGCCAGTACGGCAACGAGCGGGTTACCGTCCGTAATCTGAAGATCGTCTCGATCGACGCTGAAAACCATCTGGTTGTGCTGAAGGGTGCCATTCCCGGCCCCAACGGCGCGCTGGTCGAGATCAAGCAGGGTTGAGGCAGGACATGACCGACATCTCCGTCACTGTCTATAACGCCGCTGGCGAGAAGACCGGTTCGATCTCGATCGACCCGACCAAGCTCGACATCGCCGTGCGCAAGCCGCTGCTCAAGGCGGCGCTCATCGCCCACCAGGCCTCGCAGCGCCAGGGCAGCCACAAGACCAAGGACCGCGGCGAAGTCGCGGGTGGTGGCCGCAAGCCGTGGAAGCAGAAGGGCACCGGCCGCGCCCGCCAGGGTTCGACGCGCAGCCCGCAGTGGGTTGGCGGTGGCCGCGCCCACAGCGTCCGTCCGCGCGACTACACCGTCGAGCTGAACGCCCAGGAGCGCCGCATCGCGACCCGCAGCGCCCTGCGCTGGAAGCTCGAGCAGGGCAAGATCAGCGCCGTCGAAGGCTTCGATCCCGCCCAGCCCAAAACCCGCGCCGTCGCCAAGCTGCTCGAGAAGATGGGCATCATGGGCAAGGGCGCGCTGCTGATCAGCGAAGGCTCGAAGCCGATGCTGCTCAAGAGCACCCGCAATATCTCCAAGGTCGACGTGACCGAGCGCCGCAGCCTGAACGCGGGCATCGTGCTCACCCACGCCAACCTGGTGTTCGCCAAGCCCGCGCTCGACGCGCTGGTGAAGGAGCTCGCGTGAACCCGCACCAGATCATCCTGCGCCCGGTCATCTCCGAGAAGACCGTGCACCAGCAGTCCAAGCTCAACCAGTACACCTTCGTCGTCAATCCGGACGCCAACAAGGTGCAGATTGCCGAAGCCGTCGAGACGCTGTTCAAGGTCAAGGTTGACCGCGTGAACACGATCAACGGCCGCGGCAAGGCCCGGCGCATGCGCGCCGCCGCCGGCACCGAATCGGCGTGGAAGAAGGCGATCGTGAAGCTGGCCGAAGGCCAGAAGATCGAAGGGGTCTGACATGCCGTACCGCAAACTGCACAACGCCAGCGCGGGCGCCCGCCACACCACCATCCCCGACTTCGCCGAGATCACCAAGGGCAAGCCGGAGAAGAAGCTGACCGTCAAGGTGCACTACCGCGCCGGTCGCAACAGCCAGGGCCGCATCACCTGCTGGCACAAGGGCGGACGCCACGCCCGCCAGTACCGCCTGGTCGACTTCAAGCGCTCGAAGATCGGCATCGCAGCCACGGTCACGGCGATCGAATACGATCCCTACCGCAACTGCCGCATCGCCCTGATCACCTACACCGATGGCGAGAAGGCCTACATCCTGGCGGCCAAGGACCTCGCGGTCGGCGCCAAGGTGACCAGCTACATCGCCGGCGGCGATCCCGATGTCGGCTGCGCGATGGAACTGCGCTACGTGCCCCAGGGCCTCGAAGTGCACAACGTCGAGCTGCAGCCCGGACGCGGCGGCCAGATGGCCCGCTCGGCCGGCACCTTCGCCCGCCTCATGGCGGTCGATGGCGAGAAGGCGATCCTGGCACTGCCCAGCGGCGAGATCCGCCGCGTGCCGCAGACCTGCCGGGCCACCATCGGCCTGGTCGGTCGTCCCGACGCCAACACCCGCAACATCGGCAAGGCCGGCCGCAACCGCTGGCTGGGCGTCCGCCCGACCGTGCGCGGCAACGCCATGAACCCGATTGCTCACCCCCTGGGTGGTGGCGAAGGCCACACCAACGGCGGTCGCCAGCACTGCTCGCCGTGGGCCCTGGTCGAAGGCAAGAAGACGCGCACCAAGAAGAACCGTTCCAACGTCCACATCATCCGCCGCCGTGATGGCCGCGCGATGACCACGGAGGCCTGAACCGATGTCACGCAGCACTCGCAAGGGCCCGTTCGTCGACCTGAAGCTCCTCGCCAAGGTCGAGAAGCAGAAGGCCGCCAACGCCCGCACCCCGATCAAGACCTGGTCCCGTTCGTGCACGGTCGTGCCCGACTTCATCGGCCACACCTTCTCGGTGCACAACGGCCGGTCGTTCACCAACGTCCTGATCACCGACAACATGGTCGGCCACAAGCTCGGTGAATTCTCCGTGACCCGCACCTTCCGCGGCCACGGCGGCGCGAAGAAGGAAGAGGCCCCCAAGTGAACATCCAGACCTACCGGGCCGTCGCGCGCAACGCACGCATCAGCCCCCGCAAGGCGATCCTGTCCTGCCAACTGATCCGCGGCAAGCGGGTCGAGGACGCGATCAACATCCTCGGCTTCGAGCTGCGTCGCGGCTCGGCCATGATGAAGAAGGTGCTCGACAGCGCAGTGGCCAACGCCACGGCCGTCGGCGGCGTCGATCCCATGGATCTGATCGTCACCGAGGCCCGCGTCGACAAGGGCATCACCATGAAGCGCTGGCGTCCGGCCAGCCGTGGCCGTTCCGCGGCGCGCATGAAGCGCTGCAGCCACATCACCATCGCCGTCGCCAAGAAGGAAGGCTGAGTCGTGGGACACAAGATCAACCCGACCGGGTTCCGCATGGGCGTCACCGAATCGCACCGCTCGGTGTGGTTCGCGAAGGGCCTCAAGTATTCGCAGCTGGTCCTCCAGGACCACAACATCCGCGAGCATCTCAAGCAGAAGTTCTATGGCGCGGCGATCGAGAAGATCATTCTCGAGCGCAAGGCCGACCGTCTGGTCGTGACCCTGTTCGCCGGCCGCCCCGGTGTGATCATCGGCAAGCGCGGCGCCGAGATCGACGCCCTGACCAAGAACCTCGAGAAGCTGGCCGGCCAGGCCGTCAAGGTGCAGATCCAGGAAGTCCGCAAGCCGGACATCTGCGCCCAGCTGGTCGCCGAGAACGTCGCCGAGCAGCTTGAGCGCCGCGGTTCGTTCCGCCGCGCGATGAAGCGCGCGGTCGAGAATGCCATGCGCGAAGGCGCCAAGGGCATCAACATCAAGATCAGCGGCCGCCTGGGCGGCGCCGAGATCGCCCGCGTCGAGCACGACCACGCCGGTTCCGTGCCCCTGAACAGCCTCAACAGCCGCATCGACTACGGCTATGCCGTCAGCCGCACCACCGCCGGATCCGTCGGCGTGCGCGTGTGGGTGAACCACGGCAAGTACGCCGATCAGAAGGAGAACTGAGCCGTGGCGATGCTCCCCGCACGCGTCAAGCACCGCAAGCAGCAGATCCGCGGCAACAACCCGGACCATGTCGCCCAGTGCTGCAACCGTCTCGCCTTCGGCGACTACGGCATCCAGGCCACCGAACCGGGCCGGCTCACCGCCCGCCAGATCGAAGCGGCGCGCGTCGCCGCTGGCCACTACCTGGGCAAGAACGGCAAGCTGTGGATCCGCGTCTTCCCGCACACCCCGGTGACCAAGCATCCTGCAGAATCGCGCATGGGTTCGGGCAAGGGTGACGTGGACTACTGGGCGACCTGGATCGACCAGGGCACCGTGATGTTCGAACTCGCCGGCGTCACCGAGACCATGGCGCGCGAAGCCATGCGCCGCCAGGCGCACAAGCTGCCGCTGGCCACCCGCCTCGTGAAGCGGTCGTAAAGGAAGCCCCCGTGAAGAAATCCGTCAAGCAGGCGCTTCGCGCCAAGACCGCCGACGAGCTGAAGGCCGAGGCCGACGTGCTGCAGGGCGACATGCTCCGCGCCCGTCTCTCGACCACTCTCGAAGGCAAGCGCCTGGGCATCAAGACGCGCGGCAGCCGCCGCCAGATCGCCCGCATCAATACCCTGCTGCGCGAGCGCGAACTCGCCGCCGCCAAGAAGGCCAACTGATGACCACCGCGACCCCCGCCGCCGCCCCCGTGCAGGCGCCCCGTGGCGTGCACAAGCGCGTCATCGGCACCGTCACCTCCGACAAGATGCAGAAGACCCGCACCGTGTCGGTCACCGAGCAGTACCGCCACGAGAAGTACGGCAAGTACGTCAAGCGGACCCTCAAGTTCCACGTCCACGACGAGAACAACGAGAGCAAAGCCGGCGACAAGGTGATGATCATCGAGACCCGCCCCCTCTCTGCCACCAAGCGCTGGCGCCTGATGAAGGTGCTGGAGCGGGCCGTCTGACCCGGAAAGCACCAAGGAACCCGTCATGATCCAGAGTCTGAGCTGGCTCGATGTCGCTGACAACAGCGGCGCCAAGCGTGCGATGTGCATCAAGGTCCTGGGTGGCAGCCACCGCCGCTACGCCTCGGTCGGCGACATCATCGTCGTCACCGTCAAGAAGGCCATCCCGACCTCCGAGGTCAAGCCCAAGGCCGTGTGCAAGGCGGTCATCGTCCGCACCGCCAAGCCGCTGCGCCGCGAGGATGGCAGCTGGGTGCGCTTCGATTCCAACGCCGTGGTGCTGCTCGACAAGGATGCGAATCCGGTCGGCACCCGCATCTTCGGGCCTGTCGCCCGCGAGCTGCGTGCGCGTAACTTCATGAAGATCGTCAGCCTCGCGCCCGAGGTGGTCTGAGGTACCTATGGCAAGCAAAGTCAAGAAGCCCAAACTGCCCAACCACGCCAAGTGCCATGTGCGCACCGGCGACAAGGTTGTCCTGCTGACCGGCCCCAAGGCCGTGCGCGGCAAGACCGGCACCATCATCAAGCTGTTCCCGCGGGCGCAGCGTGCGATCGTCGAGGGCGAGTGCGCCCAGTACGAGACCAAGCACGTCAAGCCCAACCCCCAGGCGGGAGTCGAGGGCGGCCGTATCCGCCGTCTGCGCCCGGTGCACATCAGCAACCTGGCCCTGGTCGATCCGACCACCAACAAGCCCACCCGCGTGCGCCACGAGCGCAGCGAAGCCGGCGTCGTCCGTGTGGCCAAGAAGAGCGGCCATCGTTTCGCCGCCTCCAGCGCACCCGGCTCGGCCGGCTGAGGACTGATCCATGAGCGCAACCAAGCTGTCCAAGACCTCGAAGGCCACCTACCAGGAGACGATGCCGGAGATCCTGAAGAAGGCCGGCATCACCAACCGCCTGGCCGGACCGCGGATCGAGAAGGTCTGCCTGAACATGGGCGTCGGCCGCGCCGTCGCCGATGGCCAGATCCTCGCCGTCGTCTCCGAGCACCTCTCGGCGATCGCCGGCCAGCGCGCCGCGGTCACCGTCGCGAAGAAGGCCGTCGCCAACTTCCGCACCCGCGAGGGTGTGAAGATCGGCGCCCGGGTCACCCTGCGCGGACCGCGCATGTGGGCCTTCATCGACAAGCTCATCCATCTCGCCATCCCGCGCATCAAGGACTTCCGCGGGCTGTCGCCGAAGGGCTTCGACAAGGCTGGCAACTTCAACCTCGGTCTGCGCGAACAGGCGCTGTTCCACGAGGTCCAGCTCGACAAGCTCGAGCATAACCAGGGCCTGCAGATCACCATCTGCTTCGCCAACTCGACCGAGAAGCTCTCGCTCGAAGTACTCAAGGCACTTCACATGCCTTTCCGGGAGAAGTGACATGGCCAAGACCAGCACCGTCTACCGCAACCTCCACCGCAAGGCCCTGTGCGAAAAGTACCGGTCCCAGCGGGACGAGTTGCGCGCCCGTAGCAAGGACCTGAAGCTGACCCTCGAGGAACGCATGGAGGCGCGCGCCGCCCTCTCGATGCTGCCCTCGGACAGCAGCCCGACCAAGATCAAGAATCGCTGCCAGGTGACGGGCCGTAGCCACGCCTACATCCGCAAGTTCGGCATCTGCCGCACCGTGCTCCGCCGCATGGCCCACGCCGGCTTCCTGCCCGGTGTGACCAAGGCCAGCTGGTGAATCCCTTCAAGAACCTGGACAACGCATGAGCTGCACCGATCCCATCGCCGATATGCTGACCGTGATCCGCAACGGCCTCCTCGCCGCCAAGGGCCAGGTCGATGTGCCCTACTCGCGCATCAAGGAAGGCGTCGCCAAGGTCCTCAAGGCCGAAGGCTTCGTCTCCGACATCTCGGTCCTCGACACCAAGCCGGCCCGCACCCTGCGCGTCGTGCTGAAGTACGGCCAGGACGGCGAGCCGGCGATCCACGCGATCGACCGCATCTCGACCAGCGGACGCCGCATCTATGCGGGCCGCTCGGACCTGAAGCCCATCATCCGCGGCTTCGGCATCTCGGTGGTGTCGACCAGCCAGGGCATCCTCTCGGACCGCGACTGCCGGAAGCGCAAGCTCGGCGGCGAAGTCCTCTGCAGCGTGAAGTGAGGCCAGCATGAGCCGTATCGGAAAGCAACCCGTCGTCATTCCCCAGGGCGTCCAGTTCAACCTGGATGGCCGCACCCTCGTGTGCAAGGGCCCCAAGGGCACCTCCAAGCTCCCCCTCGCCGAGGGTATCTCGGCCAAGGTCGAGACTGGCAAGGTCCTGCTGGAGCGCGGCAACGAGGAGAAGCAGGTCCGCGCCATGCACGGCACGACCCGCGCCCTCGTCCAGAACATGGTCGAAGGCGTGACCAAGGGCTACTCCAAGAGCCTCGAGATCGTCGGCGTCGGCTACCGCGCCACCCTCAAGGGCAAGATCATCGTCCTGAACGTCGGCTTCGCCAACCAGATCGAGGTCGCCATCCCTGATGGCGTCACCGTCACCTGCCCCGACCAGACCCACGTCAACGTGACCGGTATCGACAAGGCCCTCGTCGGCCAGGTCGCAGCTGACATCCGCGGCGCACGCAAGCCCGAGCCCTACAAGGGCAAGGGTGTCCGCTACGCCAACGAAGTCGTCCGTCGCAAGGCCGGTAAGGCCGCCGCCGCCGGCGCCGCCGGCGCCAAGAAGTAAGGCACAGAAAGACACGCCATGGACAAGCAGCAGACCAAGCGCGCCGCGGTCGCCCGCATCAAGCAGCGCATCCGCAAGACCATCTCGGGCGACGCCAGCCGCCCGCGCATGTCGGTGTACCGCAGCGAGGCGCACATGTACGCCCAGGTCATCGACGACATCAGCGGCAAGACCCTGGTCTCGGCCAGCACGGTCGGCAAGGACCTGCGCGAGAAGGCCAAGGCCCTCAAGCCGATCGATGCCGCCAAGCTCATCGGCGAGTCCGTGGCCGAGAAGGCCCTCGCAGCCGGTATCAAAGCCGTGGTGCTCGACCGCAATGGTCGGCGCTATGGCGGCCGGATCGCCGCGCTGGCCGATGCCGCGCGCGCTAAAGGCTTGCAGTTCTAATACGTACCACCATTATGCCGCGCCCCGCCTGACGGGGTTCGGAACACGCAAGGATCACTGAACATGGCACGGATGAACGGACCTGTGAAGGGTGGCGGCGGACCCCCCGGCGCTGCTGGCGCCCCCGAAGGCGGCCGCGGACGCGGCGAACGCGGCGACCGTCGCGGCGGCCCCCCGCGCGAGCGCGAGAGCCGCAGCGCCCTCTACAAAGAGGACGTCGTGCGCATCAACCGCTGCGCCAAGGTCACCTCGGGTGGCAAGCGCTTCTCCTTCTCGGCCTTCGTTGTGCTCGGCGACAGCAAGGGCAAGGTCGGCTTCGGTCAGGGCAAGGCGAAGGAAGTCGCCAGCTCGATCGACAAGGCCGTGCGCAATGGCGAGAAGAACGTCAAGGCGTTCCCGATCGTCAACGGCACCGTCCCGCATGAGGTCGAAGGCCGCTTCGGCAGCTCGACCGTCCGCCTGATCCCCGCGGCTCCCGGTACCGGCGTTATCGCTGGCAAGTCGGTGCGCTCGGTGCTCGAGAAGGTCGGCATCCACGACATCCTGACCAAGGCCTACGGCAGCCGCAACCCGATGAACGTGGTGCGCGCCACCTTCGACGCGCTGTCGCGTCTGCGCACCAAGGAGCAGTACCAGGTGCTGCGCGGAGTCGAACTGTGAGCCTCAACGACATTCTCTCCACCAACATCAGCCGCGCCAAGCGTCGGCGCGTCGGTCGCGGTCTCGGCAGCGGCCTGGGCAAGACCGGTGGTCGCGGCAGCAAGGGCGAAGGCTCGCGCACCGGCGGCAAGAACCGCGGCCCGATGTTCGAAGGTGGTCAGAAGCCCCTGTGGATGCGCATCCCCAAGCGCGGCTTCTCCAACTACATGCACAAGGTCAGCTTCCAGGCCGTGCGCCTGGACGTCGTCCTGAAACTCATCGAAGGCACCAAGATCGACGCCGAGGCCCTGGCCGAGGTCGGCCTGGTCCGTGGTGCGGCTCCGATCAAGCTGGTGGGTGGACGCGGCGAGACCAAGATCACCCGCAAGCTGACGGTCACGCTCGACAAGGTCAGCGCCCCGGTCAAGCAGGCGATCGAAGCCGCTGGCGGCACCGTCACCGAAACCCTGGCCCCCGCGGCTCAGGGCGAGTAAGGGAACAGGCGCCGGATGGCTCAGCAGGACCTCATCGAAAGCCCCGTCAAGGAGCTGGTCCGGCGCTTCCTCATCACCTTTGTGCTGGGAGTGATCGTCTACCGCCTCGGCGTGTTCGTACCCATCCCGGGCGTGAACGCTGAAGCGCTGAAAGCCATCGTCACCGGTGGGCTGGGCGGCGATGCCGATCCGTTGAAGGCGATGCTCGCCTACGCCAACATGTTCAATGGTGGCGCCATCGCCCAGGCTTCGATTTTCGGCCTCGGCATCACGCCCTATATTTCGGCCTCGATCATCCTGCAATTGATGACCTTCAGCATCCCGGCCCTCAAGGCCCTGCAGAAGGAAGGCGAGACCGGTCGTCGCAAGATCAACCAGTACACGCGCTACGCCACGTTGCTGATCGCCCTGGTGCAGTCAGCTATCGCTGCGATCGCACTCAGCCGGTATAGCAGTGGCGGCAACGTGCTGCTGACCCCCGAGGCGCTGTCCAACACCCCGATGTTCATCGCCCAGTCGATGCTGGTGATCACCACCGGTTCGATGCTGATCCTGTGGATCGCCGACCAGATCACCCGCTTCGGCGTCGGCAACGGCGTCTCGATCGTGATCATGATCTCGATCATGGCCTACCTGCCGACTGCCTTTGCCGGGCACGCCACCGATCTCGGCCCCCTCCTGCTGCTCATCGCCGTGTGCCTGATCATCATCGCCTGCATTATCGTGGTCGTCCAGGCGGTACGCCGGGTCAACCTCGAACAGCAGCGCCGGGTGCAGGGCAACCGTGTCTATGGCGGCGCCCAGACCACCCTGCCGCTGAAGCTGAACCAGGCCAACGTCATCCCGGTCATCTTCGCCCAGCCGGTACTGGTGCTGCTGACCATGCTGGCGGCCAACCAGTTCGCTGCTGCTGTCGGCCTCGACCAGTTCATGGGCTACGGCAACCCGGGCCACCGCCTGATCTTCGCCATTCTGATCGTCGCCTTCACCTACTTCTACATCTCGATCACTTTCGACCTCAACGACCTGACCAGCCATTTCAAGCAGGCCGGCTTCTTCGTCCGCGGTATCAAGCCAGGCAAGAACACGGTCGATTACATCGGGTCGATCATGACCCGCATCACCTTCGTCGGTGCCATCTTCCTCGCCCTCATCTCGATCATGCCTGAGACCCTCGCCACCACGCTGGGCCTGCAGGGCCAGGGCGCGGTGCTGCTGGGCGGCACGGGTCTGCTCATCGTCGTCGGTGTCCTCCTTGATGTCATGCAGAAGGTCGGCTCGTTCATGCTCGCGCACAAGTATGGTGGCGTGGCAGGAGCAGGCGGCCTCGGAGCCGGCAAGAAGCCTGGCAGTGGGAAGAGGTTCTGAATCATGGCCAAGGAAGAAGCCATCCGCCTTGAGGCGACCGTGCGTGAGAAGCTGCCCAATGCGCGCTTCCTCGTCGCGGTGACCATGCCCGGCGGCAAAGAGCACGAGGTGCTCGCCCATGTGTCCGGCAAGATCCGGATGCACTACATCCGCATCCTCCCCGGTGACAAGGTCACCATCGAAATGTCCCCCTACGACCTCAGCCGCGGCCGCATCGTGTACCGCGAAGCCTGAAGCAGTTACAGAGAGCAGAAGGAAAGACCCACCATGAAAGTGCTCGCCTCCGTCCGCAAGCGCTGTGAACACTGCAAGATCGTACGCCGCAAGGGCCGCGTCCGCATCGTGTGCAGCGACCCCAACCACAAGCAGCGTCAAGGCTGAGATCCTGAAAGGTTGCCATGCCCCGTATCCTCGGCGTCGATATCCCCCAGAACAAGAAGGTCCCCTATGCCTTGGGGCACCTCTACGGCATCGGTCTGCACCGCGCACGCATCGTCTGCGCCGAGTGCGGCATCGACGAGAACCGTCGTTCGCACCAGCTGACCGAGGAGGAGCTGGGTAAGATCACCACCTTCATCGAGTCGAACTACGTGATCGAAGGCGCTCTGCGCCGCGAGATCTCGTCGAACATCCAGCGTTTCAAGGAAATCGGCTGCTACCGTGGCTACCGCCACGCCCGCAGCCTGCCCTGCCGCGGCCAGCGTACGCGCACCAACTCGCGTACCCGCAAAGATCCTCCGGAAGTGATCGGGAACTGAGCCATGGCTTACAATAAGAAGAAGGTCAAGAAGGCGATCCGCACTGGGATCGTCCACGTCAACGCGACCTTCAACAACACCATCATCGCGATCACTGACGCCAATGGCGACGTGGCCGCCTGGGAGTCGGCCGGCTCGATCGGCTACAAGGGCTCGCGCAAGAGCACGCCCTTCGCCGCCCAGCTGGCCATGGAGCGCTGCGCCGAGAAGGCCGCCAAGCTCGGGCTCAAGGAGGCCGAAGTCCGCGTTCGCGGGCCCGGTGCCGGCCGCGAGAGTGCGATCCGCGCCCTGATCAACTCGGGCATCGGCGTCAAGTCGATCACCGATGTGACCCCGCTGCCGCACAACGGCTGCCGCCCGCGCAAGAAGCGGCGCGTCTGATCCGACCCGGGAGTGCAGGCTTCAGCCTGCATCGACTCCGAGCAGGCTGAAGCCTGCGCTCCCAGGTGCTGGACATTGCCGTCCCATATCCCATCCTATTCGCCCCCACTTTCCGAGGATCCCCCATGCGCATTCGCTGGCGCGGCTTCGAGCTCCCCACGCGCGTCGAAAAGGTCGACGGCTCCGGTCCGGTCAACTACGCCAAGTTCCACGCCGAACCCTTCGAGCGCGGCTTCGCCACGACGATCGGCAACGGCCTGCGCCGCGTGCTGCTCAGCTCGATCCAGGGCGCGGCCGTGCGCTCGATCCGTCTGAAGGGCGCGAACAACGAGTTCACCAGCCTGGACGGCGTCCTCGAGGACGTCACCCACATCATCCTGAACATCAAGCGCCTGCGTCTGCGCCTGCACAGCGATGAGAACGTGGTGATCCGCCTCGAGAAGTCGGGCAAGGGCACGGTCACCGCCGGCGACATCACCCCGCACCAGGACGTCGAGGTGATCAACCCCGACCTGGTCATCGCCACCCTGACCAAGGATGTGCGCTTCGACCTCGAACTGGACGTCGGCGCCGGTCGTGGTTTCGTCCCGGCCGAGAACCAGAAGACCGATGGCAGCCCGCTGGGCACCATCGCGATCGACTCGATCTACTCGCCAGTCTCGCGCGTCGCCTTCGCGACCAACAGCTGCCGCCTGGGCAAGCGCACCGACTTCGAGGCCCTTGACCTTGAGATCTGGACTGATGGCTCGATCTCGCCCGAGCTCGCGCTCGTCGAGGCGACCAACATCCTGCGCAAGCACCTCAACCCCTTCGTGAAGTACTTCGAGATCGGTCGCGACCTCGACAGCACCAGCAGCGCCGACCTGGCGATCGAAGGCGATGCCGAGCGCAGCGCGATGCTGACCAAGCAGATCAACGCCCTCGACCTGTCGGTCAAGGCCGAGAACGCCCTGCGTGCGGCCAACATCCGCACCATCGCGGATCTGGTGCAGCTTGACGAGGGCGAGATCGGTGCGATCCGCAACCTCGGCAAGATCGCCACCAAGGAGATCAAGAAGAAGCTGGCCGATCGCGGCCTCTCCTTCGGGATGCGCCTGGTCAAGAAGTCTGACGGCGCGGCGTAAGCCGCTCCATCCAAGCCTGAACTGAACGGAACCTGCCATGCGTCACCGCATCGACCACCGCAAGCTGAACGTCACCTCGAAGCACCGCCTGGCGATGCTGCGCAATCTGACCGTCTCGCTGTTTGAGCACGGCCGGATCACCACGACCGTGCCCAAGGCCAAAGAGGCGCGCCGCTTCGCCGAGCGCGTCATCACGATCGCCAAGCGGGCCGCCGCCGCGGGCGACAAGCCCGAGATCAAGCTGCGCTACACCCGCCAGCTGACCAGCCAGCTCAACAACCGCCTGGCTGCCGAGAAGGTCGTGACCGAGATCGCGCCCAAGTACCTGACCCGCCCGGGCGGCTACACCCGCATCCTCAAGGCGGGCTACCGCCTCGGCGACCGCGGCGCCAAGGCGATCTTCGAACTCGTCTGATATAGCTTAGCGCTTAGAGCTTGGAGCTTTGAGCCCGCAGGGCCTCCGGTTGTCCGGGGGCCCTCTGCGTTTGCGGACTGCGGACTCCAAGCTCAAAGCCTGAAGCTCAAAGCTACAAGTGGTAACATTCTGGATGACTTGATCCGGAAATTCCCGGCCCATACTCCTCCCCCGCCACTGGTTGGCCACTAACCCCTTCGGAGCATCCATGCCCCTTATCCCCCTGCGCCCCCTGCTCGACCACGCCGCCGCCAACAACTACGGCGTCTGCGCGCTGAACGTCAATGACATGGAGCAGATCCAGGCGATCATGGAGGCCGCCCGCGCCACCAAGAGCCCGGTCATCGTCCAGGCCAGCCGCGGTGCGCGCAAGTTCACCAACGACATCTTCCTGCGCAATCTGATGCAGGCCGCTGCCGAGCTGTATCCCGAACTGCCGATCGTCATGCACCAGGACCACGGCAACGCGCCGGACACCTGCATCTCGGCGATCCGCATGGGCTTCACCTCGGTGATGATGGACGGCTCGCTGGAAGATGATGGCAAGACCCCTGCCAGCTACGAGTACAATGTCGCCGTCACCCGCGAGGTCGTAAACCTTGCGCACAGCTTCGGCGTCTCGGTCGAGGGCGAGCTCGGCTGCCTTGGCTCGCTTGAGCACGGCGAAGGTGAGAAGGAAGACGGCCACGGTGCCGAGGGCAAGCTGAGCATGGATCAGCTGCTGACCGACCCCGACCAGGCCGTGGACTTCGTCAAGCGCACCGGCATCGACGCCCTGGCCGTCGCCATGGGCACCAGCCACGGCGCCTACAAGTTCTCCAAGAAGCCGACCG
>JFJP01012334.1_pt1 | contig 17565 bp, 17 predicted proteins | sample 431651 | NCBI WGS metagenome assembly JFJP01 (sample SAMN02602958, study PRJNA72255) | Microbial mat metagenome, whole genome shotgun sequencing project. | biome: fresh water; feature: sink hole; material: water; isolation source: purple microbial (photo- and chemosynthetic) mats found in...
CACCAAGACACAAAGCCACAAAGTTTTTCCCTTCGAGTCTTTGAGGCTTCGTGCCTTTGTGGTCAAAAAGCGGGATTATTAAACAATCTCTCATTTGAACACCCCAATGTGACAATCACCCATATCAATGAAAAGTCAGCCGTCACATTGAAGGACGGACTCACTGCCGAAAAACGCTGACGTATCTTTCAGTCCAATTATGCGTCAAGCCCGCCCGCTCATTCACGGATGTGATAATCGCCTTCGGCAATCCATTTGTAGGTGGTTAATTCGCGCAATCCCATTGGACCGCGGGCGTGCAAACGTTGGGTTGAAATGGCCACTTCCGCGCCCAGCCCAAACTGCGCCCCATCGGTAAAGCGCGTGCTCGCGTTGACATAGACCGCAGCCGAATCCACTTCATTGATGAAAAGGGCTGCGTTGTCGCTATTTGCGGTTAGGATGCCATCGGAATGAGCCGTGCTATGTGCGGCGATATGCGCAATCGCGTCGTTGACTCCCTCCACAACTTTTAGCCCCAGAGTGAGGTTAAGCCATTCGATATCGAAATCATCCGCTTCGGCAGGCTGGACTGATTCAGGCAAATGCTCAAAATATGGGATGACCGATTCATGCGCCCGAAACGAAACTCCGGCTGGAGCAAGACGCTCCACGATCTGTGGCAGTATTTTCTCTGCAACTGAGCGATGCACAAGAACCGTATCCAAAGAATTGCAAGCGCTTGGACGTTGAACTTTGGAGTTGTAGATCAACGGAAGCGAGGCTTCGAGGTCGGCTGTCTCATCTACAAAGAGATGACAAATTCCCATCCCGCCGGTGATGACTGGTATCTGGCTGTTCTCGCGGCACAGTTGATGTAACTTCGCCCCGCCGCGCGGAATAATAATATCTACATATTCGTGCAGTTTGAGCAGTTCAAGTACCATGCCGCGATCGGGACTATCAATGAATTGAATAATATCGGCGGGCAAATTGTTGGCCGCAAAAGCCTGTTGGATAATTTTGATCAAGGCACGGTTTGAATTGATCGTCTCACTCCCGCCGCGTAAAATGGCGGCGTTGCCGGTTTTGATTGCCAGCCCAGCCACATCCATTGTCACGTTCGGACGCGATTCATAAATGACTCCCATCACACCAATCGGGACGCGCTGTTTGCGCAGGCGCAATCCATTTGGCAGGGTGGTTGCATCGAAGCGTTCGCCTACCGGATCGGGTAAATCGGCCAGATGGCGAAGGTCGCTTGCGAGACCATCCAGCCGTTTTTCGTTGAGCGTCAGACGGTCAATCATTGCTTCGCTCAAACCGTTGCTGGTTGCCGCAGAAACATCCTGAGAGTTGGAAGTCAGCACTTCCCCGCGTGACGTTTCGAGCAGGTCTGCCAAAGTCAATAAAGTTTTGTCCTTGGATTCTGTTGAAGCCAAAGCCAGTATTTTCGATGCGGCGCGAGCGCGGCGTCCCATTTCATTTAACATAAACAACTCCTCCGAATTTTAATTAAAGCACCACTAAATTATTGCGATGAATGACTTCATCGCCAAAATTATAACCAAGGATGGATTCTATTTCATCTGATGTGTGACGTAAAAGTTGGGATAGATCAACATCTGAATAATTGACAATGCCACGTGCGATCTCGTGATCCAGTGAGTTGACCACCTTGACCGTATCGCCTCGTTCAAACTTCCCCGAAACTGTCACCACACCAATGGGCAGTAGACTACCCCCACGCTTAAGAGCCTTCGCCGCGCCTTCATCCACTTTCACTAATCCAGGGGCGCGCCGCGCGGATAGGATATAGCGTTTGCGACTTTCGAGGGTGGTCACCACCGGCAGGAAACGCGTGCCCAGTTTTTCACCGTTGATCAAACGCACCAGTACATCTGTTTCCCTGCCCGAAGCGATCACACAAGTCACACCGGCACGGCGCGCCAGATCGGCCGCCTGAAGTTTGGTAATCATTCCTCCGGTACCAAGTCCGCTGCCGCTGCCGCCAGCCGCCTTCCACAAATGCTCTGGGATGTGGGCCGCGCTGACTTCAGTGACCAACTGGGATTCTGGGTTCGTGCGCGGGTCGGCTGTGAATAACCCTGATTGGTCGGTGAGCAGAATCAGCAAATCGGCATCCACCAAATTTGCAACCAACGCCGAAAGGTTATCGTTATCGCCGACGCGAATCTCTTCGACGGCAATCGTATCATTCTCGTTCACAATTGCGATCACGTTATGGTCGAGCAATGCCAGCAGTGTGTTGCGGGCATTAAGGTATTGCGCGCGTTTTGAAAAATCAGAGTGAGTCAGCAGAACTTGGGCAACTGTCAGCCCGTAATGACCGAACAACTGCCCGTAGAGCGCCATCAGGTGCGGCTGTCCAATTGCCGACAGCATTTGCTTGGCGGGAATATCTTTGGGTAGTTGCGGGAAGCCCAACTTCTCCCGCCCCGAAGCAATTGCGCCGGATGAAACCAGCATTACCTGATGTCCAGCCGCCTGCAAGATTTGGAACTGGCGGGCAAGGTCAATTAATACCGGAAGCGCCAGATGCGATGTTCCGCCTGTCAATGTGGATGTGCCTAGTTTTATGACGATACGCATGGATATATGATCCGTCCTGTTGTGTTGCCCGTTCACAAGAGGACGGGCGCAAAATAGTATCGGTTTATACCATGATTAAGTCTGTCGTCAGTAGGATAATCCGTGCCCAAAGGGATAGAGCGGGTTCTCAGAATCATACGGAACATCTGCCTTCTGGGCTTGTACCGTCTCCATCGAGCAGGGGAGTTCAAAGGGCAGTTTGCCTTGCGGATTGGTTTTGCCAAAGAGCACATCCAATACCGCCGCGTCGCTGGCGCCATACTCAGCCAGCACAGCCTTTGCTTCAGCATTGATTTCGGGGATGACCGCAGGACGATCCAGGTACAACACCACAATCGTTGGTGTGCCCTGCAACAGGGTTAATATTTCAGCTTTAGCATCCCCTTTGAAATCCAGATCGCCGTGGTGAAAACCTTGAGCAAAAGGATTCTTTGTCTCCACGGGAACCCAGGGCGTTTGCAAGCGCAGAATGGCAAAATCCGCTTCTTCAGGGGTGGCGACCAGATCGACATATTGAGCCGCTACGGATGGGTCTATATTCTTGACGAAAACTTTTGGCTTGCCTTGCAGTGGGAGAGTGTGACCATCATTTTTGAGCAGGGTCATAGCCCGTTTTTGTGAGTCGGCGCCCGCTGTCACAGAGGCAGGATTCCCCAGCACCTGCGGAACCTGAGATTCATCCACGAAGGGATTATCAAAAATCCCCAACTGGAATTTAAGGCGAAGCAGGCGTCGCACGGATTGATCCAGCCGCGCTTCGGAGACGCGACCCGTCTTTACCAGTTCAACCACCCATTCAGGGCAACTTTCTCCACCGAATTGATCCACGCCCGCATCAAGAGCTTTTTGCACCCGCTCAACTACGGATAAATGCTCAACGCCCCACGCCCGTGCAGGCCAGACGGTATCTGCTATTTGTGCATCTGTGATCAAGCCCCAGTCGGTACACACTACGCCATCGTACTTATATTTCTCGCGCAGCAGTCCGGTGATGATCATTTTGTTGAATGACATCGCTACATTTTCGTCGGTCTGATCTGTGGGGACGCCGTAATAGGGCATGATTGCGGCGGTCTGCGCGGCAAACGCAGCTTCGAAGGGGATTAAATGATAATCAAAATTCTTGCCCGGATAGATCTGTCCTTTTTGAAATTCAAAATGCGGATCCAGCCCTTCGTTTTGCGGGCCGCCGCCGGGGAAATGTTTGGTCATGCAGGCTACGCTATTTGATCCAAGAGTTGTGCCTTGAAAGCCTTCGATGTAGGCTTTGGTGAGCAATGCGGTCAGGTGAGCGTCTTCGCCAAAAGTGCCGCTGATTCGGGGCCAGCGGGGCTCGGTAGCAAGATCAATTTGCGGGTGGAGCGCCACGCGAATCCCCACTGCCAGATATTCCCGCCGAACAATGTCTGCAAATTGTCGAACCAATTCTGGGTCGCCAATTGCGGCAAAGCCCAAGGTCTCGCACCACTGCGAAAAATCGGTGGCGGTCATTGAAAAGATGTTGTTGCTGAAGTGGTTGCGCGGGTCAGACGCGATTGTGACGGGGATGCCGAGACGGGTTTGTTCGGCAAAGCGTTGAAGATGGTTATGCCAGACGGCAACGGCTTGCGCGCCCGGAATTTGCCAGAGGTTGAAATGGCTCATTTTCTGATTGGTGATTTGGGTCACAGCCGCGCGTGGAAATGCCGCCCCACCCGATTTATCTTCAATGGAGCCGTCTTCGTTGACCGCCGCGCCATTGATAAATAACATCCCCGCTTTTTCTTCCAGGGTCATTTGCCCCAGGAGATCATCAACTCGTGCTTCGATGGGTTGGCGTGGATCTTCATAAACATCCAACTTGCCGTTTTTGTTGAGGTCGCGAAAAATAAAATCGCCATCGGTTTTGATCAACCCAGATTGTTGTTTTGTGATTTCGCCCAGATCAGCACTCATTTTTTCTTCCTTTTTTAACTGATGTCATGATCGCGCCAGAAAGCCCTGACACTCATTCGGGGGCTTACCCCCGAATGAGTGTCTAAAAATTTTCAACTTATTTTATCAATTGTAATTCATCATTTATTATTCTCACTGCGTCATCATAATTCGGGAGCATGTGAAGCGATTGGCGCAAGGGGATGTTTCGTTCGCTGGGACCATCGGCATATTGAATTTCCAGTTGAGCCAGCGACGCAAGGTGTTCGCCGTAAATATTTCGCCGTCCAGCCGCAAATCCGATGCGCCCACGGAACCAGCCATCTCCCAAAACCGTGCCGATAGCATTTCTCCCCTCGTGGAGCATTTCCGTCGCTTCCACAACTTTTTTGTGAGTTTCTGTAACTGCTCAGCGTACCGTTATCCGCGCTGACGTAAACGTCAGCGCTCATTTACGAAGCCGCCTCTGCGGCGGCTTAAGTTTGCGAAGCAGGCTTCGTTATTGAGCGCGGGGGTTCATCCCCGCGCGGAGTTGCAGGAGAAATACCCTATTCTGGGTGGGTCGGTTCATAAAATTTATCGCCTACTTCTGCTGAATTTTTGTAGTTTACACGTGTAAGTTTGGGACATTCTTGCACAAAATAAAATGGTTTTCAATAGGCAGTTTTGGGTTTTAGTCAATTCCTAGTGATGCAGATTGCACAGATTTAGCAGATTTTCTTCTTTCCCTGGATTGCATGTTTGATTACTGGTCAAATCCGTTATAATACCGTCCCTATGAAAGAACGATTACAAAAACTACTTGCTCAAGTGAAGAATTTATTATCGCGGGGCGCGTGCGTGTGAATGGGTTGGTGGCTGCCCTCGGTCAAAAGGCTGATCTATCCATTGATAAAGTTACGTTGGATGGCAAGGCTTTGCCCAAAGCGGAAACTTTGACTTATACCTATATTGCACTTTATAAACCGCGAAATGTACTCTCTGCGGCGGAAGGTCAGGACGACCGCGAAACTGTGCGTGATTTGATCCCCTTGCCGGGGCATTTATACCCTGTCGGTCGTTTAGATTTTGACTCTGAAGGGTTGATCTTGATGACCAATGACGGTGAGTTGACTAATAAATTAACTCATCCGAAATTTGGGCATGAAAAAGAATATCGAGTTTTGGTTGCCCGCCGGCCAGATGAGAAACAATTGGCTACGTGGCGTCGCGGAGTGGTATTGGAAGACGGCGATAAAACCGCCCCCGCCGACGTTAATTTCATTGCGATGTCTGGCAAAGGCGCATGGATTCGCATAATTATGGGTGAAGGCAAAAAACGTCAGATTCGCGAAGTGGGAAAACTGCTTGGTTTGCCAGTGGTCAAGATCATCCGCCTGCGAATTGGCACATTGAAGTTGGGCTCTCTGAAACCTCGTCAGTGGCGGCATTTGACAGAGGATGAGGTAAACGAGTTGAGAGGCGAAAAAAATATAAAGACAGAAAGCCGGAGTGAGCGCCCCCGCGAGAAACGGCTTCATCCAACTGACCGACCCAAGCGAACTCCCAAAGTTGAGACGCGAATTATAGATCGCAGCCGTGGTGAAAGACCTTCCACAAAAGAAAAATTAGATAGTCCGCGACGATCAGTGCGTCGTAGTTCTGGAAAATAAAAACATCTCCCGCGAGAAACCAACGCGGGAGATGTTTTTATTTCAGCAAGAAATGAAATATCTTTTAACTTCGTTTGAACATTCCTGTCAGAGCCTTCCAAATGGGACAGCGATCATAAATCCCCATAAATGCAATTATGCCGCCGATGCCGCCTACGATCCAGTTGTGGGTTGAGATGCCGATCATTATAAATAATGCACCAGCCCCAAGCCGCAGCATCCGGTCAAATTGCGCGATCGGAACTTTTACCTCCCGTCCTTCGGCCAATGCCTCAAACATCATGCGATAATTTTCTTCGTTCTGTGATCCCGTCGCACGTCCAACTTCTTTTCCGTCGCGCAGGGTGATCACCGTTGGAATGCCCAAGACGTGGAATTGTTCAAGTACCTCACGCGAGTCGTCCGCGTTGATCGGCATGAATTCGACCTTTTCGGCGTACTCTTTCCCAAGTTTTTCAAGGATGGGTTTTGTCATCATGCACGGGCCGCACCAGGTTGCCCAAAAATCAATGATGACAGGTTTATTTGATTCAGATATTTTTTGTTGGAATTCTAATTTGTTCATGGTTGATAATTTTAGAGCGGATGATTTCTCATCCGCTCTGTTGATTCTCTGTTATTTATTGGTGTTTATTTTGAATGGCACATATAACGGGCAGAAAGCAATTACAGCGGTGAGCAGGAATACCACACCGAGAACAACCAGCACGATACCTGGGACGCCGACGACGACTTTGGCGGCGAATAAACCGATAAATATAGCGGCGACCACGACACGAATGATACGATCAGTATTGGACATATTGCGTTTCATAATAAAAAATCTCCTTTGGTTAGTTTGATGCACTTAGTATATGAAACGTTACACTTTTTGTCGGTGACTTTGTCACACAAGCGAACGGGCCTTTAGCAATTCAAAGTCCAATATCTCAACCACGCCACGACCCGAGCGGATGCTCCCCTCGCTGACGAAATCTTCAACCAACCGACTGATAACCTCGCGCGAACTACCCAATTCAGCCGCGATCTCCTGATGAGTAATTCTCAATGGGTTTTGAATTTTTCCTTGATTCAATAGCAACGAGGCTACGCGGCTATCCATGCGGCGGAATGCCACCTCATCCACAATTGCCATTACTGTTGAAAGTCTTTGCGAAAATAGATCAAAGACAAACTCGCGCCACAGGTCGTAACGCCGCACCCAATCGCGGAAGATGTTTGCAGGAATCATCACCGCTTCGGCATCCTGCTCAACTGTTGCAATGGCAGGAAAGGTCTGTTGACTCAAAATGGCATTGGCAGTCAAAATGCACGACGCGCCGTTTCCAAAACGATACAGCGTTATTTCGCGTCCCGTTTCTCCGACCTTGTAAACGCGCACCACACCCGAAATCAACAATGCAATTGCTTCAACGCGATCCCCTTCAAGGAATACATCGCGTCTGGCGGGGATGTGCGCAAAAAAAGCCGCCTGCTGAAATTCGCGTACAAATGCAGCATCTGCTTGTTGGAGAATGGGTAGAGACTGGGCGATGCGGGCAAATTGGCGCGTATCAATCATAAGTTAATCGAAACTATATGCAAGTCCCACCGTGCCAGGTCCCGTATGCGTACCGATCACTGGACTGACCTCAGTAAAGATGGTTTCAACCGGGTTGAGTCTTTGCGCTGCCCGCTCAAGCAGGGCTTTTGCATCATCGCTTGCATTTGCGTGTAATGTGGCAAGGCGAATATTTGTTTTCCCCTTTACTTTTTCTGCGACCAATTCAATTACACGGTCATGCGCTTTTGACTTTGTGCGAATTCTTTCCGTGCCTTCCACTTTACCATCTTTAAGAGTCAGGATTGGTTTGAGATTCAGCGCAGAGCCAATGAACCGCTGCGCTCCGCCAATGCGCCCGCCGCGATGTAAAAATTCAAGCGTGTCAACGGCAAAGAAAATTCCAGAGTTCTCTCGCGCTTTTTCCACAATTGCAAGGCAATCATTTAAGCTCGCGCCATTTTCCAAAGCGCGCGCTGCGGCAAGCACAGGGAATCCCATGCTCATTGAAGTGGAAAAACTATCCACAATGGTTATTCTTTCGGCAGCAGCGCCCACCATCTCTTTTGCCTGCGTCGCTGATTGAATGGTCCCTGAGAGTTTTGACGAGATGAAAATTCCCAAAACGTCAAATCCCTGATCTATCAGGTTTTGAAATGCGGCGTGCATATTGCCTATCGAAACCTGTGATGTGGACGGCATTTTTTTTGCTGTTTTTAGGCGCGTATAAAATTCGGCGGACTGAATATCTATTCCATCTTCAAAAGTTTTATCTTCCCAAATAACGACTAAAGGAACGACAGTAATATTATGCTTTTTGACAAGGTCTGTTGGCAAATAAGCGGTGCTGTCTGTGACAATTGCAATTTTTGACATTTTTTCTCCTAGGTACTTTTCGGGTTGGTGTTCGCTATTTTACCCCAGTGAAGGGGCACGTACACAAAAAATCGATTTTCGACGCTCATGGTATAATTTTGGGCTGAACTTTATGAATATGCAAAGAATTCTTCCCGGAGCCTAATTTTGGCCTTCAACCCTATTAACTGGCTGTTAGGCCTTTTCTCCCTTGATATTGCCATAGACCTTGGCACTGCGAACACGCTGGTTCATGTTCGTGGTAAAGGCATTGTTATTAACGAGCCGTCGTGGGTCACTGTTGATAAGAAATTGCGACAGCCCCTGGCAATTGGACTCGAAGCCAAAGAAATGGTTGGACGCACACCAAGCAATGTAGTGGTGGTGCGCCCTATTCGCGATGGTGTAATTGCCGAATTTGATGTCACTCAGGTTATGCTTGAATACTTTATTGGCAAAGTCCATGAACAGAGCATGGTTCCATTGCCGCGTCCGCGTGTGATCGTAGGTCTGCCCACCGGCGTGACCGAAGTGGAGAAACGCGCAGTCTACGATGCCGTAATGGCGTCTGGCGCGCGTCAAGCCATGTTGATCGAAGAGCCGATCGCGGCGGCGCTGGGAGCGGGTTTGCCCATCGGAGAAATTCGCGGCTCGATGGTGGTTGACATCGGCGGCGGCACAACTGAAGTGGCCGTGCTCTCCATGAGCGGCGTCGTCGCATCCCGATCTTTACGCGTCGCTGGCGACGAGATGGATCAGGATGTCGTTCAGTATCTTCGCAATAAATACAACCTGCTGATCGGTGAAGGTAACGCCGAACAGGTCAAATGGCAGATCGGTTCTGCATATCCATTGCAACCAGAAAAAACGATGGAAGTGCGCGGGCGCAATTTGGTTACCGGCTTGCCGGAAACCATTGAAGTCTCATCCATTGAAATTCGTGAAGCCCTTTCCGGCTCTGTGCAGGTAATTATAGATACCGTCCGCGACGCTCTTGATGAAATTCCGCCAGAGATCGTAGCCGATTTGATGGATATTGGTATTTGTCTTGCGGGTGGCGGCGCGCTCCTGCAAGGGTTGGCTGAACGCCTCACCGATGAATTAAAACTGCGCGTGTGGGTGGCTGAAGATCCGCTTACCTGTGTTGCGCGCGGTGCGGCGATGATCTTTGAAGAGTTTGATGTTCTTGGGCGTTATTTGGTTGGTTTGGAGCGTGGCAGTACACGCCACATCATTGGATAATTGCAAACCTGACAGGCGCATAAACCCCTGTTGGATTTTATAAAATATGAACTCCCGTTCTTTACAAACAACGATTGTTTTTCTTGTCATAGGTGGGATTCTTGCCCTGGCTCTTGGCGGCTTTTTTGGTTCCGCTTCCAGGCAGTTCAGTTCTGTGTTGGTTGAACTTCAAACATGGGTATCTTTACGTTACCGTGGCGTGCAAGACTTTGTCACCGCGCCGCGTGACATTGTCTCTTTGCGCGCGCAAAATGAAGAGTTGAAATCACAGGTGTCTCAATTACAGACGCAGGTGATCGAACTGCAACAACGTGTCAGTGAAACCGAAATCCTTGCGGCGTTGGTGGATTTTTCCCGCTCGAATCCTGAAAATACGTATAAGGCCGCGGCAGTCATCGGTCGTGATCCCAGCCCATTTTTGCATTACATCATTATTAATCGTGGTTCAAACGATGATATTCGGCGCGGTATGCCCGTGGTGACCAATCAAGGTTTGGTGGGTCGCGTAGACGCCGTCATTGCAGATGCCGCGCGTGTTCAACTCATTACGGATCCCGCTTCTGCAATTAATATCTATTTGCAAAACGCTGAAACCGATGCGGTTTTGTTTGGTTCTGTTACCGGCGATGTATCTCTGGATATGATCTCGCAAGATAGCGCTGTGGAGCCTGGCGATCTCATTTTGACTTCGGGCTTGGGCGGCGGGTATCCGTCGGACTTGATCATTGGTCAGGTTGTTACGATGCGTACCCTTGAGTTTGAATTATTCCAACAGGCAACCGTTCAACCCGCAGTGGATTTTACCCGTTTGGAGATTGTCCTTGTCATCACCAACTTCCGCCCTGTGGATATAACTCCGCTTGTGCCTTAATTTTCTCCATCACCTTATTTGACATGCGAAATATAGTTGCGTTTCCTTTGCTTTTGCTGGCGGTCATTCTTCAATCTTCTGTTGTCAGCCAGATCAAATTGCTTTCAGGCTACGCCGATTTACCTTTGCTAATGCTGGGCGCATGGGCATTACAAAAGCGCGTGAAATCTGCGTGGCATTGGGCGGCGCTTGGTTGTGTCTTGCTTGGATTTATTTCCACCATGCCGTGGCTTGTTTTGGTGATCGGTTATTTTGCAGTCGTTTTTATAGCACAGACCCTGCAAAAACGAGTCTGGCAGGCTCCGCTGTTGGCGATGTTTAGCGTTACCTTCATTGGCACTCTGTTCCTGAACTTATTATCTTTTAGCGTTCTGCGCGTTTTAGGCACACCTTTTGTCTTTGCGGACGTAATAGGATTAATAACCCTGCCGAGTTTATTACTTAATATGTTATTTTCAATTCCAGTTTATGCTTTTATGCGTGATCTTGCGCGTTGGGTTTACCCTGCCGAGGAGTACGAATGAGTTCTGGTTCCACACCGCGCCCAGTTCGCTTTGAAACTTGGCGGCTTGCGACAATTTACATTACTGTGGTGCTGGCTTTTACTGCGCTGTTGTTCAGGCTTGTTAATTTGCAAGTGGTTGAAGGTTCAGCGTGGAATGCCAGCGCTGTTGACAATTACACCAACGAAGTCAGTGTTCCGGCCCCGCGCGGGATCATTTATGACCGCAATGGTTATATCCTTGCGCGTAATATCGCTTCCTACAATATTGTGATTACACCCGCAAATTTACCGGATGATGATTCAGATATTCAACGTATTTATAACGAACTCTCGGCGCTGATTGATGTCCCCGTTGGCGGGCCCGTGACGGATGAATCTTTGGCAAATGCCAAACTGTTTGCGGCGTGCGTGCCGGGGCCAGGTATTGGGCAACTTGTTGCGTTACAAGATACGCTTGCTCCCTATAGTCCTGTAAAAGTGAAGTGCAATGTCACTGAAGAAATAGCGCGGATGGCTGAGGAAAATTCGATAGACTGGCCCGGTGTAACAGTTCAGGTTGAGCCGATACGTGACTACCCAACCGGTTCGCTGACATCCAATCTGGTCGGTTTTCTTGGACCAATCCCCGCGTCGCTTGAAGAGGAATTGAAAGCGCAGGGGTTTATTCCCAACCGTGACAAGATCGGATATTCAGGTGTTGAATCATCCCTGCAGGATGTCCTTGCAGGTCGAAATGGCTTACGCGTAATACAAATTGATGTGGCAGGTCAGGAACTTCGCAACCTTGAACCACCCATCCCGACGGTCCCCGGAAACAATGTATACCTAACCATTGACACGCGTTTACAGGCTGTGGCTGAAGCCTCTTTAATTCAAGAAATTAATTTTTGGAATACTTATTTCGGAAAAATTCGTATTTCAAGCGGCGTGGTCATTGCCATGAATCCAAAGACCGGCGAGATTCTTGCCATGGTGTCTTACCCTTCGTACGAAAATAATCGTTTTGCCCGCATTATCCCAGCCTATTATTACGAACAATTGAGTCAGGATCCGCGCCATCCATTGCTGAACAATGCCATTTCTGCCGAGTTCCCGCCTGGATCAGTCTTCAAGTTGTCCACTGCCACTGGCGCTTTTAATGAAGGCATTATAGATATGTCCACCATTGTAGACGCTCCTGGTCAATTGGAATTGTGTGAAAAATTTAATCCTAACGATGTTTGCACAGATCTTAATACACGCCCCTTTGTAGATCATATTTACGAACAAAAGCCTGAAGGATTTGGTCCGATAAGTTTCTTGCAGTGCATTGCGTATTCAAGTAACGTGTGTTTTTATAAACTGGGCGGTGGTTATCAAGACGAGATTAAACAAGGCGGATTGGGCATTGAGCGTCTGCGCGAATATGCCCGCGCGCTTGGCTATGATCAGGCTTCGGGAATTGAATTGCTGGGCGAAGCAACGGGATTAATCCCCGCCCCCCAGTGGAAGCGCATCAACACCGGTGAAAACTGGTCTACCGGTGATACATACATCGCAAGCGTGGGGCAGGGGTATGTGCTTGCCACGCCTTTACAGATATTAATGTCTGGAGCCACTGTTGCCAACAGCGGAAAATTGATGCAACCAACCGTCGTGCGTGACGTTACAGATGGCGACGGCAAAGCAGTGGAAATGTGGTTTAACCCTGAAGACTTTACCGTAACAACTTCCCAAACTCCGGGCAGTTACCAAATATCGCCATTTACTCCCAACCTGAAATGGGATGTGACCGTTACCCCCATCGTCAAAGGGTATTCCTGTGATGACGGTTATTGCAGTTTGAATGAAAACGATTTGAAAACTATCAAGCCCGAATCAATGGCGGCAGTGCGCGCGGGTACGCGGATGGCTGTAACCGATCCATTATTTGGAACTCTCTACGATGTCTTTAATGACTTTCCCATTGCCGTGGCCGGCAAGACCGGAACCGCCGAATATTGCGATGATGTGGCGCGCGCTGCCAATCAATGTGACTTTGGAAAGTGGCCCACGCACTCGTGGACTTTGGCTTACGCGCCGTATGAAGAACCCGAAATTATTGTCGTGGCTTTTGCGTATCATGGCGGTGAAGGCGCCAGTGTTGCCGCTCCAATTGTGTCACGTGTCATTAAAGCGTATTTTGAATTGAAAGCCATTGATATTGCACAGGAAAATCCAACTTCAGGGCAATAGTTCTGTAATTTTATTTTACGTAAAGCGTCAGGTATAATCCAAGAAGTCATTTATTTATGGAGCAAACTACCTCCCTCGTTCAGATCAAAGGCATACGTGATGGACTTCTCGCCACATTTATAGATGCGGCATGGGACGACCAATGTCTTGCCCTGCTTGCTCAAATTGATGAACGCCCCGCGTTTTTTCAGGGTGCGCGGCTGGCTATGGATGTTGGTTCACAGGTATTAAAAGTTAACAATCTGGTTGACCTGCGCGATCGTCTTTCAGAGCGCAATGTCTCTTTGTGGGCAGTCATTGGAGAATCTCCGACCACGGAAAATACATCGCAATTGCTGGGGTTGGCAACACGTATATCCAAGCCTCGCCCCGAAGAACAAAGACACGATGTCATCACAGATGACACTGCCTTGTTTATCAACAAAACTCTGCGTTCTGGAAAGCGCGTTGAATTTCCAGGGCATGTTGTCGTCGTTGGAGATGTGAACGCAGGCGCAGAAATCATCGCAGATGGCAATGTGATCGTCTGGGGGCGCGTGCGCGGCATGATCCACGCCGGCGCAAAAGGAAATCGTTCCGCTACCATTTGTGCCCTCGACCTTTCTGCCACACAACTTCGTATTGCAACAGAAGTTTCTGCAATGCTCAAACCCCAAAAAGACCCGAAACCCGAAGTCGCCAGTATTAATAGTGAAGGACATTTGCAAGCCGAACTCTGGCGCGCGGGCTAATTTTATTTACAGGAATCAATATGACTGCTCAAGTAATTACGGTTACATCAGGAAAAGGCGGCGTTGGAAAAACAACCGCCGTTGCAAACCTTGCCACCGCGCTCGCCGCAGATGGCAGGAAGGTTGTTTGTATTGACGGCGATATTGGCTTGCGAAATCTTGATGTCATTATGGGACTCGAGAATCGCATTGTCTACGATATTGTGGACGTGATTGAAGGGCGCTGTAAATTAAAGCAAGCCATGATCCGCGACAAACATTATCCCGATATGTATTTAATTCCCGCCGCGCAGACACGCGACAAGAACGCCGTTTCGCCATCAGACATGATCCGCATCTGTAACGACCTGCGGGCTGATACTGATTTCATCATCATTGATTCCCCTGCCGGCATTGAGCGTGGATTCCGAAACGCCATCGCCGCCGCCGACCGCGTTTTGGTTGTCACCAACCCCGAAGTCAGCGCAGTGCGCGATGCTGATCGCGTAGTTGGAATTCTGGAAGCAGAAGAAAAAGGAACGCCATTCCTAATCCTCAATCGCTTGAATCCAACATTGGTTAGAAATAACGATATGCTTTCTGCCGAAGATGTGCTGGATTTGCTCGGCATTAAATTGATTGGCGTGGTGCCAGAAGACGAATCGGTTATCATCGGCTCGAATCGCGGCGCGCCCGTTGTAACTGATCCCAAAAGCCGCGCGGGGCAAGCCTTCCGCAACATCGCAAAACGGATTCAGGGACAGGATGTGCCTTTCATGGACCTCGAACAACAAAGCGGTTTATGGGGCGCGATCCAAAAATTGACGGGGAGGAAATAATGTTTAATTTCTTTGGAAAAAAACGAAGCGCTGAAAGCGCCAAGGAACGCCTTCAGCTTGTTTTAGTTCATGACCGCACAGACCTGACGCCCGCGCAATTGGAATCATTAAAAGATGAATTGATAACAGCCATTTCGCGTTACATTGAAATTGACCCCGAAGCCGTTCAAATTGGGCTGGAGCGCGACGGCAGGTCTCAACGGTTGGTTGCTGATATTCCCCTGCGGAGCGTATCACGCCATCGCCCAGGCTGATTTTTTATTCAAAACACGGATCACCCCGCTGTCTCTTTGATTGCATTCGTGTTATTTCTTTTGCGCAACTTACCAATTATCAATCATGATTCGTGGACTCTCCTGGCGTAACTTTGATTTCATTTTACTTGGAGCGGTGATCCTTGCCTCTGCTTTTGGTACGGTGATGATCCGCTCTGCCATAGCAGAAAATGAAGTTTTGTTGCCGCTTGTAACGCGCCAGATCTATTTTGCAATTTTGGGGATAATTGTGATTTTTACAGTTGCCTCCATAGATTATCGCTATTGGCTGGCTTTGTACCGCCTAATGTATATTGGAATCATGGCCTTTCTGGTGACATTGACCGGTTTTGGGCAGTCTGCATTTGGCGCTCAACGTTGGTTTACGGTGGGTGTTTTATTCCTTCAGCCGACCGAGTTCGCGAAGATTGTTGCCATTATTGCCCTTGCCCGTTATTTTGATTCTGCCCAATACCAACCGCGTGATCTGCGCTGGGCATTGGGGTCAATTCTTTGGGCATCTGGCATTATTGTCATGATTCTTCTCCAGCCCAATTTGAGTAATGTGCTTGTGCTCTCTGTGATTCTCGCTGTGATGCTGTGGATTAATGGCGTGCAGATCAAGCATGTGGCTACTGCCGCCGCAATTGGCGTAGTGGTTGTTGCCAGTTTGATTGTGGTTTCTGTGGCAGGTATTCGTGTTCCATTTTTGCAAGCGTATCAACAGGAGCGAATTGTCAACTTCGTTGTCCCTGATCCAAATGACACCTATGGAAACCGATATAACGTTCAACAAGCCTTGATAGCAATTGGATCAGGCGGAATATTTGGGAAAGGATATGGACAGGGATCGCAAACCCAATTGCGCTTTTTGAAGGTACGCCACACCGACTTTATTTTTGCGGCAACTTCTGAAGAGTTCGGCGCTGTTGGTGGAGCGCTAATCATCCTGACACTTGCCGTTATTATTTGGCGCTGCATCCGTGCAGGGCAAAAATCCCACGATGTTGCAGGGGCAATGATAAGTTTTGGCATGGCAACGCTCATCTTTTTTCAGGCGGCGGTTAACATTGGGATGAACCTGAACGTGTTGCCCGTTTCTGGTTTGCCGCTTCCGTTTGTCAGTTATGGCGGCAGTGGACTTACCGCACTTATGCTTGGCATCGGTCTGGTCGAAAGCGTTGCCATGCGGCATAATCAAATGGAATTTTAGCAAGACCAATTACCAATTACCAATTACCAATTACCAATTACCAATTACGTAAACCATCCTTCAAGGAGTAACTTCTCTTGTCCATCAAACCCGCACGTACTCGTATCGCCCCCTCGCCAACAGGACACATGCACCTTGGCACTGCACGCACTGCGTTGTATTGCTATCTGCTTGCAAAGAAAACCGGCGGACAATTCATCCTGCGTATTGAAGATACCGATGTCTCTCGCACCGTGCCTGGCGCCGAACAGGAGATCATGGATGGGTTGCATTGGCTGGGGCTGAATTACGATGAAGGTCCCGACGTTGGTGGACCGTATGGTCCCTATCGCCAAACTGAACGCCGCGAACTTTATCATGCTCACGCAAAAACGCTTGTAAACAGCGGACATGCCTATCCTTGCTTTTGCACGCCTGAAAGATTGGAAACTGTAAGACAGGAACAGCAAAAGCGCAAAGAGAATCCGCACTATGATGGCACATGCCGAATGCTTGCCCCCGATGAAGCCGCGCGCCGTGTGGCAAATGGTGAGAAGTACATTATCCGCTTCAAGATGCCGCGCGAAGGCATAACGATTGCTCACGACCATTTGCGCGGAGATATAAAAACTGAAAACAGCCAGCTCAATGATTATGTGCTTCTCAAAACAGACGGTTTGCCCACCTATCATCTCGCCGCAATCGTAGACGATCACGAGATGGGTATCACGCATGTCATACGCAGTTCGGAATGGCTGGGCACATTCCCCTTGCATGTAAATATTGTGCGCGCCTTTGGCTGGGATGAACCGATTTGGATCCATCTTTCGGTTTTCCTAAAACCAAGCGGCAAAGGCAAAATGAGCAAACGCGATGCCGTAGACGCGATCAAAGACGGACATTCGATTTTTGTTAAAGATTTACAGGAGTTGGGTTTCACGCCCGAAGGCGTTTTGAACTGGTCGGCGTTGATGGGGTGGGGCGTGGCTGAAGATGACGTAATGACCGTGGAGCAAATGGTCGAACGTTTTTCGATTGACTCGTTGACTCCATCTCCCGCCGCGATTAATTTTCAAAAACTGGATCATTTCAACGCGACGCATATCCGCCTCTTTACCATCGATGACTTGGCAGCCCGCCTCAAGCCTTATTTCACCCGAGAGGGATTGAACGTCAACGATGAGA
>JFJP01038438.1_pt1 | contig 17565 bp, 8 predicted proteins | sample 431651 | NCBI WGS metagenome assembly JFJP01 (sample SAMN02602958, study PRJNA72255) | Microbial mat metagenome, whole genome shotgun sequencing project. | biome: fresh water; feature: sink hole; material: water; isolation source: purple microbial (photo- and chemosynthetic) mats found in...
GATTAATTCAGTGAAAATTGTGAAAATGAATTAGTATAATATAGGTTTTGCCAGGTGTTTTTCAATGTGCAGAATATCCGGTTAAAGCCGGGAATTTTGCACATTGAATATTATAAGTAAACCTGCAGCCCAATATTCCATATAACAAATTGCTCAATATATGTAAGTGCAATCCGATATTCGTCTATTTTTGTATTCTAAATACAGATTCCCTATGAAATTTCCGTTTTCTCTCAAAGGCAAGCTAGCCATTGTTATTTTCTCGTTTACTTTTTCAGTTCAATTGAAAGCTCAGGATTTTCCAGCCACACCAGTATTAATAAATACCGGTACTTTTTTGGGTGAAACAAAAGCGCTGAGAGACCTACCTGTTATTTCGCCGGAAACATACAACAGTATGGTTGCCAAAGCCAACAAAAAACTACTTAATCCAAAACTAAAAGACCGGTCGTTTCCATTTGCACCAACAGCTCTACCAGAAGGACCGGATGCTGCCTGGCAGAAAACCATGGGTACCAATCAAAGTAAAAACAGAGCACCGATCCGTAATTTCGAAGGTCAGACATCGCCTTATTACCCTCCGGATTGCAACGGTTCGGTTGGACCAAACCATTATTTTCAGACCGTAAATACCTCCTACGCTATATATAATAAAGCAGGCACAAAGTTAGCCGGACCAACCGATCTAAACCTTATATTCGGGAGTGTAACCGGGGCGTCCTGCAACGACGGTGATCCGATCATCCTTTATGATGACCAGGCTGACAGATGGCTTTTTGTAGAGTTCTCGCTATGCGGAACAAATGAATACATGCTTATTGCAGTTTCGTCGTCCCCTGATCCTTCAGGTACATATTATGCATATTCATTCGATGTGGCCGACACACCGGATTACGAAAAAATGAGCGTATGGCGCGATGGATATTATATGGCAACCAATACTGACCCAGGAACAGATATCTATGTATTTGAGCGTGAGGCAATGATAGCCGGATCGCAATCGCCTAAAATGGTTGCTTTTGACAATCCGAACAGGCCAACTTCTATTGATGGTTTTATGTGCATACCGCCTATTGACAATGATGGAACATTTGCTCCTGCCGGATCACCGGGCTTATTTATTGCCATGAACGACGATGCTATTGCAGGTGGCAGCGATCAGCTCTGGATTTATGAATTAAGTGTCAATTGGGCCACTCCTGCATCTTCTACTTTTGCACGCACACAGCAGATCAATGTTACTGCTTTCGACAGTAACTTTGGGAACGACTGGACCAATATTAAACAACCAGGCACATCACAGGAGTTGGATGCTATTCCGCAGGTGATAATGAATGTACCTCAGTACAGGAATTTCGGCACGTATCAAACTATTGTCTGCTGCCATACCGTTGACGTAGATAAAACTGACCATGCAGGAATCCGCTGGTACGAATTACGTAAAACAACAGGTGCCTGGAGTGTACGTCAGCAAGGCACTTATGCTCCCGACGAGCATTCAAGGTGGATGGGAAGTATCATGTTAAATGCTACCGGAAAAATAGGCCTGGGATATTCCATTTCGAGTTCAACTGAATACCCGGGTATCCGTTATTGCGGACAGTCGGCCAACGCTTATGCCAGTGCAAATAACACCCTGGATGTTACAGAAGAAATAATTCATACAGGATCATTTTCACAATCAGGCGCAGAACGCTGGGGCGATTATTCCTTGCTCTCAGTTGACCCATCAGATAATGAAACATTCTGGTTTACCACACAATATGTTGGTAGCGGAGATGCCCGCAAAACAAAAATTGCCAGCTTTAAAGTATTGGCGAATCCAACCGTTGTTACACAGGTGGCATCATTAATTACTTCAACAACTGCTACATTAAATGGTACTGTAAATCCAAATGGCCTGGCAACCAATTATTATTTCAAATGGGGAACAACTACCGCATATGGCAATGTTACGGCAACCGTTTCAGCAGGTTCAGGATCAGCAGATATAGCAGTTTTGGCCGGAATCACCGGACTTATACCCGGGACAACCTATCATTTTAGCCTGGTTGCTACTAATGGAGATGGGTCAACAAGTGGCAATGACCTTACTTTTATTCCCGGCCAGGCTGAAGTATCTACCTCCGCAATTACAGGCATTACAGCTACAACGGCAACCGGCGGAGGAACTGTTACAGCCGACGGAGGCAGCACTGTTACACGTGGAGTATGCTGGAGTATGGCTGCCAACCCTACAGTTCTCAACTCACTAACCACCAACAGCACAGGAATGGGTCCTTTTACAAGTTCAATCACCGGACTTATACCGGCTACACTCTACCATGTGCGGGCTTATGCCACCAATGCAGCCGGCACGTCATACGGAAATGACGTAAGCTTTACTACAGCAGGCATTACTGTTCCTGTAGCCACATCAGCTTCAGCAACGGGCTCAACAAATTTTACGGCAAACTGGAATGCTGTTGAAGGCGCTGCATCATACCATCTCGATGTATCTGCATACCCTACCTTTAGTATCGGAGGCGGAACATCAACCCTTACCGAAGGATTCAGCGGTGGCATAACGGCTCCGGCGAACTGGTCTTTCAACTCTATAACTACATATTCCACAGCAGGAAATTATGGAGCAGATCTACCTTCCCTTAAAATGGATGCAAGCGGCGATGCGGTTGAAACACCTGAACTTGCTTCGGCAGCTGTACAGTTAAGCTTCTGGTATAAAGGACAAACCACCAATGCTTTGAGTGTTTTAAAAGTAGAAGGGTACAACGGAAATTCATGGGCAACTATTGAAAGTATCTCCTCCTTGGCAACAACAGGTACTACCATAACATACACTTCATCATCATCTCCTGCGTTACCTGCCGACATTGTAAAATTTAGGTTTACCTATACAAAAAGTGCTGGGAACTTAGCATTTGACGATGTCAATATAATTTCAGGAGGATCCGTATCTTCATTTATAGCTGGTTATGATAACCTTCCGGTAAACGCAACATCACAGCCTGTAACCGGCCTTGCTGCTTCAACACCTTATTATTACAGGGTTAGGGCAACCAGCGGGAGCATAACAACTGAAAATTCAAATGTGATTAGCGTGATAACAGCAGGAGGAACTACTCCAACATTATTCGTTACTCCTTCGACCTTAAATGGTTTTACCTATGTTTCCGGAAGTGGCCCATCGACATCAAAAACATACAGCCTTAGTGGAAGTTTACTTACCGGTGCGCCGGGTAATATTACTGTAAGCGGAAGCACAAATTATGAGATTTCAACTGACGACATCACATTCAACGGAAGTGCAGAAGTCGCTTACGCTACAGCAACCCTTGCCAGTACTCCTTTATATATCAGGCTGAAAGAAGGCCTGAGTATAGGAAACTACAACAACGAAATTATCACCAATACTGGTGGTGATGCTCCTGCAGTGAATGTTATATGTAACGGAAATGTAACATCAACTCAAATACCATTGATTTCTGCAGGAACGCTCGCTCTCTTTGGTGATCAAACTATTAATACGGTATCATCAGAGCAGACCTATTCCGTTTCTGCGAGCGGACTAATTTCTGATATAACTATAACACCACCTGCAGGTTTCGAAATCTCACTGAGCCCCGGAACCGGCTTTATTTCAAATCCCGGCACATTAACTTTAGCACAAGCAGGAGGCGTTGTAAACTCAACAATGATCTATGTGCGTTTTACGCCGCTATCAGTTCAGGAGTATAGTGGAAGTATTTCCCATACAAGTGAAGGCGCTGATGTACAGAATGTAGAAGTAAGCGGAACGGGAACCGGATATACAACACCACAGGTTGTAATCAGCCAGGTATATGGTGGCGGTGGAAACTCCGGAGCAATATTCACCAATGATTTCATTGAAATTTTTAACCGTGGCACATCAGAGGTGAATATAGGAGGATGGTCGGTTCAGTATGCTTCAGCTACCGGATCAAGCTGGTCAATAACCGGCTTGCCAAATATCACTTTATCGCCAGGCCAGTATTGCCTTATACAGGAAGCAGCCGGAACCGGAGGCACAACAGCACTCCCTACACCGGATGTAACCGGCACGCTGGCTATGTCAGGAACTAACGGGAAAGTTGCTCTTGTAAATAGTACAACTGCGCTAATTGGTACATGCCCGACGGAAACCGGTATTATTGATTTAGTTGGTTATGGCAGTACCGCCAGTTGTTCCGAAGGCTCCGCCCCTACTCCTTCAACAAGCAATACCACTGCGGTAATCCGCGAATTAAACGGATGTACCGATACTGATCAGAATTCCATGGATTTTGCACTTGGAACGCCTATACCACGGAACACTGCTACCGGATTGAATGTATGTGCACCAGCAATACCAATCCTTTCAGTATCTCCGGCTTCATTATCAGGGTTTACTTACCTGCAAGGCAGTGGCCCATCGGCATCACAAAGTTATACTCTCAGTGGAACCAATCTTTCTGGCGCACCAGGAACCATTACCGTTACCGGCAGTACAAATTATGAAGTTTCTGATGATAACAGCATCTTCAGCGGAAGTGTAAGCATTCCATTCGAAACAGCTTCACTTGTAAGCACTCCTATTTATGTTATGCTGAAAAACGGGCTAAGTGAAGGATTGTATAACAATGAAGTTATAACCAATACAGGTGGTGGTGCTACTGCTGTAGATGTAACCACCAGCGGCAATGTAACTGCCTTACATACAGGGATTGAACCTGCTGAAAATGCACGGGCAGCAGCTTATAGTTTCAATAAAACTATTTTTGTGAACCTGAATGACAACGCCAAAGGCAATATACATATTTACACAGCCGAAGGTAAGCTTATCCATTCATTAACAGCTGCTCAGGGGCTCAACAGTATTGGCATCAATGTACCCGGCATTTATATTGTAAAGATTTCAACCACTAAAACCAACCTTGTTAAAAAAGTATGGGTTAAATAATTCAGGAATAATTAATAGGTTATTTTTAAAGTACAGAAAGACCTTTTCGCTGCAGCGGGAAGGTTTTTCCGTTTAATTATGTTATGAGAATAAAGATAATCCCGAATTCCAGATAATGATAATCGAAAAAGCCTTCCCCGTTTCCGGAGAAGGCTTTTCCTGACAATCAAACTTTTATTTATTTCCCGCACCACGCACTCACCTCTTCGAGGCGCAGCGATGGAATTTCGAGTTTCAGTTTTTTACGTAATCCGCTTAATTCGTGAAGTAATTTGTTTGGATTGGATTCAGCCAGATCCGATGGCAGTTTAATACCGGCTTTGCGCAATACAGGAACCCATTCGGCAGGAATTCCGAGTGCAACAAATTCTTCATCAGTGGCTCCAACAACGGCGCTTGCTTTTTCAGGACGCATCTGCGGGAAGAAAAGCACATCCTGAATCGATTGCTGGTTGGTCATGATCATGGTTAAACGATCTATTCCAATCCCTAAGCCAGCAGTTGGTGGCATTCCATATTCAAGCGAGCGGAGGAAGTCTTCGTCGAGAACCATGGATTCATCGTCACCACGTTTGCCCAGTTCGAGCTGCTCTTCGAAACGTGCACGCTGATCAATAGGATCATTCAGCTCGCTGAAAGCATTGCAGAGTTCTTTACCGTTACAGATGGCTTCAAAACGCTCAACCAGTCCGGGTTTGCTGCGGTGCTTTTTAGCGAGCGGCGACATTTCGACAGGATAATCGGTAATAAACGTGGGCTGTATAAGTTTGGCTTCGGCAGTTTCGCCAAATAATTCATCGATAAGCTTGCCTTTGCCCATACTTTCAGTGGTTTCGATATTAAACTTTTTGCAGGTAGCGCGAAGTTCTTCCTCATTCATTTCTGAAATATCAATACCGGTAAAATGCTGAACTGCTTCAAACATAGTAAAGCGTTTCCAGGGGCGTTTGAAATCTATTTCATTATTACCAACCTGTACTTTTGTTTTTCCATGCAGGTCAAGGGCAATACGTTCAACCATTTCTTCTACAGCATCCATCATCCATTCGTAGTCTTTGTAGGCTACATAAAGCTCCATTTGTGTAAACTCAGGATTATGGAAACGGTCCATACCTTCGTTACGGAAGTCTTTCGAAAATTCGAAAACGCCGTCGTATCCGCCAACTATTAATCGTTTCAGGTAAAGTTCGTTGGCAATACGCATGTACAGTGTCATGTCGAGGCTGTTGTGATGCGTTGTAAACGGGCGTGCTGCAGCTCCGCCATATAATGGTTGCAGGATTGGTGTTTCAACTTCGAGGTAGCCTTTGCTGCTCAGAAAGTTTCGCATGGTATTCACCAGTCGCGTGCGTTTTACAAATACTTCACGAACTTCAGGATTTACGATCAGGTCGACATAACGTTGACGATACCGGACTTCAGGATCACTGAATGCGTCAAAAACCTGCTCATCTTTTTCTTTTACAACAGGCAGTACACGCAGCGATTTACTGAGTAGTTTCAACGATTTCACATGGATTGATATCTCACCCATCTGAGTAATAAAAACGTAACCGCTAACTCCGATAATATCACCGATATCCATCAGGCGTTTAAAAGCTGTGTTGTAGAGTGTTTTATCCTCGCCTTCGCAAATCTCGTCACGTTTGATGTACAACTGTATCCGACCGGTGCTGTCCTGCAGATCAACAAAGGAAGCAGCGCCCATAATACGGCGGGTCATAATGCGGCCGGCAATGGTCACATCCTGAAATGCATGATGGTTTTCGCTGTTATAATCAGTAAGTATTGCCTGGGCTGTAACATTTACGGGGAAACTCTCGGCTGGGTAAGGGTTTATTCCAAGTGCGTTAAGTTCGGTTAATGAATTACGTCTGATTTGTTCCTGTTCGCTTAATTCAAGATTCATTTTTGAAATTTTTTGCAAAGATAGGAAATAGAAGTGAGATAGAAATTGGTGGGTGAAAGTCGCAGAAAGGGCAGATATCCGATAATTCCCTAAGCATGGAAGCAATAAACCAAGGAGGCACGGATAGCACAGCGAAACACGGAGAAAAAGAATTTGCCTTATTCGATTAAAAAAGAAAACCACTAAGGCACAAAGGGCACTAAGAAACACTAAGAAAAAACTCCGTGAACCTCTGTTTAATCTGTGTCTTCCTGGTAAAAGAAAACCACTAAGGCACTAAGGGCACGAAGAAACACTAAGAAAAAACTCTGTGAACCTCTGTTTAATCTGTGCCTCCGTGGTAAAAGAAAACCATTAAGGCACTTAAGGTCACTTAGAAACACTTAGAAAAAACTCCGTGAACCTCAGTAAATCTATGCCTCCGCAAAAAAACAGAGGCTCTTCAATAATGAAAAGCCCCCGTTTTTAATTGTAATTGAATAATATAACATGATCCAGAGATTTCTCTCCGTTTATTCAACCTTTCAAAACTATTTCCGGATAACTTTCAATGTTGCTGAGGACAGACTATTTTTTACTTTCAGAATATAAATGCCCTTATCATACGCCGATAAATCCAATACTCCTTCTGACTGCCCGGTTGAGTATTTTTTTGATTCAAGTTTCTTCCCGCTGATATCAAACAACTCAATTAATCCGCCTTCCTCGTTCAATCCGGAAAGATCAACTACTGCTTTCCCGGAAGTCGGATTCGGGTAAACCTGAATTTGGCTTTTTTCTGTGAAATCATTTAATCCTACAGTCCGTATGCCCTGGGTATACCAAACGCCCCATTTTGCTCCCGGAATCAATGAAGTAGCATCACCTGTCGGATTAAGTTTGTCCGGTTGCATTGATATCACACCTACTACATCATCAATTCCTGTTGAAGCATTAAAAATTATTTTATCATCGTTCTTCGAATAGTTTGGGTAGCCAAGCATATCCCCGTTGTTGTAAACTTCGCCAACATCGCCTGTTTCAAGGTTCACAGCAAGAATCGTAACTTCGTTTACCGAATTATCGATGTAATCAAAAGCAGCGATATAAGGTGAGTTTTTTGCAAATGACGGATTCCCGATGCTTACACCTTCCGGCAGATTGGTAAACATTTTAAAAATGGAACCGTCGGCCCAATTACCGGTTTCATTATCCCACACTTTAATAAAACTAACATCCCAATAATCAGTTGGCTGACCTGAGTTGTTATTAAACTGATTGTATGCATCATACATTATATATTGACCGTCATAAGTCCATTCCAGTGCATCCGCGTATAGTACATTATCAGTTTGAATTCCGGTTTGTGTTCCGGGATTAAAGAGGTGAAACCTGGCCCATTCTGATCTCTGATAACTGTAAACCCATATTGCAGAATCCTGCTCGGTTGTAACAGCAGCTATCATATTTCCTTCTTTCGATACTGCAACATTGCCCCAGATAGATTCACCCTGAATTTCTGACTCATCATATGGGGACTCAAGACTTACTGCATGTATTGTATTATCGCCTGCAATAAATATGGCATTACTTCCATCGTCAATAACACTCGGGCGGCTATTTACATCCGTTTGCGACAGTACTGTAAAAGCGGTGCCACTGGTAGATGTTCTGTATAATGTACCGCTATACTCCGGATCAATATTCAACGACAAAATGAAGTCGCTGCCGGGATTACCAGGCAATTGTGTTTCCACATCAGTGGCCGAACCGTCTGTAATACCCACCTGGTTGAAAGCATTTGCGGCTTCAGTTACTTCAACCGAAGAATTGCCGTACAGGTCTTTTGCAGCCTGAATAACGGTGAGCCTTAGATCGATAAACTGCGAAGAACGTGTAAGATAATTAAACAAAGCCCGGTAGAAAACTTTTTCAGCCTTTTCGCGTGTAACCTTTGTGGCATACAGATAGTATGCTTTGTTAGGAATACCGCTGTTAATATGCACTCCGCCATTGTCCTCGCTGCCTGTATAAATTTCATTCATATGGGCAGGTTGCCACGAAGGTGAATTTAATCCTGTACCACCGTTATGAGGATCCGACATATCACGCAATGCCCCTGTGGGAAAACCTGCTGCAGTTGATTTCACAACATCTTCTCCAATTTGCCAGTCACCGCGATCGAGCATGGCACCTGATATATCAGCAAAACTTTCGTTTAATGCACCCGATTGATACTGATATTCGAGGTTGGCTGAATTTCCGACAACTGCATGCCCGAGCTCATGAGCTCCTACATCCAATCCGCCAGCTAAAGGTTTGAAAGTACTTCCTCCGTTTCCGAAATAGGCGGCAACCCCGTTCCAGAAAGCATTTTCCATACTGTTGCCATCTTCGTCGGTAACATTTATAATCATTGGAATACTGGCACCCTGGTTGTTGATAGAATTCCAGGCATGAATATTTTTATAATATTCATACGTTACTGTAGCACTATAATGCGCTGATACTGCTGTTGGAAGCCATGAGTTATTGGTAGAAGTTACCAGCGAAGCAGCAAAATTGTCGCCATATGAAGTATTATTGGCATCGTAGGTAGCAATTACACCACTTTCATCCTGAACATTAAACATAGGCCGCGAAACATCAAGCATGTAGTAGGTACCCGCTTGCAGGTATGTATGAAAACTACGGCTTACGCCATTCAAATCAGTACCGGTGGCTGTTACATCCCCATCACTTTGGGTATTGTTATAAAAATGAATAATTTCTCCGGATTGAGCATCAACAAAGTATTCCCAGCGCTCGATAAAGTTCGGGCGAATGGTAATATGCCAGGTAAGTTTTTCGGATCCGGCTACTGCATTTTTGTGATACACTACCAGTTCCGCTTGAGGACCGTTATAACTTAAAAAGGTTTTTTCCGCGGGAAGCAGATCACGGTACGAAGTGTGTTGCGTTAAATCCTTGCTTGCCGACTCACCAGCAAATGATTCAGCTATTACCGGAACAACAGAATTTATTTTGGGTGTAGGAAAACTGTTTCCATTAAACAAATTAATACTCCCGGCACGTTTATGCAGGTAAATTTCGCCACCATAAACCGGAACTCCTTTGTATTTCTGTACTAGTTTAATATGTTGCATTCCAACTTCATCGTATTCTGATTTTACGATTTCAAACTCTGACACAGGATCAGAGATATCCAAAGCCTGCTGCAATGCCGAAAGATATTCAATACATTGCTCCTTTTCAGCGGAAGCTTTTCCATATGCTTTGGAGGATGAAGGAAGGCTTCCTTCAACAAAAACAAGTCTTCCTTTTTCGTTGTAGGCAGGATTGGTGAATACCTGCCGATCTAATTTCATTGCGCTGAAACTAGTTTGTAACGGTTTAAATTGTGATTGTGACGGCGAATATGCTTTTTTAGAAATGTTCAATGGTTTAACAGCCTGCGGAACCTGTACGGAAGAACCAGGCAACTTTTTCTTGACTGAAAAAGCACTGTTCTGCGCATGCAGATACATGCCAAAATTCAGGAATATCAATACTAAAAGGAATGTAGATAATTGTTTCATGATTCAGAAATTTATTTTACAATGGATTTCAATTGGGAATAAAGGTCTCGTATTTCGGCAGGTACAGATACGTTTGGATCGCCCCATTTATATTCGATTAAAACACTATCAGACACATATTTTATAAAACTGGTCATGTTTCCGGGATGATTAAATGCAGGTTGTGCCAGTTTGAGTTTGTCCGCCTGTGCAAAAATGTTTCGGGTTTGCTTACGCTTTAACTTTTTCAGAGGCTTTGATGTACTATCAGGCAAAATAGCGAATAGATTTCCATCTTCATTAAGTTCATAAATGGAATACATTCCGGTAAAACCTCCTCCCGTACCGAAAACCAGCCGCTTTCCATTTGGATTATCAGTTACCTTACCGGTTGAGGAACATGAAGCAAACAGCGTTGTAATAAAAAGAAAGAGTAGAACCCGAATTGTCATATGCATTTTAAAAGAATTGTGATTGGGTGTATGTATCTGATAAACAATAAAATCAAAGAAACGTTTGAAAAAACATTGTAATACACTGAAAGTTTTCACGCCATAATTGATTTCAGTGAAACAAAGCCAAAAAATCAGAACTACAAATCAGAAATTTCATTTCTGAGTATCGGACTTACCTCTACAAATGTAAATCATTAATTTTTATATGAAATCCTTTAAAAACATGATTTTAATGTTATCACAATTTGAAAACATAACTACGCCCTGATTATCTGCACGTTATAGAACAAACAACATTCTTCTGTTTTTTGGAATTTAAAATGTTCTTCTATTTTTATCACGAAGGTGAAACCTTTGTTTTGTTTTCCAAAAACTGAAGCAGACCAAATACTCCTTAACTTTGAACCGGATAAAAAAACATGAATGGACGGGAATACTAAACTTTACTTTAAGAATATCTTCTCAAAACCCGCATCGGTACTTGTTTTAGCTACCCTGCTTTTTCTTCCGCTGATATTTATCGGCACTCATTCCAGCCACGACTGGGGCGATGATTTCGCCCAATATATCCATCAGGCCGGAAATATTGTTAAAGGTATTCCTCAGTCGGAAACCGGATACATTTACAACCAGTTGAATTATATAGGTCCCCAGGCTTATCCGGTAGGTTTTCCATTACTGCTTGCTCCTGTTTATGCCATTGCCGGGAATAGCATGACGGCGTTTACAACATATATTTCATTGATATACATTATCCTGGGCTTACTCATGGTGATCTTTTACAGGGAATACTTTTCCTGGATCACAGCATTGGTTCTGGCACTTATTTTTCTGTACAATCCGCAAATGATGTTATTCAAGCGCGAAATCATGTCGGATATTCCTTTTACAGCCTTGTTGGTTCTAAATTTTATACTTTATCAGAAACTTAAACCAGGCAATCTGAAGCAACTTATTGTTCTTGTGCTGGTAACCGGGTTTATGCTGGCAGTGAGGCCTGCCGGAATTGTATTTGTTGCAGCTGTGGCGATGGAACAACTGCTTTTATTTATCAGACAAAAAACAGGATTGAAAGATTTTACTATTCAAACCGTTTCCTTTATACTTATTCCTATGGTGGTTTATTTCGCAATTAATTCACTATTGTTCAAAATCCCTTCGGGTGGCAGCATCCACGACTATCTTCTTTTCTTTAATTCCGGCAACTATTTACAATCCATTCCCGAAAACCTGTCTCATCATACCGAGGTGTTCAGATTTCTATATGTCCCTGAGGCAGGAGCTTTCAGAGGATTTTCCTTATTACTTGGATCTGTTATGGTGGCCATGACGTTACTCGGATTTGTGAAACGAATCCTCAGTGGACCAGGAGCAATTGATTGGTTTTTTATTTTTTACGCAGGCATGTTACTTATTTTCCCAAACAACTTTTCGGCCTACAGGTTAATGGTTCCACTGGGATTTATTTTCCTGTTTTATGCAGCAACAGGATTAAAATCAATACAACTACTATCAGGTATTGCAACCTGGAAGAAAGCTCTTGCTCCATGCATTCTGATCATTTTATTATTTTTGCCGGGAATTATCAGTACTGCGCGCTCAGGAGGGAATACACTCGAAGGACCACAGCAGGAATCATCCATTGAGGCATTCAATTACATCAGTAAAAATGTACCGGCCGAAGCCGTTGTAGTATTTGCCAAGCCTCGTGCACTTGCATTGTATAGCGGTTGCAGCAGCATGGCTGATCCATTCACCAATAACCCGACACTTATACACAAACAGGTAATGGGAGCCGGGGCGAACTATCTTTTAATACACAACAGGCTTACAAATGACGCTTTGCAGCGCTATTCGCGGGTGATGCAAAGCCGCCTTACCAAACAATGGGAAAATAAGGAGTTTGTACTCTATAAAATAAATCCTGTCAGTCCTTCAGCACATCACTGAGTACCTGTACTGATTTTATTTCACCGAAACCGGGAATGTGAATCCTGAAATATTCAATCATTCTTGTCAATAATTCACTGCGTGTTGCATGATCTGCCACAATGCTTATTACACCTGCATTTAGAGCAGTAAGTACTTCGGAGAGGCGGTTGCTGAGTGGTGATGATAAATAATACGCATGATCAGGTGGATGTGAGCTAAAATTGCCTTCAACCATATCGAAAAATGTATCGTTGCCAGTGAAATTGTTATGCGGATCAAAGCCCATGAATTGAGTGAGTCCAATGGTAAATGACAACGGAAATCCGGCAACAGATCCTGTTGCGCGGTCAAGATTCAGGATTGCATCTTCTATAAAGCCATAAAGATTCGGATCGGCCATCTGGGCTGAAACAGAACGGGAAAGCAACTCGCTGATATAAATACTTACAGCTGTTTTCGCCATATCCGTAGCTATGCCATTGAGCTGGTATTCGCATGAAGCCTCGCGCATAACGCGCATACCTTCGCCTTCTTTGTGGTTTGCAACCAATTGAATAATTGAAAGAGGCGCAAACAGGTTTCGCTTTATCCTGGCTCCTTTTTTACGAACACCTTTTACTATATAGGTCTGCAACCCGAGTTGCTCGGTATAAATCCGGGCAATAATGCTGGTTTCGGAATAATCCATGCAATGGAGAACAACTCCTTTGGTTGAGAGTATCATATGTTATTTGATAATATTCCCCGAGTTAAAAGTCGGGGCTGTTATACCAGGAGAAGCATGCAGCTACTACCTTACAAACAGCACTTTCCCTGCTTTTTTCTGGCTTCCATCGGAATTTGTGACAAAAATAAGATAAACCCCGGTATTTACCCGGCGACCTTCGAGGTTGTTTCCATCCCATATCACTTGTCCGCCCTGGGCCTGGGTTTCCCAAACCAATCCGCCTGTAACATCGGTAACTTTTACATTCGACTCGCTAACCAGGTTATTAATATAAACCGGGCCCTGGTATTCTGGTCTTACCGGGTTCGGGTATATACTTAACGAATCTAAGGCATAGGTTGATTCAACTTTATAATCCTTGTAGGAAACAATTCCTAATGAAGTGCCGAAATACACTTCTCCGTTGCTGGCGATTTTTATTGATTGTATGGAGTTTGACAATAACGGGCTGTCTGTTTCGGTAAAATGTAACAATTCAGTGGCCCCGTCAGCCGACATCAGAAAGACACCTGCTTTATCAGTTCCGAGCCATTTTTCATTGTTCCCATTTACAGCAATAGCAGTAACAGCTTCTGTTTCTAATAGCGGGTGAAGGTATCCCTCCTCTTCCACCATTATACGCTGCGCATCATAATCACCACCAGTAAAAACATTTCCCGGGGAGAAAATACGAGCCACACCTTGATCTGTACCAAGCCATAATTGTCCTTCCCGATCCACAGCCATACTCATAATAGCAGAGCCAGGGAGATTACCGTTTCCTGCCGTGCTGGTAAGTTTTTGTTTTTTATCATCGGAAGTGTTGTCCGGAGTATTGTTATCGTTAAAAACAAATAATGCAAGGTCGCGGAGTTGCATCCATTTCTGATTCTCATTATCGATTACAATCCCTCCTACATCAATAGCTGTACCCTTATCACCCATATTATATGATTTCCATTCGCCGGTGGATTTTCGCATTGATAAAATATTGGGAGCCAGATCATTAGTTACCCATAAATTATTATCCCGGTCGAAAGCAACACCACCAACCCGAAGGTATCCTTCTCCATAACCAACCACATACTGTAACGAGCTGTTTGACGGAGTATATATTTCTTTTAACTCTCCATTATCATATTCAAATAATCCATAACCCCAGCTACCCATGAAGGCATGATTGCCATCCAGGCGATCAGCTGCCACACATAAAATATCACGGGCATCATTCAACTCCGGCGTATTTGAATAATTGTAAGTACTCCATGTATTGTCAGCCAGCATATAAATCTGCGCCGATCTGTAAAGATTACCAAATGAGCCATCTCTTCCTCCGGGTACAGCCCATAACTGCTTTCCACTCATATCCATAGCAGTAACCATATAGGATGCAGGACCGTTAAACGTATAATTTGAGCCGGTTAAATCATCGCCAATACTCCATAACCCCATTTCATTATCTGCAATCCAAATCTTACCGTCCTTATCAAACAGTGCATCTTTTGGTGTAATGGAACCCGGATTATACGAAGAAAAACGTGATTCGAGTGAACCATCAGGTTTATATGCGCTTACATTCCAGTTGTTGCAAACTACCAACCGATCAGCACTCACCTGCATCGAAGCCAGGTTGGAGTGGTCGTCAGGCAGGAAATACGACCATTTGATTCCGTCATTCACATACATTGTATCCTGATCCCATTTGCCTTCCAATGATTTATTGGTATATATTTTACCGGAAAATGATTGTATTAGATTAAAGTTACTATTCGGCCCGGTAATGGAATTATCTTTAATCCAATTAACATAATATGCCAGGTTGCCGGTTGCTAATGCAGAATAGATACCTTTCTCGGTAGCGGCATAAAACTTATTATCCACCTCATGAAATGTAAGATCTTTAACATCAATCTGTGAACCGGAAGGGCCTATGTAGTATGTATCCTTAATTTCTTCTTTCTCGATATCCAGAACAACAATTCCGAAGCCACAAGCCAGGTAGGCCAGTTTATCAATTATCAGAATACTGTTAATGGTCTTGTTCCCTAATATCTGTTTCCGTTTGATATCAGGAATATTCACTACCTCTGAACCTTTTACAAGATCGATGTTTGTATTGGAATACGCTACAACCAATGTTTTAAGAGGATTGCAATACGCTATACAGCTTATTCCTATATCCGACAGGCCATCGGGAGTAACCTTATTAAGCCTGTTCAGACTGTTATCCGTTTTATCAAAATAAAAAACGCTATAGGGTGTAGCAGCATAAATAATGTTATTGGCTTCTGCCACCGACTTACAATTATTATAAGGTAAGTGATCAAGCCATTGGTTATAGCTTGCGCTTTGAGATACAGCCTGATACAGTGTTGTAATCAGTAAAGAAAATACCAATAAAATACGGCGGGAAAACGTCATATGACCTGATAATAATGAGATGTACACATATAACTATACAAAACGATTTTTAGTATATCGGTCTAATTATAATACGATACAATTCAAATAGGTTTTGATATACCAGGTAAACTGTAAAATTTAACGGGGAAGATCATTATTATGTTCAACGTATCTATATTTGCGGGACAAAATCATGATCCCGCTGATGAAATCATGCAAATATGGAATAATTTACATATTTCAAAAAAAATACTCAAACCTTAAACAACTGACATTAAACGCTATAACAATGATTTATTAAAAAATGCAAAAACTATGGGGTTTGGTTTTTAAAATATTTATTACCTTCACAACCCGAAAACCACTGAAACCTGCATTAAGGATCTGAAATTCATTACCTTAATTGTGACGCAAGGAGATATTTTGCAGGATTCAAATTCCGTTTGAATAAAAATACCCTTGCAGAGGAAATGATTCACTATTCTGATTTTGCCATAGTTGAAGGCCTCCGGCTTAATAGTGATTTTATCATTCGCTATGTGTATAAGGAATTTTTTCCAACCATAAAGTATCTTATTAAAAACAATGCCGGTCTCGAAGAAGACGCGGAAGACGTTTTTCAGGAAGCATTACTTGTAATTTTAACTAAGATTAAAGATGATAATTTCGAGTTAAGCTCTTCATTTATTACATATCTGTATTCGATTAGCAAAAATATATGGCTCCAGAGGCTTAAACGCAAACGGATGACACATAAAAACCAGGATGAGCTCACGCGCTACCTTGATACTCCTGAAATTGGAGTTGAAGTACACCTGGAATATGAAGAAAAATACCAGTCGTTTATCCGGCAATTTGAAAACCTGAGCGAAGACTGCCAAAAACTACTGAAATTGTTCCTCACTAAAATGTCGGCTAAAGATATTGCAGAAAACATGGGGTACAAATCTGAGTTTTATGCAAAAACCAAAAAATATCTTTGCAAGGAAGCATTGAAAAAAATGGTTGAAAACGATCCTGACCTCAAAGGAATTATTCATTAGCATTTCATTTTATCAGGTATTGAAAGTACCAAAGCCGCTAAAAAATGGCCTTAGCATACCTTTCGGAAGTAGTTAATATCGGCGATCTGCCACTCGGCGGCCATTACCCGTTAAGGGTACAATCCATGACCAATACCGATACCAACAACATTGAAGCAACTATTAGTCAGAGTATCCGCCTTGTTGATGCTGGTTGCGAAATGGTTCGGATTACGGCTCAGGGAATTACTGAAGCCAATAGTCTGGCTTTGATAAAAAAGGGATTACGTTCAAAAGGCATTAAAGTGCCGCTTATTGCTGATATTCATTTTAATCCTGGTGCGGCTGAGATAGCAGCCGCGATTGTTGAAAAAGTAAGAATAAATCCCGGAAATTATTCTGATAAACGCGAGTCGATTAAAAGCTTTACCACTAAAACTTACGAAGAAGAACTTGAACGGATCGCTGCACGATTGCATCCGTTGCTGAATATTTGTAAACAAAATGGCACAGCCATCAGAATTGGAACCAATCACGGATCGCTAAGCGCACGCATTATGGATCGTTATGGGGATACGCCTGAAGGAATGGTTGAAAGTGCACTGGAATTTGGCAGGATTTGTCTGCATGATGGTTTCCATA
>JFJP01000303.1_pt1 | contig 17563 bp, 16 predicted proteins | sample 431651 | NCBI WGS metagenome assembly JFJP01 (sample SAMN02602958, study PRJNA72255) | Microbial mat metagenome, whole genome shotgun sequencing project. | biome: fresh water; feature: sink hole; material: water; isolation source: purple microbial (photo- and chemosynthetic) mats found in...
TTCCACTGGATCCCTGGGGCAACCCGTACCGCCTCCGGAATGTGACGGGCGGTACGCCCGGCTGGCAAGTGCTGTGCACAGGGGCCAACGGCGTGCCCAACACCTTGATCGGCAACGGAACGCCCCAGGTCGATGACCTGGCCTATCCCTTGCCACCTCAACCGCTCCAGCAAGCTACGGTATCCGTCAATGCCTACAAGGTGGCAGGAGGTGTGCCCACCGTGGCCACCGCCGAGGTGTGGACTTCGGGCGCCACGGCCGCTGTCCGCACGACCCTTCTCCCGCTGGGCGGGAGTCTCTACAAAATCACGGCTCCATCCGGGCCTGCAGTCGTCTATTTGCGTGCGGGCACACCTCCGGCGAACCAGTACCAGGCCGTTGATCTTCCCTCGGGTGGTAGTGTCACACTCAATTTCTACTTCGTCGAACCATGACCCCGCGCACCCCCAAACCTCTCCTTACGATCCTGGTCGACGACCAGGGGGCCTGGGTGCGGGACCAGGAAGGCAAGCTGTTGGGGCGGCTGCCGGATGCGGTGTCAGGGGCGCAGCGACAGTCAGCCTGGGCTGCCGTGCTGCGGAACTCCGCCCCGGCCGGGACCGAGGTCCAGGTGCTGTTCGGGCACAGCAGCCTGCTCGTCCAGTGCCAGGAAGTGCCGTTCCTCAGCGGGAAGGAAGTCCGGGAAGTGGCGGCGCGGCTCACCAGTGCGTCCAATGTCGCCGTCGCTCATCAGACGGCCGGCGTGCTGGATGAGGATCCCAGCGTGGAGGGAGGCCATGTTCTGTGGGTGGCTGGGCTGCCCAAGCCCGAGATCCAGGACTGGGCGGAAGCAATCACCAGCGCGGGACTCACCTTCGCCTACGCCATCCCAGCCCAGCGGGCCATGCTCCGGGGGATGGAGGACGCGGAGGAACTGCCCGCGGACCGGCTGGTCCTGACCCTGGAACGCGGCTACCAGGGGCACCTGTACGTCTTCCATGGCCGCAGCCTTGCCCTGGCCAGGGCCTTCTCCGTGCCGGAGGACGAGGAGGCCGCCAACGAAGTGGTGTACGAGGAGGTGAGCCGACTTCTCCAGTTCTACAAGCAGAAGAACCGGGGTCTCACCTTCACCAATCTCTACTTGTTGGGGATGCGTCATCTTTCCCCTGCGCTCCAGACCCGGATCCAGGGCACCCTGCGCCTGGTCCCGGCGGTGCTCAGCACGGATCTCTGGCCGCTGCTGCTGAAGGGTCTCGCCGTCGAGCGGCGCCGCAAGGATGGCCTCAACCTGGTGCCTCTGGAGATCCAGGATGCCCTTCAGCGCAGGCTGTTCAAGGGCATGGTCTGGATCGCGGCCGTGGTCATGATCCTCCTGCTCCTCCTGGGCGGGGTGCTGCTGAACCTGCAGCAGTCCAGTCTCCGCGTCGAGGCGGAGCGAGCCGAGGACGCCCTGGCCCAGCGGGAGGCCCGGAGCACGGAGGAAGGCCGCATCGTGCAGCTTCGGCTCCCGCTGCTGCGCACCAAACTGGCCGAACAGCGCCAACGGGAGGCAACCCAGGCCATCTCGCACCTAGCCAGGCTGCTGCTCCAGGCACCGACCGGCATCCAACTGGAGCAGGTGGAAATCAGCCAGGTCCAGGGAGAAAAGCTGGCCCACCATTTCAAGGTCTCCGGCCTTTCCTTCACGGACAAGGCCTTTTCCGTGGGTCCCCTGGCCGTCTACGCGGAATCCCTCAGCCGGGAGGCGGGGATCGCCCTCGCCCCCATCACCCAGGTCAGCGTCAGCGACCGGCTGGACGAGGCTTCCAGCAAGCTGGATCAGCGGGCCGTCACCCGTTTCACTCTCGAAGGGACGGCGCCATGAGCCAGGGAAACCGGACCAGACCCATGCTCCTGCTGGCGGTGATCTTCGGCCTGCTCCCCGCAGCCTTCATCTTCCTGGTGTTTCTGCCCCTCAAACACCGCATGGCCGCCGATGAGGCACGGCTGGAGGCCGCCCTCCAGCGGAACCAAGCCCTGCCCAACGTCCAGCCCCTCACCTCCCAGGAGCGGACGCTCCTGGAAGACCCAGCGGCGAGCTGGCGCACCCGGATTCCCCTCCTGACCGGGGATGCCCAGCGCCTGGCCCACTACCATCGCGTGATCACCGAACTGCAGCGCGAGATGAAGCTCAGGAACGCCGTCCTCCTGGGCGTCCGCTCGGACTGGGATCCCATCGAAGGCAGCTACACCCTGCCGGCAGCGCTGGGCTTCATGGGCGCGACAGAACCTCGGGCAGGGACCCTGGGTGCTGGGCGTCTGGAACCCTGGGTGCTGGAGGCGAGCGTGGGCGGATCTCCCGCGGATCTGTTCAAGGCCCTGGAGGCGCTGCCGCAGATCAACCCCCTGCTGGAGCCCGTGGCTCTGCGCTGGGAAATGCACGGTCCCCAGCCCACGCAGATGATCATTCTTAGAAATCTCGTCACGATTCCCTGAGGTGCCCTTGTCCTTCATCGAGAAGAACAAAGTCTGGCTGCTCCCCCTGCTTGGGCTGGGGATCCTTGGGGTCGGCTACATGAATTTCCGGACGCTCCGGAGCGATCCGTCTCCCGTGGCCAGCGAACCGGCTCCGCCGGAGCCCCCCCCCGCGGCTGCCGAAACATCCGAAGCTGCGGAACCTTCGGAGGATCTCTGGACTGATCTGCGGCCTTTCGCGATCCTGCCGGGAAACCTCGCTCAGGAAAGCACCCTGATGGACCGGGCACGGGTGGCCCTGGGCCCGGAATTGACCCCGGCTGCTCCGCTGGCTCTGGGTAATCCTCCCGGGACCTCGCTCAGACCCGCCCAGAAGCCGGAGGACCACGGGACCTCCTTGGGGGTCTCCGGGGGGGAACCGCCGACGCTGGACTTCCTGATCCACAGCCCACACGGTTCCTATGCCTGGTTCGGAGGCCATGCCTACCGGGTCGGCGAGAAGCTCCAGGAGAGCGGCTACACCCTCAGCCGCATCGGTTCGACCTTCGTGGAACTGACCGGCCCCCAGGGCCGGGTCGTGGCATCCACCAACCCGATTCATGCTGACGCAAAGAACACCAGTCACCCTGCGGAGACGCCGTGATGCACCCCAAGAACCTGCTGATGCCCCTGTTCCTCGTGGCTTCCACGCTCTGCAGCGGCCAGGGGCTGGCCCCCCAGCCGCAAGGGCGCAGGATTTCCATGTCGGTCCGCGACGCGGATCTGAAGGACCTCCTGCGGGCCGCCGGAGAAGGTACGGACTACAACATCCTCTTCGATCCGGATCTGGATACCCGCGTGAAGGGCATCGATCTGAAGGGCGTGACCTTCCAGGAGATCCTGGACCAGATCCTGCCGAGTTTCGGCTTCACCTACGTCCTCACGGGCCGGACCGTGCACATCCAGAAGGCCGAAGGCGCCATGCGCTTCTACCATGTGGATCTGCTCGCCATGCGGCGGAAGGGCTCCAAGGACTTCACGGTGAGCGCCTCCGGTCAGACCATCCAGTCCAGCGGGGGCAGCGGGGAATCCTCTGGAGGGAGCAGCTCCGGCGGAGGCCAAAGTTCGGCCTACACCTCCTCGCTCTTCAGCGGCAATGGCGTGGATCCCTGGTCCGAGCTCCAGGTTGGGCTCAGTATGCTGATCTTTGGTGAGCCCCTCTCCAGCGGTTCTGGGGACGCAGCGTCTGGAGGAGTGATGTCCGGACCAGGTTCCCAGGCTATTTCGAAGTCTGGGCGGACCTTGCTGATCCACCCAGAAGCCGGGTTGGTGGTCGTGACTGCGGAACCAGTGGTCCAGGCCCGGGTCGAACGCTACCTCAGCGAGATGAAGCGGCGCAACGGGCACCAAGTGATTCTGGAAGCCCGGATCGTGGAAGTGACCTTAGGCAACGATAGTCAGATTGGCGTGGACTGGAATGGTCTCTTGGCTAAGGGGGGAATCTCCGGAGGATCAGGCACGGATATCCGGTCCGGGTTTACGTCCGGCGATACGATTAATACGAATCTTGCGGGTCAGGGCATTTTCTCGTTGGTGGCTCACAACGCGCGGATCGATGTCACGCTGTCTGCCCTGGCCAGGGAAGGGCGTCTCCAAGTACTCAGCTCTCCGCGCATTTCCACCATGAACAACCAGAAGGCCATCCTGAGGGTCGTGAGGGAGGAGGCCTATTTCCTCCAGTCCTCTGTGGTGACCCCGAACGGTAGCTCTGCTCCCCTCATCACCACCACTGTCACGCCTCTCGTCGTGCCTGTGGGCATCGTCTTGGATATCCAGCCCCAGGTCTCGGAGGATGGGACCATCACCCTCGCCGTGAATCCCAGTGTGTCCGAGGTGGTTTCGCTGGCATCCTTTAATGCCGCGGATGGTACCACGGCTACCCTGCCCGTGGTGGACCGCCGCGATCTGGATACGGTGGTCCGGATGAAGAACGGGGAGACACTCGTGTTGGCGGGCATCATCAAGAACAAGGAAGGCTTCGACGATCGCGGGGTGCCCTGGCTCCGCCGCCTCCCTCTCATCGGCAATCTGTTTTCCAAGCGGGAAAAGACCAAGCAGCATACGGAGCTGGCGATCTTCATCACGCCGACCCTGGTGGAAGACCCTTCCGAGATGAAGGCGCAGACCGAGCACTCGGAACAACGCCTCACCACGTCCGGCGCAACCCTTGATCCCCAGCCCGTGCCGGTGCTGCCGGTCAAGGTGCCTTGAGACTGTTCAGTCGTTCCACCACATAGGCGACCAGGGGTTCGGCCCCCAGGACCTGCTGTTCCGCGACCCAGAGCGGCATCTGGAGGGGCTGTTCCGGCTTCAGCTTCACCGCATCCTTCTCGGTGCAGACGAGGGCAGTTGCCCCGGCGGCTAGCGCCTGCCGTTCCAGGTCCAGGAGGTCCCGGGAGGAGAGGGCACGATGATCCGTGAAAGATGCCGTCCCGAGCCAGGGGAGCCCGGCCACCAGGAGATCGGCGAAGAAGGCCTCCGGATGGCCCAGGGCGCAGAAGGCGAAGAAGGGTCCCTGGTCCTGGCCGGGCAGCTCCCTCCGGGCTCCGGATGGGAAGCGGCGCAGGGCGGTGAGGGCGAAATCCACCCAGAAGATGGGCCCGCCGGAGCCATAGCGCTGCCACCAAGTCTGGATCTCGTCCCTGGGAGCCCGGCTCCCCCGGGTCACCACCAGGGCGGAGGCGCGCTGGGCGCTTTCCATGGGCTCCCGGAGGTCGCCCCTGGGGAGCATGTGGCCGTTCCCCCAGCGGCGCACGCCGTCCAGGAGCAACAAATCCACATCCCGGTGGAGGGCCCGGTGCTGGAAGCCGTCGTCCAGCAGCAGCACCTTTGGGGGGGGGGCCTGGGCCAGGGCCCGGAGCGCCGCCAACTCCCGGCGGCGGCCCACCACCACCCTGCCCGGGCCCAGGGTCTGGGCCATCAGGCGCGGTTCATCCCCGGTCTGGTGTGGATCCGAGTTGGGCTCCACCGCCATGGGATCCAGGAGCCGCTTGCCGCCGTAGCCCCGGGAGAGGACTGCATTGGGCCAGCCTGCGGCTTCGAGGCCACGGGCGAGGCAGAGGGTCACGGGGGTCTTGCCGGTGCCTCCCGTGCTGAGGTTGCCCACGGAGACCACCGGGGCGGGCACCCGGGCCGACCGTGCCGGGTGCTCCTCGAAGGCCCGGTTCCGGGCACGGACCACGGCCCCGTAAAGGGGTGCCAGGGGCGCGACCAGCCATCGAAGGATTCTCACCATCATGGCAAAGCATACCGGAGGAATCCCGAGGCGGCCCGAAGCCGAGGAGGGAAAGTGATCCCGTCCCATTTCCCCCCTGGGGCCGGGCAGAGTATCTTGAAAGTCCAGTTCCGGAACCCACATGACCGAATCGAGCTTCATTGACCAAAGCAAGCTGCGTTTCAACGAGGGCGATATCGTCTTCCGCAAGGGCGACATGGCCCAGCAGATGTACATCGTCCTCAACGGGAAGATCCGGCTGTACGTAGGGCACGAGCCCGTGGGCGAATGGTCCGAGGAACTGGGCAAGGGTGAATTCTTCGGCGAGGGCAGTCTGCTGGAACCCATTCCTCGGTCCAACACGGCGGTGGCCCTGGAGGATTCCGAAGTCATCGCCATCTCCCGGGGCACCTTCCTGCGCATGCTCCGGCAGAACCCGGAAGTGTCCGTGAAGATGATGCAGCGTCTGGCTCAGCGGAACCGCGAGCTGGGGGCACGGGTGGATGCCGAAGGCACCCGTGGCACCAAGTCCCGGAACGCTGGCCCCTCCTCCAGCCTCGTCTCGGTCATCTCGGGCAAGAAATACACGATCCTGTCTCACGGGGCGCTGGTGGGCCGGTTCGACCCCAATACGGGCATCCACCCTGACATCGATCTGACGGACGAAGATCCCCAGTTGAGCGTATCCCGGCGCCACGCGCGCATCCTATGCGAGCACAACCGCTACTTCCTCGTGGAGGAGCATGGTGTGGCCAACGGCACCTACATCAAGGGCGAGCGCCTGCCCCCGGGGGATGCCCGGGAACTGAAACCCGGGGACCGGGTGGGCTTCGGGATGGTCGTGCTCTTCTTCGAGAAGACGTGAAAAAGATCCACCACGGAGGCACGGAGAGCACGGAGAAAAACCCGGAGAAAAGCACGGAGAAAAGATAGACGCTGTTGGGACGATGGGCGTTGAGCTCTGTGGGTCGGGAGTAGATTGGTGGATCCGTTCCTTGGGGGTGGCCTCATGAGTTTTCGTGTCGAGATCTGGCAGGATGAGCATGGGGTGACCTGGGAGCTCGTGCAGATGGCCCTGGATGAGGTGGGTGGGGGCTGTATCATCCGGGAAGGGCGCTCCAGCCTTGATCTGGCGGACGGGGATGCCCGGGAGGGCGTGGCGGTCATCGCGCGGTTCGGGGATGCGGAGGACGCGCGCGCATTCCTGCATGCCGAGGGGTTCCTGCCGAGGTCCTGAACGAGGCCCAGCGAACCCGCGGCGTGTGGGGAAGCACCTTGACGATATACTGCCTCGGTGGAAATGAAGCAGTCTGTCTCCCAGAACGCCATAAGGCGCGTCTTTCGCTTTCATCTCGGGGCACGCACCTGGATCGAGATGGCCCTGGGCCTGCTGGTCTTCCTGGCCATCATCCTGTTCTACCGGTCCCTGCTGAGCCCCCAGATCTCCTTTGCCAACGACCGGCTGGCTCTCACCAGTCTGCGCGAATCCTGGGGGCAGGCGGCCATGGGCTTCGGTCTGAGGAACAGCCGCAATCCCCGGGAAGACTTCTACAATGCCTATCGCGACTACCGGTTGAATCCTGCGGTCAAGACGCTGCTGCAGACCGACCCGGAGTTCGCGCGACTTTCCGCCAAGGCCAATGCGGCCTTTTCCCGTCTGGAAACAGGAGAACTCCGGGCGGAGCGGAGCACCCTCCAGTCCGCGGCCGAGTTCGACGAGACCCTCTTCCAGATGGCCCTGCGGGTGGACGAGTACGCCAAGCTCCAGCTGAACGCCTTCCGGCGCTCCTTCATCGTGACCGCCCTGGGCATCCTGGCGGCCATCGTCAGCTTCATCATCCTGGAAGTGCGACTGCGGGCCTCCAGCGCCGGGGAGGCCCGCAATCGCGCCCTTTCCAGGGCCCTCATAGCCGCCCAGGAGGGGGAACGGCTGCGCATCTCCCACGATCTCCACGATGCCGTCGCCCAGGATCTGGCGGCGGCGAAACTCTACTGCGGACTCTGCGAGGGACCGGATGCCAAGCAGGCGGCCACCCTGCTGGAGCGGGCCATCGAGGAAGTGAGGAACCTCTGCCGGGGCCTGCGTCCGGCTGAGCTGGACCGCCTCGGCATCGCGGAGGCGGCCACGCGCCTGTGCGAGGAGGTTGGCAACGAGATGGGCGTGGAAATCAAGCTCACGCTGGAAGGCCTGGCCAATCTCAATCTGGCTCCCGAAACGGAGATCAACATCTATCGCATCCTCCAGGAGGCCCTGGCTAATGTGCGTCGGCACGCCGATGCCGCCCATGTCCGGGTCGTGCTGTTCGGCTTCGGAGACTACCTGGAACTCACCGTGGACGACGATGGCCGGGGGCCTCGCGGAACGTCGCCAGGGCTCGGGCGCACGGGCATGGAGGAACGGGCGCGCATGATCGGGGGGAAGTTCCATTTCGGGTATGGACCCTGGGGAGGCTCCTCGCTTCGTGTTACGGTGCCAGCAAAGCGCAAGGAGATCCCATGAAGCGCGTCTTCATCATCGACGACCATTCCGCCATCCGGGAGGGTTTCAAGGTCATCCTGGAGCGCTCCGGCCGGTTCTCGGCCATGGGTGCGGTCGGCTCTGCCGAAGAAGCCTTGGATGTCCTTGCAAGAGAGAGCGAAAAGCCGGAGCTCTTCATCGTCGATATCAGCCTGCCCGGTGCAAGCGGGCTCGAATTGGCCGCCAGCCTCCGCAAGAGTCTGCCCGAGGCCCAGATCGTGGTCGCCAGCATGCATCGGGAATTCGAGTACATGGCCGGTGCGTTTCGGGCGGGTGCCCTGGCCTATGTCTCCAAGGATGCCGGCATGGAATGCGTGGTGGCGGCTCTGGATGCGGCCTCCAACGGCTCGTACTATATGGATCCCCTCTCGCTGAAACTGTTCGTGCAGGAAGCCTGCCTGCCCTCGAGCAAGTCCCCGGCTGCCCGCAGCGGGCTTTCAGGGCTTTCGGAGCGCGAGATCGAAGTCCTGCGATTGCTCGCCGCAGGCAAGCGGGCCGAAGAGATCGCACAGGAGCTGGAGGTGAGTCAGAAGACCATCGAGAACCACCTCTCCAACATCACGAACAAGCTGGGAGCCAAGGACCGCTTCGAACTCTATCGGTTGGCGGCCCGGCTGGAAAAAATATAAATATTGAAATAGATTGTGTTGTTCGAATCTGGGAGACTCCCGGGAATATTTCCTAATGGTTTTGGGAGAAATTCATTGTTTTCGTTTTGCAACCGGGGTAGAACGTATTGCATCCTAGTTCTTTTTCCCAACCACGGAGGTCGAATGAGAAAACTCACCAGTGTCGTTCTGGCCCTGGCCGCGTCGGCGACCATGTTTGCCCAGGACTTCTACTACAACAACGGCACAGAACCCCAGTCCCTCGATCCGGCGAAGATCACGGGCGTGCCGGAACACCACCTTTACATGGCGCTGTTCGAAGGCCTGATGGTGAACAACGCCAAGACCGCCAAGGGCGAGCCCGGCTTGGCAGAAAGCTGGAAGGTGAGCAAGGACGGCAAGACCTACACCTTCAAGCTTCGCAAAGCCAAATGGTCCGATGGCACGCCCATCACCGCCCAGACCGTGGTGGATTCCTGGTTCCGCACCCTCGATCCGAAAACGGCCTCCGAGTATGCGCAGATGGTCTACGACAACCTCGAAGGGGGAAAGGCCTACTACGACGGCGCTGGCAAGGTGTCCAAGGACACCGTGAAGATCAAGGCCCTCGATGCCCAGACCCTCGAAGCCACCTTCGTCGGCCCCATGCCCTACATCATCGACATGCTGGCCCACTATGCCTGGGCCGTCATGCCCATGCACGCCATCCAGAAATATAGCAATGACTGGACCAAACCGGCCAACTTCGTCGGCAACGGTCCCTTCGTCTTGAAAGAATGGAAGCCCCAGGACCGAGTGGTCGTAGTCAAGAACGACAAGTACTGGGATGCCAAGAACGTCAAGCTCAAGAGCATCACCTTCCTGCCCATCGACGACAACGCTACGGCCTACGATAAGTTCAAGGCTGGTGAGGTCGATTATTGGGGTGACATTGATCCTGCCCGCATCGACGAGATCAAGCTCCGCAAGGACTACCAGCACGGCCCTGGTTCCACGGTCTACTACTACATTTTCAACGTGAAGCGGGCTCCCTTCGACAACGTGAAGGTCCGCAAGGCCTTCTCGATGGCTATCGACCGCAAGACCCTCTGCAATCAGATTCTCAAGGGCGGTCAGATTCCCACGGGCGGCCTCGTACCCAAGTTCGGTACCTTTGAGACCACCAAGGGCAACACCTTCAATCCCGAAGAAGCGAAGAAGCTCCTGGCCTCCGCCGGCTATCCTGGCGGCAAGGGCTTCCCCAAGTTCGAAGTGATCTACAACACCCATGCAACGCACAAGAAGGTTGCCGAGTGGGTGCAGCAGCAGTGGAAGACCATCCTGGGCGTTGACGTCGAACTGAAGAACCTGGAATGGGCCACCTTCCTGGATACCCGCCAGAAGGCCCACGATTTCTCCATCAGCCGCGCCGGCTGGGCCGCTGATTTCCCGGATCCGACCAACTACCTTGCTGAGCTCCTGAAGACCGGCAGCGGTAACAACGATGGTCAGTACTCGAACCCCAAGGCTGACGCCCTCATCGAGAAGGCCAACAAGATGCCCGGCGGCGCCGCTCGGGACAAGGTCCTGATGGAAGCCGAGAACATCATGATCACCCAGGATCAGGCGTTCGCTCCCTTCTACTTCTACGTCAATCAGAACCTCATCAATCTGAACAAATGGGGTGGCTGGTACGAGAACTCCATGAACATCCACCCCTGGAAGGCCATCTACAAGAAGTAGCCCTGGTCGACCACACCATGTGTTAACCGGGCTGGAGCGGATGATCCTCCGCTCCAGCCCACCTTGTGGAGGGTCCTCCCCTCCTGGCTCTGGCTTGACGATCAGTCTTGCCCGCTGGAAATCGTTCACCTGGCGGTGGCCATGAACCCAATTGATAAGGGGCATCTATGACCCGATTCATGATACGGCGCTTCCTAAGTCTCATCCCGACCATCTTCATCATCATCACGCTCGCCTTCATCATCGTCCGCATGGCGCCAGGGGGACCTTTCCAATCCGAGAAGAACATGGCGCCGGAGATCCTCGAGAACATCAAGAAGCATTACGATCTCGACAAGCCCTATCCCATCCAGTATCTGAACTACATGGGCCGGATCATGAAAGGCAACCTCGGACCTTCCACCCGCTTCAAGGATTTCACGGTTAATGAAGTGTTTGCCCAAGCGCTGCCCGTATCCATGCTGCTGGGCGTGATGTCCCTGACCTTGGCCGTCCTCTTCGGTATAGGGGCGGGAATCATGTCGGCCTTGAAACAGAATTCATGGATCGACTACGTGTCGATGTCCTTCGCGGTGGTGGGTATTTCCGTGCCGTTGTTCGTCATCGGACCGATCCTGAAGCTCTATCTCGCTCTGAAGTGGCAGCTCCTTCCGACCTCCGGCTGGCTCGGGGGGCGGTACGGCTGGGTCGTGATCATCATGCCGGTCATCACGCTCTCCTTGCCCTACATGGCCAGCATCGGGCGCCTCACGCGCGCTTCCGTGCTTGAGGTCCTCAGAGCCGACTACATCCGCACAGCACGTGCCAAGGGCCTTTCGGAACGCGTGGTCATTCTGAAGCATGTCCTCAAGGGAGCCATGTTGCCGGTGGTTTCATTCCTCGGCCCGGCCTTTGCCGGCATCATCACTGGCACCGTCGTCGTGGAAACGATCTTCACCGTCCCTGGTTTGGGGCGGCCTTTCATCCAGGGGGCCATCAATCGCGACTACGGGATCATCCTGGGCGATGTTGTCGTGTTTTCCCTCATCCTCGTGTTTATGAACTTCCTCGTCGACATTTTTTACGGATTCCTGGATCCGCGCATCTCGTACAAGTGAGGGAACACCATGACTCAGAAGAATGAGCCCAAACGGGATTCGCTGACCAACGAGTTCAACCAGGCCATGAAGCCGGTCTCCCTGTGGGCAGACGCTTGGCGGCGTCTCCGGAAGAACAAGATGGCCTTTGCCGGCCTGATCCTCATCGGCCTCTTCGGGATCCTCTGCTTTGCGGCCCCGATCCTCCCCATTTATGCCAACGAGGAACAGGTGACCGAGCACCAGAACCTGCCCCCCTCCTTCCGGCCCGCAGGCCAAGTGATGCTTGAATCCAGAGCAGCCTATTCGAAGCTGGTCCTGGAGTCCGAGGGGCGGACCGAACTGAACGATGAGGAAAAAACGCAGCTCAGCAGCATGGAGCAGGAGGTTCAGAACAATCCCGTGCATAAGCGCGTGTATATCCTGGGCACCGACTCGCTGGGGCGCGACATGCTGGCCCGCGCACTATACGGCGGCCGGATCTCCATCGGGATCGGCATCGTCGGCACTCTTTTCTCGATGTTCATGGGCATCATCCTGGGCAGCATCTCCGGCTATGTCGGGGGCCGGACGGACAACCTGATCATGCGCTTCGTCGACATCCTGTATGGCCTGCCCTACATGCTCGTCGTCATCATCCTCATGGCCCTCTTCGGCAAGAACATCTTCAACCTCTTCATCGCCATCGCGTTGATTTCCTGGTTGACCCTCTGCCGTGTGGTCCGTGGCCAGATCATCAGTCTCAAGAACGCTGAATTCGTCGAGGCGGCGCGTTCCATGGGAGCCAGCACTCCCCGCATCATCTTCAGGCATCTCACGCCCAATACCCTAGGCGTGATCGTGGTCTTTTCCACCTTGATGGTGCCTCAGTTCATCATGAGCGAGTCCTTCCTTTCCTTCCTGGGGCTGGGCGTTTCCGCTCCCATGGCCTCCTGGGGTTCCCTTGTGGCGGAGGGTGCCAATGTCATGGATCTCTATCCATGGCAACTGCTGGTTCCCGCTCTTTCCATGACCACCTTCCTCTTCGCGATGAACTTCCTCGGCGACGGCCTCCGGGACGCGCTGGATCCGCAGAGCAAGAACAAGCTCTGAAACCTTGCACGCACACTCCCAGCAGCCGATCGATACAAGGACATGTGATATGGAAATGACCGAAGAACCCATCCTGCAGGTGAAGGACCTGCGCACCTACTTCAGCACAGACGAGGGCCTCGTGAAAGCCGTTGACGGCGTCAGCTTCGACCTCCGCAAGGGCGAAACCCTTGGCGTCGTAGGCGAATCCGGATCCGGCAAGAGTGTCACGAACCTCTCCGTGATCAACATGATCCCTTCGCCTCCGGGGCGCATCGCCGGAGGGGAGATCCTCTACCACGGCAAGGATCTCCTCAAGATGCCCAAGAGCGAAATCCGCCAGATCCGGGGGAACAAGATCTCCATGATCTTCCAGGATCCCATGACCTCGCTGAATCCCTTCCTCCGCATCTCGACGCAAATGATCGAGACCATCGTGCTGCACCAGAAGCTCGACAAGCATGCGGCCAAGGATAAGGCCATCGAGATGCTCAAGCTGGCGGGCATTCCCAGCCCTGAGAAGCGCATCGACAACTATCCCCACCAGTTTTCAGGCGGCATGCGCCAGCGCGTGATGATCGCCATGGCGCTCTCCTGCAATCCCGAGATCCTCATCGCCGACGAGCCCACCAGCGCCCTCGATGTGACCATCCAGGCCCAGATCCTGGATCTGATGAAGGACCTCACGGATCGGCTCGGCACCGCCGTCATCCTCATCACCCACTCCCTGGGCGTGGTGGCGGGCACCTGCGACACACTCTGCGTCATGTATGCGGGCCGCTTCGTGGAACGCGGTCCCACGGATCTGCTCTTTGAATCCCCCATGCATCCCTATACCCAGGGACTCATCAAATCGGTTCCCCGCCTCGATCGCAAGGACGGCGGCCGGTTATCCTCCATCCGGGGGCAGCCGCCAAACGTCATCGATCTGCCGGACTGCTGCCCCTTCTACCCCCGCTGCGACAAGGCCATGGATATCTGCAAACGCAAGTACCCGGCCTGGAAGACCTTTGACAACGGGCGGACCGTCGGCTGCTGGTTGTATTCGGAGGAGAAGTAGCCATGGTCGCCAATGAAACCCTGCTCGATGTGAAAGATCTCAAGATGCATTTCCCCTTCGGGGGCGGCTTCCTGGGTGGCAAGAAGGGCAACATCTACGCGGTGGATGGGGTCACCTTCCAGTTGAAGAAGGGCGAGACCCTTGGGCTCGTGGGCGAGTCCGGTTGTGGGAAATCCACCACGGCCCGCGCCATCGCCCAGTTGCACCGTCCCACCTCTGGCGAGGTGGTCCTCAACGGACACGATCTCACCAAGCTCAAGGACAAGGACCTGATCGCCGCCCGAAAGGGCATGCAGATGGTCTTCCAGGATCCCTACGCGTCGCTGAACCCCCGCATGACCTCTGGCGACATCATTGCCGAGCCCATGCGGATCTTCAACACGCACGGCATCCTGCACATGTCCAAGCAGGAGATTGATGAACGGATCGAACAGCTCATGGAGCGCGTGGGATTGTCCCGGTTCTTCAAGAACCGCTTTCCCCACGAGTTCTCCGGCGGCCAGCGGCAGCGCATCGGCATCGCCCGCGCCCTTGCCCTGCGGCCAGAGCTGATCCTCTGCGACGAGGCCGTGTCCGCCCTGGACGTCTCCATCCAGGCCCAGATCCTGAACCTCTTCAAGGATCTCCAGGAGGAGTTCGGCCTCACCTACCTCTTCATCGCCCATGATCTGGCGGTGATCGAGTACATCTCCACCCGTGTGGCCGTCATGTATCTGGGCATCATTGCCGAGCTGTCCGAGTCCACGGAGCTCTACAAGAACCCCCTGCATCCCTACACCCAGGCCCTGCTCTCGGCGGCTCCCATTCCCGATCCCAAGATCGAGAAGACCCGGAAGCGCATCATCCTCACGGGCGATGTGCCTTCACCGGACAAGGTCCGTACCGGCTGCTACTTCTATGACCGCTGCTGGAAGCGCATGGACAAGTGCCTTGAGCGCAAGCCCACCCTGCAGGAAGTGGCCCCAGGCCACCAGGTCGCCTGCTTCTTGTATCACGACAAGGGCGTCTGAGCTGTCGCAAAGCACCGAAGGAAAGCCGTCCGCAAGGGCGGCTTTCCTTTGTCCTGACGCCAAGCGCGCGGGAGCCAGACCCACTGCCGTCTGCAGTTCATAGCTTGCGTCAGCAGGTCCAGAGCCGGTATGGCAGCAGGACGCTATGGGTTCATACATAATTGCATTCAAAAAGATAGAAACGAACTACCACCAGGTTCACCAAGACAAAACACCAAAATCGCCAAGCAGATAACCAGAACACGCATGATTCTTGGTGAACTTGGTGCCTCCTTGGTGTTCTTGGTGGTGAATCTCTATCTTGTTGAATGCGAATCTGTATCAGTCGCTCCAGAGGCGTTCGGCATCGATGCCCTGAGGCTACTGCACGGTGAAGGAAAGCTTCGCTTCGTTATTGGTCTCGTCCGATTCGTTGATGCGTTTGTCCTGATCGGCGATGAAGCGGATGGTGTAATTGCCGGCCCGCGCGAAGGTGTGGCGTTGGCTCACCAGGATGTGGTGGTTGGGGGTCACGCTGGTGGACTGCTGCAGGACGGGGGAACTGGCGCCGCCGATATAGATGCCAGACACCGTGGTGTTGCAGGCGATGGGGCCGAGGTTGGTGAGTTCCGCCGTGACGAGGAATTCCTCGTTCACTTTCGGATGAGCGGGCGTGACTTTCTGATTGCGGAAGGTCAGGTCGGGGCCTTGGACAACGAAGGACAGGAAGCCTTCGTTGTTGGCCTCATTGGATTCGGCGATGACCTTGTCCACATCGACTACGAAGGTCACGCGATAGCGACCGGGCTTGTCCAGAGTCGCTTCCCGCATCATCATGGTCGCCTGGCCGGGATTGAGGGAGCCCGGGATGGTGTTGTGGAAGGGGGTTGTTTCACCGCCTATGCGGATGGAATGCTTGCAACTGTTCGCGCCTGCCTGTCCCACGTTCCGCATCCACGCCTGGAATCGTATCTTCTGACCTGCCACGGGGTTGGCCGGCAGCAGCTCGATGTTCTGAACCACATAGTCCGGTTTGGCAGCTGCCGGCATGAAACCGCCGACGCTGGCCATGAAAACGGCCCACGCACACGAATTGATTCGACCACTGCCGCACATATGCCCTCCAAGGAAGGTGCTGGGTTAGCTTGTCGCAAGTTGGTCAGCAGTCTAGCACCACAATCACCACACAATCAGTGCCCAAAGGGCGCTCGCCCTGCTCTTGCCTGGTGTGGATCCGCTGTTCGTCGCGCCGCACTGGAATGTCCATGGTGCGCCGGGGAGGTGGTGCTCGGGTTCAAGCCTCGGAAAGAGGCTTGCCACAGAGTTCCGCCATCCGGGAGGCGGCGCCTCGGAGCTTCTCCGCACAGCGGGCTGGGACATGGTCCACCAAGTAGCGGGTGCCGTCCGTGCCCTCGATTTCGAGGCTGAGGAAGGGCTTCCTGTGGCGGAACCGCCGGAGCTGGCCGTCATCGGTGCGCTGCCCCTTCAGGGCCGCGGCGTTTTCGGCCCGCTCGTCGTCGCTACCGGGGATCGTGCCCTTGACCAGGGGGACGATGCAGAATCGCTCCATGGCGCTGAAGGCGATCACCGTGGATTTTGAACCGACAAGGAGGCCCGCCCGGTGGACGGCGTGATTCTTCGAGGCGTCGAAGACCCACCGGTCATCGTACAGAAAGCTCAGGAGGAGGATGACCAGCACTGTCCAGGCCAGGGCTCCTGGCCGGTCCTCACCCATGAGCAAGGCTGTCGCCACCAGGGCCAGGATGCCGCCCATGAGCACGCGGAACCAGATCGGCAGAGCGTAGACCAGTCGATCCGGCCGTGGCGAGGAAAGGACGAGAGGGATTTCCACGCCGTCAGCCCTTCAGCGCCTTGGCCGCCTTGGTGAGTTCCGGTACCACCTCGAAGAGGTCTCCTACGATGCCGTAGGTAGCCAGCTTGAAGATGGGGGCTTCGGGGTCCTTGTTGATGGCCACGATGACCTTGGAGCTGGACATGCCTGCCACGTGCTGGATGGCGCCGCTGATGCCGCAGGCGATGTAGAGGGTGGGGCTCACGACCTTGCCGGTCTGGCCCACCTGCATGCTGTGGGGGATGCCCCAGCCTGCGTCCACGGCTGCACGGCTGGCTCCTACCACCCCCCCGAGGGCCTCCGCCAGCTCTTCCAGGACCTTGAAGTTGGCCCCCTCCTTCATGCCCCGGCCGCCCGAGATGATGATATCGGCCTCGGTGAGATCCACCGTACCGCCCGCCTTGGCCAGGATCTCCTTAACGACGGCCTTGAAATCGGGCGTACCCGCGGACACCACTTCCATCGTGCCAGCCTTGGGGCACGGCGCCACGGCGAAGACATTCGGCCGCGTGGTGGCTACCTGGACGGCACTTTCGAAGTCCACGGTGGCGAAGGCCTTGCCTGCATAGACAGGGCGCTGGGCCTGGAGCTTGCCAGCCGTCATCGCCAGTCCGGTCACATCGGCGGCATAGCCTGCTCCCAGGCGCGCAGCAACGCGGGGGGCCACATCCTTGCCCGTGGAGGTGGCCGCTGCCAACAACACGGAGGCTCCCTTGGCCTTCACCGCATCGGCCAGGATGCGGGCGTAGCCGTCGCTGGAGTAGGCGGCCAGGCTGGGGCCCTCGGCCTTCAGGACCGCATCGGCACCGTAGGCGGCCGCTTCTTCCGCGCCAGCCACACTGCCACCGGCGAAGATCGCGCCCACCTGTTTGCCGCTGGTGTCCGCCAGGCGGCGCGCTTCGCTGAGGGCCTCCAGCGAGGGCTTGCGGATCTTGCCATCCTTCAATTCACAAAACACCAGAATCATCGTCGTCCCCATTC
>JFJP01034757.1_pt1 | contig 17562 bp, 2 predicted proteins | sample 431651 | NCBI WGS metagenome assembly JFJP01 (sample SAMN02602958, study PRJNA72255) | Microbial mat metagenome, whole genome shotgun sequencing project. | biome: fresh water; feature: sink hole; material: water; isolation source: purple microbial (photo- and chemosynthetic) mats found in...
CCGACGGAGCCGTACTTTCAGAACTTTCAAATACTGTTTCAATTACTTTTACTGAAGCCCTTGATGCGCAGACATTCCGTGAACACCTTTCGATTGTACCGGGTATTGCGGGTAGGTGGCAGTTGGGTTCTTCAGGAGATACCGTCACCTTTAGCCCGATAGAACCATGGGAATGGAGCACTGAGTACAAAATAACCGTTTCTGCCGCCATATCTGACCAAGCCAATAACCGCATGGGTGAAGAGTTTATTTTCAGGTTTTCAAGGGGAGACGAGCTTGTGCCTCCGACACTGCTTTCAATGGAAGCCATTGATGGCAGCGGAAACAGCATGGAAGTGATATTGCCTGATATTGCAGAAGATCTGTACGTAACGGTAAATCGTGGATGGGAGTCTGACTGGCGGTTACGGCTTTACTTTGACGAACCCGTTGAGACAGGAACATTGGAGCGGTATATCAGATGCGATGGTGGAAACAGCTTTGAACTGGAATCTGACAGTTTGTTTTCAGAAACAGTGGCCATACGGTTTTTGGAAAAACCTGAATGGGGTTCTGAGTTTGTACTGGGAATAGGCAAAGGTATTGCGGACGAATGTGGAAATATATGTAACACTGAACATGTAGTACATATTTGTGCTGATGGCACATCTTCTGCACCACCCCGTTTGGTCGGCATTAGGGTACCCCTCGCTCCTGGCGAGATCCTGCCTGCTGACCGAATGGTAAGCGTTTTTCCTCTGGACGCACCTTATTCCACTATCGAGATTACTGCAGGCGATACACGTTACCCGATAGGCGTTCCGGTGAAAACTTCAATAGAACTCTATATCGATGTGGCTGAGGGTGCAATTCTTGACTCCTTTTCAATAATGGAATCGTTCAGGTCAGCCTCTACCAACGGGGCCATGGATTTTTCAGCCCAAAAGATAAGCCTCACGGCTCTTGCGTATGCACCACCCTATGAGCCGTGGGCAGAATACATGATTGCCAGGGTTGATGGAACCCTGACCAATCATGTTGATACAGGGATCTTCACGGTTACTCTGGCTGCAGGGTTGAAAGATTCGGCTGGAAATACATCCATCAAGGCTCAAAGCCTGGCATTACTAAAATGAGCACAACGTGAAAGCCATGGTACGGTTCTGCGCCGGTAGACCGGTGGCAGTCATCATGATTCTTTTAGCCTTGGTTTTATCAGGGCTACAGGCTGCCTTCAGGATACCACTCGGCCGGATTCCGGATTTGAGCATCCCGCGGGTTATCGTTGAAGCTTTCATGCCGGGGCTTCCTGCTGCCGAAGTACGTTCACTCCTGACCTTGCCACTTGAAGACGCACTTGCCTCTGCAAAAAACCTTTCAAGGATGAGTAGCGTATCGCGCGATGGCCGGGTGCTGATCGTCCTGGACTTCAAGTGGGGAGAACGTTCTGCTATTGGAGCAGGTAGAGTAAGGGAGATTCTTGATTCTGTGTATCCTTCGCTGCCCGAAGGTGCTGAAAAACCAACTGTATTGCCTTTCAATGCCGACCATGAGCCCCTCATGGTCGTGACTGTGGCATCCAGGGACGGTGATCTGGCGTATGCCAGAAGGCTCGCCGAGTATGAAGTCCGCGCACGCTTAAGGAGGGTTGAAGGGGCAGGAGAAGTAAGCCTGTATGGCGGTCTGAAACGGGAAATAGCGGTAGCCGTCGATATGCACCAGGCTGCAGCCCGCGGGCTTACCGTTTACGATATCGCAGGAATCATTGCCAGAGAGAGCAACGATGCACCGGTAGGCTCGCTGCGTGAAGGTGATCTTGAACTCGTGGCAATGGTAAAAGGCAGAGCACTTGATACGGACGAACTTGCTTCCATGGTGGTTTCCGGACCTTCAGGGCCATTCATCCTCTCGGAACTTGCTTTGGTGGGTGAACGCAATGCCTCGAGGGCAAGTATTTTCGTTTCCGGAGGTGAAGAAAGAGTTGCTCTTGAGGTATACACGCAACCCGGATCTGACCCGGTTGCTACTGCCAGAAAAGCCCGCAAGGCTATTCTGGAAATGGCTGCCGATTATGAAACCACAGCCAGGATAGAACTGATACAAGATGCTTCTGTAACAATATCCAAATCGATCCGTGATCTTGCCAGTGCCGGAATGATAGGCGCCTTCGCAGCAGCCGCCGTGCTTTACTTATTTCTTGGTGATCTGAAGGCTGGATTGCTCGTTGCGTTTTCAATTCCAGTCTCTGTTGCCATCACTCTCGGAATGCTTGAAGTATGCGGACGTTCACTCAACAGTATGAGCCTTGGAGGTATGAGTCTGGCCATAGGCATGATCTCTGACAATGCCGTAGTGGTGCATTCTGCGCTTGCATTCAGGTTTACTTCGGCTTCGTCACGGCCAGATGCAGACGAAGTGGCTGAAGCCACCGGTACCGCCCTGGCGGGTACCTTTGGCAGCATGATAACTACCAGTGTTGTATTTGTGCCGGTTTTTTTTCTGCCTGGTGCGATCGGAGGTTTGTTCGGTGATCTGGCAATATCAATCATAATCGCCAATACAGCCGGATGGCTGGTAGCAGTCCTCGCTCTTCCATCGATATACCGCTTGACTTGGGCCATGCGTGTTGAAAGGCGGCGACGATCACTGGAATCCAGATACCGCCGCGCCCTCAGAATTGCATTCAGGCATCCAAAAACAAGTATCAGTGTGGCTTTCCTGGCAGCCTTTTTTGGTACGATCCTCACGATAACAAGGGTAGTTTCCTTCATGCCTCCGGGTGCAGCCACTGAGTTGATTGTCCAGGCGGAATTCCCCGCGGGTACCAATCCGGATGGGCTTGCCGATGACGCGTGCGAATTGACAAAGGTTTTAACATCCATCGATGGAATTAGCGGAGCCTATGGAGGATCCGGTTCAGAGGATGATGATGCAAACCGAAGGTCCGATCCTGGATACTCAATGGAAGTATTGAAGATAACGTGTCCGATTAAGGAAGATGCGGATGTTTTTGCCATCCGCAAAAGCCTTCTTGCCCTTACTTTGGATACATTGTCAAGTGATGTATTAATAACAGTAAAGGAAGCACCAGACCCGGTAGCCAGGTTGCTGGATCTGGATCAAGGATCCTCGATCGTGGTCCGTGGTTCCTCGGTACAGGAATCGCTTGCCCGCTCGCAGGAATTTGAGGCTGCACTAGAGCTGGAAGCGGGAGTGGCTCTGGCATACATCAGCCGCTGGCCAGCTGGCATAAAGCCAATGGTTCTCATGAACCCTCTTCGTGATAATGCCGCCACATTCGGAGTGCCTTTATCGATTGCGGCCGTCAATGTACGTGCGGCCACTGAGGGTGTAATCGCAGTAAGGCTTGATATCAAGGGTCAAGAGATGGATGTGCGGGTATTTGCTGCGGACATAGGAAGAGCGGCCGGTTCTGGTTCGCTGGCAGGGATGGGCTCAATACCTGTATCGGCATCCAGGAACGCACCGGTTCCTGCCGCGAGTATAGCAGAATTTTCCATGACTGACGGAAATGAGGCATTGGCCCGGCTGGACCGGGCTGATGTCGTGTATCTGGAAACAGAGTCTGCTTCAGGCAAGAAAAACGAACTGTCAAAAGCTATCGAACGCGTAGTCGCTACATCGGAATGGGCTGGACGTATCAATGATTCAGCTTTTCATACCTATGGTACTGCCATGGTGAGCGCGGTGCTGCTTGTACTGGTATTGCTCTACTTGACCCTTGGCGCTCAGTTCGAGTCGTTCTGGATGCCCGTCCTCGTGATGGCCACAATCCCTCTTGCAATGGCAGGTACGGGACCTCTTCTCCTCTTGACCGGAACCGGACTGGATTCTGGTTCGATCCTGGGCATGATCGTCCTGTTTGGGGTGGTAGTAAATAATGCCATTTTGTTGTTCGAAACTGGTTCAGCGTGGGTTTCCAAGGGGGTGGATAGAGTCATTGCAGCGTACCGAGGTGCTTCCGAAAGGGTTCGGCCGGTACTGGCCACTACGATGACTACTGTGGTCGCGCTCATCCCGCTCAGCCTCTCGGGTGCTGGAGCAATGCAACGATCAATTTCAGTTGCAATGTTGGGTGGTTTGATCGCCTCGACTGTGCTTACGCTTTTTGTTTCTCCCATAACCTTTGCTTTATCCGGTGCTTCCAGGATTGCACCAAATGCTGGAAGTGAACCATGAATGCCACGGGATGGTTTACGCGCCCTGTGGCTGCCGTCTGCATTTCGCTGGCGGTACTTGTTGCCAGTACATACCTGATCGTTGGAGCTGACTTTGGTCCCAGGGAGTCTGATGCTTCTTCTGTATTCTCCATAATCATTCGCCATTTTGGGGTTGACGTGCGGGCAATGGAACGAATGGTGGCAATCCCGCTGGAAGACCTGCTTGCGGCAACTTCTGGTGCAATATTGACTTCGAGTACAAGCGAGTATGGAATGGCGAGAGTGTCTGTCAAGTTCAAGGAGGGCATGGACAAGGACGCTGCGTATGAATCGGTTCGTGATGCTGCTCAAAGGGTGTATGACAAGCTCCCTTCTTCAGCCCAGAGACCGGAGATAAATTCAGAAAGTGAAGGTAGCGGGCCGGTTTGGACTGCTTCGGTTTATTCGGGAACCTGCACCGCTGCCGAGCTTGGTATGCTACTTGAGCGGATGGTGAAACCAGCACTGGAAAAACTAGCTGGTGTAGGGAGCGTGGAGATAGCCGGCACCGGGATGCCCGAAGTACTGGTCCAGGTTGATGAATCAGCTGGTGCCATGATGGGCATTAGCGTCGGCACGGTTGCCCGTGCATTGTCAGAAGAAGACGTGCTGATGCCTGCAGGAATATTGAGCATAGGTGGATTGGAAACCACAATAATCGCCGATGGCAGATATCGCTCACTCGACCAGCTTGGTACGGCAAAAATTCCGCAAGCCAATGGGTCAAGCATGGTACTGGGCAACTGTGCGCGCATTGCAGAAGAGGACAGAAGGCCAGAAGCCTTGGCACGGGTTGATGGCAGGATAGCCGTGACAATAGCCATCAAACCTTCAGGCATGGCCAATCTGCCTAAGCTTTCAAAGGAGATTTCAAGAGAGATAGCCAATCTCTCCCTGTCGTATGGAATCGGATTCCGGGTTCTTTCTGATACAGGCGCTCTGGTAGCCCGTTCGTTCAATTCCACGCTCCGTGCGATGTTGCAAGCCACGATCGCTGTGGCTCTGGCTTCGGCTCTACTTGTTGGTTCGCGAAGGCAGGCTGCCTTCGTAGCAGTTCTGGCTGTTCCCTTCATCCTGGTAATTTCTGCAGCGATTCTGTCAGCTCTTGGTGTGGGCTTGGACACGCACGTCTTTGCCGGTCTGGCAGCTGGACTTGGAGCCTCGGTTGATTCAGCCATACTGACGGCAGAACGCCTGGGACTAGTCCACTCTGTAGACGATGGTAAAAAAGCAATGAGGGAACTTGCTCCCTCTCTTGTTTCCGGAACGGCAACCATGCTCGTTGCACTTGTCCCTTTGGCTAGCCTTGAATTTCTGTCCATGGGAGTAGGCAAGGTTGCGGCTTCCATTGCCGTAGTGAGTATGGTGTCTCTATTTTCAAGCGTCATCCTGATGCCTCCCCTCATACTGCACGGAGTAGGTACTACAGGATTACCTGTTCCTGCCAATCGACCCTCCATGTTAAAAAGTCGCCGGTCAACAAAGCTGGCCCGACAGATGGCTCGACAGCTGTACCGTGTGCTTGGTCTCAACGCAATACTTTGTTCACGATGGCCAGCCATCCCCCTTGTGTCTGCCTTGGCGTTAGGCATTACCGGCATCATGGCAATCGGAATTTCTCCGCTCGATTCAGGAGGGTCGGCAGATGAAGATACCGTATACGCCCATATTGAATTTGAACCTGGTGCCGACATGGAAAGCGTTGATGAAAGGCTGGCAGAACACGCGCTTTTAATGGCTGCGATTACCGGGGCAACAAGTGTCCAGACTACAGCGAGGCGCGGGTATGGTTCGGAACTCATCACATTCAACCCCGCGTTGAATTCGGGTAAAAACATTGGCGATATGGCCCGGAATTTTGAGATACCGGGAGGTTTCCTGTGGATACCACAGCCTTCAAAGGCAGAACGGACGTGGGAACTGGTAGTCTCCGGTGATGATGACTTTGAATGCCGCCGTCTAGCTACCCTGGCAGCCGATGCAGTTTCGACTCTGCCCTTCGTCATCGATACGGTACTCAATTACAAGGATGGTCCTCTGGATCTTGTCCTTCGACCGGACAGGGAACGGACTGCTTCATTGGGTATTGGACTTGGAAACACGACTGAAGCCTTGCGCATGGGAATTCATGGTCCTGTGGCGTACAAAAGGCTGGGTCTTGATGGTGAAACAGATGTCCGGGTGACAATTCTGGATGATGATCCGCCAGGAATCGAGGATGCGCAAGGCATTCTAGTCAGCTCACAAGAGAACTTCATGAGGGCAGACTCGTTCATGATATTCACCAGAGAGCGGGATGCATCCAGAATACACCGGCGCGACAGGAGGCGTATTGCCTCCATTACCATACGGTCACTACCGGTAGACGTTGAAAAAGCCGGACAGGCAGTTGAAGCCATTCTTGCCGATATCTCAAAACCAAAGGGATATGCAATGGAATTTGACCGGGAAGCACTCGACTATGCCCGCAGGTTACGCGGAGTTGTGTGGTCGTTTGTGCTCGCCGGTGTCCTTGCATATATGGTCACGGCCTTAATAACGGAATCTTTTGGCGCGCCTCTTGCGGTGTTGTCAGTATTGCCGGCTTCGCTAGCTGTGCCGGCAATTTTACTTGCCGTTTCTGGCATGGCGATTGATGCCTCGGTTGCCTGCGCATTTGTCGCAGTTTCAGGTATGGCGGTGAATGCTTCGGTGCTCACCGTGGACGAAAGGCGTTTGCGTTGGCCGGAAGGAAAAGCTGCGGGCGCACTGGATCTGTACCGGCTTACTCGTGCCCGTATAGCATCTCTTGCAGCTATCTGCGGTACGAGCGCCCTGGGTGCAGTTCCATTCCTTTTCCTTGCTGACACTGGTAGCTCAATTGCCCGTTCAGTTGCTTTTGTCGCGTCTACCGGAACAGTGGCATCATTTTTTGTATCCATGACAGTAGTCCCGGCGCTTGCATCTGTGGTGCCTGGGCTTTTCAAAACATTTTCATTTGATAGATCAAAGGAGGCTTTCCGTATATGAAACATAGCTATAATATAATAACACTTATGATTTTGTTCATGGCTTCAGCCGCTTCAGTGTTGTGGGCTGAAGATATGCCTGTACCAGGATTTGACCGGGTAGCCTACGATTTATCGTTCAACGTTGCCGACCGTACTTCGGAAGTGGACGAATGGCTGAAGGCAGCACGATCAGGTGTGGCTTTTTCTGTCGCACGGTGGGAACAGACGGCGGTTGACCTGTATGCGGACAGTGAAGCATTTTCCTTGGCAAAACAGGGTGTCGAGACGTGGACCTCGGAAAATATTGCCAAGCGCTTTGCTGTCTGGCTACGTGACAGATTTTTCGGGCGTGAAGCAGCTTATCTGTATGGCCTGGTTGTTGCGCAGACAGGCGAATCCAACAAGAGATATCTGTACGAGACCAATGAAGCTGGCTCGATCGTCTATGATGATGTCGGCAATCCTGTTTACAGGGAGCAATCAGAAGAAGCGACAATCGATGATGAACAGTCATCTTGGCACGACTTTGTAGGAGCCTCGGTGGAACAAGCCCTGACCGGCTTCAGTTTGAAGCTTGAATCGTTGCGCCCGGAACTGCTTGCGTACATCCCGGAAGAGGATAAGGACTTATACAATGATCTGGTGATGGTTGCGGCGCAAGAATCGATAGGCAGGGCAGGTAGGGAACTCGATGGGATAGCCAGACGGGAAGAAGCTTTGTTCATCGCACGTCGTACCGTTGATATGTGGAGCCTCCGCAAGAGAAGTGAAAAAGAAACCGCCAGCGCGATAGCAGAGGATCTGGTTCTCCAGACAGGCATTGCCTGTGATAAAGCTCTTGATGCGCTGAGAGTACGAATTGATCTGGCCGCGGCAGGAACCGGAGATCTGGCGATTGAGGGTGCAGATTGGCTTGAGGCTTTCAGCGAGCAGTTTGACAGGGGCTTGTCTGCGTGGCAAAGCGCGGAAGAACGCTTCATTGTCAAACGTCTGGAGTGGGACCGTGATGCGTCACACTCCTTTGATGAAGGAAACAAAGCATGGTCGGAGGCTTTCGATCGTTTTGAAACTGAACGTATTGCCTGGGAAGCGAAGGCGAGTTCCCTGTTCCGGAGTGGAGAAGAAGCATTTTCCAGGGCTGACGAAACTCTGGCCCGGAGCATTCTCGAGGCAAGGACAGAATTTGAAAGAGACGCTACAGAACGCACAGTAGCCAGTTCAGAACGAGCCAGCGCGTGGGTTGATGTGTACCTGCAGGCTGGTTCGGCAGCCGCAAGTGCATTTGAAGCTGCTGGATACTGGCTGTCTTTGCTTGAACAGGAAACACCAGAAATCGATACACCAGAACTTCGTGTCTGGCTTGATAATGAAATTGCCCGTTCCTCCGAAAGTCCGGAAGATATGGAAACCCTTCTGCATCTCGTGGGTACTATTGACATGTATCAGGAATACCGGATCAAGTCAGAAGAGGCGCGCTTAAAACTGATTGATGACTTTGGTCTTGCTCTGGGTTCCAAAGAAACCTGTCTCCATGATGTTTTGCAAGAAGGCGCAAGCAGCGAAAACTTCAATCTGGATGAATATCAGGTTGAGCTGATTCATGCGGCAGCTCTGGAAGGATATTGGAAGCGGCGGGTTGAGGTTGCTCAGGCCGTATTTGAGTATTCCGATGACTTGAGCTCTGGAAGGGCAACAGAAAGTGACAGTCTCCAGCTCCTTTTAAAGTCCAAGCTGGAATACGATTCGGCATTGCTGGAATATGAAACGGCCCAGAACACCTTGCAGGAAAAAGGTCTGGCAATCGCGGAAGGCAGGGTGGCATTGGATGCCGCCAGAGCGGAACTTGCTGAAATTGGTGAGCAACTTGAAATGGCAAGCTCGGAATATTCCATCCTGATGTCCGTCCTCGCAGTAGGCGACGCCTCGTTCATCAAAGAAGAAATGATCATGCGTTATCGTGAACTCCTGGTACAGAGTGGCCTTTCAGATATCGAAGGTTCACCGAGCGAGGCTGAATTGGTAACGGCGTATCTGGCACGAGCCATGCAGCTTGGATACGCGGAAGATCTTGAACGTTCCGGGTTTGCCCTCAAAGAAGCAGTAGAAGGGCGGGAAGGCGAGGAGAGTCTGGCCGGATTGTCCTCTGCATGGAAGGCGATACTCGTTCCTTCATTCCCGGACTTGGCTCCTCTCGATGCTTCGCTGTACGGTATTCCGGAAAATGATACTGCATATATGGCATTGGAACTTGTTTTTAAAGAGATGCATTTATGCTTGGATACTGCGGCATCATTGTCTGAAGAAGATACTATACGGTCGGAGTACCGGGTTTTGGCAACAAGAATCGCAGAAGGTGCCAAGGCCAGAGCCGCGACAATGCTTGGCGCACGGCTGGATGGCCTTGCTCTTCTGGGAGCGGATTCTCCGGCTTCATGGTATGTATCGTGTACCGGAACAGAACTCCCGGACGGCTCGGTGGCAGCAGCCTTGCAAGCCGATCTTGGTGCGCGCAAGCGGTCATTGCTCGCAGACAGGGCTGTTCAGGAGTCAGCTGCCCTTGATGTGGTCCTTGGTCTTGTGGCAATCGAAAACGTTACGCAAGAAGCCGCTTATATTGCTCGATGGTGGAATGGCAATAGTGTGTCCGCGGCTTCGCATCGTAGTGCGCTTGCAGCGCTTCTAGATCTGATAGCTTCAAGTTCCAATGCGGATGATGCAACATTTGCCAGTTCCATGGAAGTGCTTGCTCTTGAACATCCATCGCTTGCGGAGTTTGCCAGAGGCAGGGGATATTTTATTGCCGCTGGATACGATGTTGTGCTGTCTGGATTGGGAACACAGACTGACGCAGTCAACAAAGCTCGTGGCCGGCTGGATTCATGGAACAGGTATGGTTCCCTTTCGCTTGCCCTTGAGTCAGACAGACTGGAAATTGCCCGGTCTACGGTTGCAAAAGCGCTGCGCATCATTGGTGTTGCTGTACAGCCTTCAGATAATCTACCTGAGCTTGGTGCAGTCGGAACCGCATTGTTTGCTGATGGAATCGACACCAGTGCCAGCCTTGCTTCTCTCTGCATTTCAATAGACGATGCTTCAGAGAATGCACCCGCATGGATGAAACATGAACTGGGTGAATGGAAAGAATCGCTTGTTGCCTGGGTCGCCGCCCGGAGTCTTTACCTTGGTGCTCCCCCTCCTGCTTCCAGTCTTATCCATCGAAGCAATTTATCCGAAGCCAGTGATCGTACAGGTCTGCTTGCTCGCGTACTGTCTGGTTTGTCCGGTGATGATGCCCAGGTAAACAGGGCCCTCTCCGATGCTCTTTCGGCAATTGAATGGAATGACAGCGAACATGACCTCATTGCAAATGAACTTGCCCGTAGGATTTCTCTTTCACTCAAGGCCAACTCCAGCGCCTTGAGCATGGAGCCGGATTGGGATGCCCTTGAAACCTCCTTGGCTTCCGACGCGGAAAATACGTTCGGGTATGTTCTGAATACCATCCTTGATGATGCTATAAAAATGACGTTGGAAGACCTACAGGTTGAAGATGCCATAGCATATCAAAGAAATCTTGACTTGTTGCACGGTCCGGCTCTGGAAGCCAGGTTGGAGGATATTTGGTTCAATATGGATTGGTCCGAAGCAATGGCTGTAGCCTCCACTGTAACCAATCCTGTTTCTCTCGTGGCATGGTATATGCGGACTATGATCTATGGTGGATTGGCGGAAATTCCTGGAGGGGCGGATCGAAACGATATACTTGCTCTGAGCTTGCCAGGGGCGGATGGAGAAGCTTCATGGCTGGATGAGTACTATTCCAGCTATGGTGAAGATTCTGCCACCATTATGGAAAACCTGCTTGGTTTGCTGGCGGGGTCTGCAGAGGATGAATGGAATTTTACTGACGCCCAGGCAAGAGTAGAATCGTACGCGGCAGCAACGCTGGATGGCGCAGTCGCATATCGTGATAACCTTCGCTTGACCATGGGAAGCGCATCCCTGGTAGGTGAGCGGCTTATGGCGGTCACGATTGCCGGACTTTCCGGCGATGCTGGCTTCCTTTCCTGGGTGCTCGGAATCCTTGGCCTTGAAGGGTCCGCCGGAGTTGATGCATTCCTTTCTTCAGGTACTGATGGTTGCATACAGGAAGCTTTTCTGGGCTTGTCGCCTGCGGATGCACATGCTGACTATGCTGCTGAAAGCTATCTTACGATGCTTGCCTTGCACGGCGATCGCCTTTCCTTTGACTCTGCTGTGGAACAAGCCTCCCTGGATGCGCAGGCTCCTGGAAGACGATATCTTCACATCATTGAAACCGTTGCACAGTTTGCAGGTGAATATTCAGGTGATTCATTTTCCTGGGCTGCCCGTGTTTCGGATGGTAACATACATGATGCCATCAATCTTGTCAGATATCTGGAAACAGGAACTTTTGAAAATTCAGAAATCGGTATGGGTGATCCTTTCAATAGATGGATCATAGGTGCCATCGCGGAAAAATCCTTGACTGAATCGGACGCAGCCAGGATGGCAATGGTTCTTATGGAATATTCCAGTGCTTATGAATCGGCATTGGCAGAAGCTGGCAACGGGTTGAAGCATTGGCGACAAATGCTGCCAGATCCACTAGTACTGGTTGAAGAGGAGCTTGCTGGTCCTGTAAGCGCTGGAAATCCAGAAGGAGGTCAAGGCGCTACTCCACGGGCAGCCGGCAGTTGGGCGGAGGGAGCATTGGCGGATGCCTTTGAAGAAGCAACGAGGCGATCTGCAATTGTGAATGCCGCTTATGAAACATGGGCTGACATCATAAACAACAGGAACGCAGATGATGAAAAATACGTATACTTTACAACCATTGTAAAAGGTTTTATCGACGACCCGGAAACTGAATTTGACGATGAGTTGATACACCTGACACCATCAGCCTTGGCAAGCGGGTACCAGGAAGCATATGGCGAGTATTCCGTCATGGGGTCCAGGCGCAGGGAAGCTAGCCAGATGCTTGGCCAGCTGGCTTCGGCCTATGCCATAGCTTCCGATACCAGCGCCATCACAGCTCGAGTCAGCGAACTCGAAGCGATAATGGAAACATCGCGCGCATCACACAATGAAGCAATGACCCATTATCGCGATGCTGGAAACCTCTTTGAAATACTTGGACATGCGTACGATCAAGCGTATTCAGAACTCAAGTCACTTTACCAAGCCGAGGAATCAGCTCGGTTTCAATTCGAGAAAGCCGACGCAATTCGACGATGGGCCAGTACTGCATACCTGGATTCACAAGAAAAGGGTGATCTGCAGATTGCCTCGACCGAGTATATGAGCCCGGCCGCAGAGTTGTCGTATTCGGAAGATTCCCTGGGAAGGGCAAGTGCCGCCCTCGCTGCACTTGCCAACCTTTATAGCGCCGATGAAAACGAGCGGCCTTACGAGGATGCCCGGTATGCAGCCGCTTATGAAACCTACAGGGAAAACTATAGCCGCATGATCCTCCTTGACAATGCACACAACATATTGGCAGGCGAATTGAGAAAAGAGTATTTAAAAAACAACAACCTGTTTGAAGATTACCAGGATTCTTTTCAGGGAATGGAAGCTGGCATCTCATCCGATGAATATGAAGCGTATCTTAAAATTGATGAATATGGTCGAATACGGTTCGCCTATGACGCTGAATTCACTTTCGCAGGAGCTTCTACCACAACCGAATTAGACGCTTTTTTCAATGAACTATCTACCGATGCTCCGGGTGGACGACATCAAATGTCAGCATTCCAGACCAACCTGGCTGACCTTGCCTCATGGATGACAGACCAGACATTCAGCGAGGCTAAAACCAGGCAGTGGGGTTTGGCACGTGACTATGTGATAGGCAGGCTTTCAGCAGGTGATGCACAGTTTGGTGAATCAAGTGGAATTACCGGGGCTAGCGTGGATGATGAACTTCTAGGTGGCCATCGCTTTTTACCTCTCGGTAAAACACTGTCGGTTATCCTTGATGAGTATCGTAGTGGAGAGCTCTTTACAATCCAGAAAACTGCGTATGAAAATCTGGGGGCGGAAGAGCGCTACTGGTTTGAAACGTATCTTGCGCTTGAACTGAGTGGTGCTATAAGGGTGCCAACTGCTGGTGGCAGTACTGGCGATGGTATCTATGATGCATTCTCGTATTGGTCTAAACGCATGGAATACGAACAACTTGAAAAAGAGGCCGCACAGAGTAAACAGGCATGTATCACCAACCAGAAAATCAGCGCAGCTGCGTATGCAGGTTTCCTGGTTTCGGCAGCGCTCGCTGGCGCAACCTTGTTTTTGGGATTTCTAGTTCCTTGGTTCATGGCTGCCGCAGGCGTAGCCTATACGGCAATGATAGGATTTGCACTCACAGTAGGTGATATAAACACAACACAAGCACAGTATTCATCGGAAATGAACGACTTGCGCACGCAGACAAGCGCCAATGTTTCGTACATGACCGCTGGTATGGCTGAAAACATTCATGCGCTGAGCGAATACACAGCCTCAGCTGAACGTCTTGATATTCTTGAAGGAAAGTCAAGCAACGGAACTGCCTGTGATGTTTTGCTTCTCAGGTCTTCACTGTCTGCTGCGGAAGGCATGACTGAAGATGAACTTGATCAGATCCTCCATTATTTTGAGCTATATCAAGCGGAAACTGGATCATCGCATGAGAGTGCTTCTTTAGCTCTCGCGGCTATGTCAAACTGGTCTGCAAACGCAAGGCTGGACTCAAGGAACGAGCTCGAACAAATTCACGCAGATGCGGAGGCTGCACAGGCAGATTCACAACTGGCCTACGGTGCCATGCTTGAATCCTATATTGCTGGAGCAGTACATGACGATGAGTTGAATGAGGCAGCTATCGCAGCATTCGGACCAAATGTTGCTTCAGATAAAAGACACCTGCAGAACCTGGCCGCAATACACGAAGGCATTGCGCTGAAACCTGGCTTGCAACCAGGTTTGTCGCTCAATGGTGACTCAGCACGTGAGTACGCACAGCTTGCAGAGAAGGCCTATGATGCCCGCTACTCTGCAGAACTCTCTGTCAGGGAGTATGAGTGGTCAATTTCCAGAAAAGACCTGGCAGAAAAGCGCGCCGCCTGGCTGCGTGCTGCGGGAGTGATATTGGAAAGGGGTAGGGCGGACTTTGAACACGGTATCGAAACTATGAGGGATCGGTACGCAACATGGACCAGGCAATTTTACGATGAATATGAACGAAAAACTGTAGCATGGAATCTTGCGTATGCCAGTATGAACGGTGATAGATCGGCATGGGTAGCCGATGCAACGGAAGCCGCTCTCAATGCTTCAACCGGAGCTATCCTTGCGCTCGTTGGTAGCGATGCGCTAGCCTCTGCTCGCCGTATCGACACATTCAGTGTTACAGATATGAAAATCAATATTGACGCCATCAATGGTTACGACAAGATTGCCAGCATGGCCGGAATAAGCGGCATGGATAGTGCGATGTTTTCGCTGGCAAGGGCTTCAGAAACAACAGCTAAAGCGGTCCGGACCGGCATGGGAGGCGTGGCTACGTGGGATTCGGGACGCATCGCTATGGCTGCCTCTGCCTTTGCGGAAAATACGCATCGTGATATTGCTGGTCTTGAGTCCATGATGATTGCTGCCAGCACCCGTGATGCCGCAAAGATGGCTTTGAGCGGACTCCGCGATAATGTAGTAGAAGCCAATATAGGTTTCAACAAGAGTATGAACTCCATGTTTGTAAACGGTGGATCATGGAAACGCCAGGGTGACAATTTTGTCAAGGATGTTGTTGTACATTCGACTGTAGGAAATCCTTTCATAACAGAGCATGCTGAACTTGAGGCGTATGCCTGGTATCCGTATGCAGATATAACCTTGCAGACCGATCTATCCGATGCAACTCTTGAGAGACTCGATCACCTGGGCATAGAGACTCTCATCAAAAAAGCCCAGGATGAGGTTGCCAAGGCAAGTGATGGAATATTTGGTTCAGTAGAAGATCTGGGTGAAGAAGCTGTACGCGCCCGTACTCGCCGCATAGATGTGTACCGTGATGAACAGGTAGTCATTGAAAGCAAAAACATTACCTGGATCGACGAGAATGGCGTAGAGAGGTCTAGAACTGTAGATGTATATGGCACAGTTGAAATCCTCGACCATACAGTGGAACAAACCCTTGGCGCGGGTGAGTTTGGACGACATATTGGTTATGCACCTGTAAGTAGAATAGGTGCTAATCCTGATGATGCTGAAGGATCCTTGTTCGAATCGGAAGGGACAGGTGAATTGGGTCGACTTCTGGCCAAGTATATATATTGGAGCCTCAAGGAAGGAAAAGGATGGTCGGAAGCCAATAAAGCTTTGTATGAAAAAGATTTATGGGATGATCGCGGTGACTGGTTCAAAGCGCCAACGATACGGGGAGTAGCCGACATTGGCGTAACCGTTGCAGCAAGCTTGCTCTCCGGAGGAGCCGCTCTACCAGCCATGCTAGGGGCAGCCGCCATCAATCTTGCCGATGATGCGGTTTTTGGCGCTCTTGATATTGCGGGCGGCTACAAAGCCTGGGAGGAAGCAGGACTGGATTTTGGCAAGAAAGCCGCGACGGCCGCAGTCAATTTTTTTGGAGGCAATCTGTTCAGCGGTGCCATGGCCCAGGCTGCGGATATGAGTGGCCTGGATGCCATTGTTGGAAAAGCCGCCCTTGGGGGAATCAGGACAGCGGCGACGGGTTTTACATCGAGCGCGATACAGGCCACAACGTGGAATCAGGAGGGGATTGGTTGGTCAAGCAGGTCGTTCGCTGAAGGTGTAACCGGGACTCTTGCCGAGGTTCTTGCTGGTGGAGCAAGCGGCCTAAGCAGCGGGATCATGGATCTGGGTCTGGAGGGATATACCGGTTCAGTGTACTCAAATGGTACAGCTTTATCGGGTTTCACTGGAGCTCTGGCAGGGCAGGGGACGCGATATGCGCTGACCGGAACCGCTAGCTTCAACGTGCTTGATCTTGATCTGCTCGGTCTGGAAGATATGAATGGAAACATTGTGTCTTCAGGCTTGCTCATGCTGGATGTCGGCGCGGATGGTACCAGCATGGCTCTGGGCACGGGTGGTATGGATGTCGGTTTCAATGCTTGTTCTAGCGCTTTCAAGGGGTTGGAGGCATGGAGCGTAAATGCCAGGATTGCGTTTTCCGGGCAAGAAGAAACTACACGCTATACAAGTGCCATGCGCACCCTTTATGCAAGCGGTAGCGACACTGGACCCGAGCGTAACCTGTTTGAAAACCTTCTTGCCGGCAATGTGAATATATTAGAAAACGCTACAGGTGAATATTCTGCTGAAACAGCGAAGGATTCCTCAGGCGGTACCAATACAATACGCCTGGGACAAGGGGCTTTACTCGATACATCACGCTTTGGTCTCAACATCCTTCTGTCCCACGAAGCCTACCGTGACGGTGTAGACAATGGTTTGCAAGGACAAACATCGGAAACTCGAAGTGCAGTACTAGGCCATATCATGGTTGCCAGCAAACTGGCATCTACCTATGGAATACGTAGTATGGGTGCTTCCACGCTTGCGGAGTTGCAAAGTCTGGAAGCTGCATACTCTGGTGATACCTCTGCTTTTGAAGCGGTGGCAAGTGGGTATGACTCGAGTTCTGATTATTGGAAGTTGACAAAAAATGGCAGCCTTGCCTACGATGCCCTGGCTACATTGAGGGATGAAAATGGTAACATCATCCGTAGCGCTGAATCGATGGGATTGAAGGAAACCCAGATAGAAGGATCCCTTGTTGCCATACTCGGATACAGCGCATTGGACAAAACGGATATTGAGGCTGTCAGGCAGCTCATGGTCAGCGCAGGTATGCAACACTCCTATAGTCAGGATTCCAGTCAATGGTTGTGGAGGGGCGCAGAGTCCGTGATGCTCTCTGCTGATGGCTCATTTCCAGGAATGGGTACAATTGATCTCTCTACAGTAAATGTTGGAAAGATAATCGATCTGGAAGCCATCAGCAATCTATACGCTGCAACAAGCGCGGTACCATCCGTTGTCAGCGGATTCATAGAAGGCACCTATGGTTCGGCCATAGGCATGCTAGAGTATGCAGGACAGACCTTCAGTTCCTCGGCAGATGTGCTCTTGTCTGATGTATATTCTAGAAGTGAAGTAAAAATGATATATGAAAACCAGGAATGGTATCGTAGTGCTACCGGAAATGGAGTGTCCATTGATTCAATGATATCCGGGGGAGCAAAGAGGACGAGCGGATTTGGTATCGATACAGGAAACCTTGCCCTTGCCACTTCAAGTGTTGCAGGAGCTTCGTATTTCAGCGA
>JFJP01040014.1_pt1 | contig 17562 bp, 13 predicted proteins | sample 431651 | NCBI WGS metagenome assembly JFJP01 (sample SAMN02602958, study PRJNA72255) | Microbial mat metagenome, whole genome shotgun sequencing project. | biome: fresh water; feature: sink hole; material: water; isolation source: purple microbial (photo- and chemosynthetic) mats found in...
AACGTTATCCCGGAGCATACCGCCGCCCGCTTCTACGTACGCGCTGGACGGCGCGGGTACCTGGATACCCTGGTGCAGAAGTTCAGAGCCTGCGCCGATGCCGCCGCCGGCGCCACTGCTTGCCGGGTTTCGATCCATAATTACGAATCGAGTTTCGATGACATGGCCAGCAACCGCGTCCTTTCGGAACGTTTCCGCGATCACATGGTTATTGCTCCCGGATCGGCTCCGTTTTTGCGCTGTCCGGACGGCTTCGGTTCCCTGGATATGGGCAATGTCTCGCACGTAGTGCCGAGTGTCCACGCGCTTTTCGACATTACCGGCGGTGTACCGATGAGCCTCCATACGCCGGAATTCCGCGATGTAGCAGCGACACCGTACGCGGCCGAGGCGATGCTCCAGGCCGCCAGGGCACTCGTCTTGACCGGACTTGACGTGATGACCGACGCCGGTTTTCTGGCCGCGGCCCGCGGTGGGTTCCGTTCCAGCCTGGGGTATGAACCAAAAGGCAGGTTCTAGGCCTCCCTTCGAATTCCTTCCATGGCGTGTTTCCGTATATCCTCGTCGTATTCATCCTGACATTATCCGAGGAACAGCATGGCCCTGAACTGCGGCATCTTAGGCTTGCCCAAGGTAGGCAAGTCGACTGTTTTCTCCGGTCTCTCGAGCGCCAAAGCCGAGGCGGCCAATTCCTCGCCCACATTAGGGAAACCGGCATCATAGCCCACGTGGTCCGCTGTTCCGACGACCCGGACATCGTCCACGTCGCCAACTGTGTAGACCCGATCAACGATATCGACGTGAGTGCGACCGAATTGGCCCTGGCCGACCTTGACACCGTGGGCAAGCGTCTGGAAAAAGCCGAAAAATCCTTCCGCCAGCTCGGCGGGGACCAGAAGAAGGCGGTCGAGCACGAGGTCAACGCGATCAACAAAATCCGGCTGGCTCTGCAGGAAGGCAAGCACGCGTGCTCTGTCGTCCTGAATGACGAGGAGCGCGCCGAGGCAAAAAACTGGTTCCTCCTGACGATGAAGCAGCAACTGTACGTCTGCAATGTGGACGAGGATGGTGTACGAAATGGCAACAAGCACATCGAGGCTGTACGCGCGAGGGCCGCGGCCGAAGGCTCCGAGGCCGTCGTGATTTGCGGAAAGTTGGCTCGTCGGGCTTCTCCCCGCCAACAATTGCGCGGCAGTCCCTGACCTGGCATAGTCTGAACTCCAGGCCCTTCGGCGGTACCGGGACTAGTGAATACCCTTGATTGCCCACACCTTTCCCGCAGCGAAGAAGCGCACCTCGTCCAGGACGGGGTCGACGACGCCTGGGTAGAGGGTACCCTTCGCGATTATCCATGTTGAGACGGCTGTGCCCGGCATCTCCGCCTCGAAAGCGATGACGGAGCCGCCGCGGGCGAAGGAGAAGCCGTAGTGCAGGGAATAATTATCCTTCGTGACCTTGGAGAAGGCACCGTACTTCTTCCCGGCATAGCCTATCCGGTAATCCTTGTCGTAGATCGCGTAGACGGGCTCGTCGCTTCCGGGGACGATGGCGAAGGACTCGAGGGCGCCTTTCTCGCTGCGTTTCTTTCCCTTGACATAGATGGTCCAGGACGAATCCTCCTTCGCCTTCGCGGCGTAGACGAGATCCTTGCCGTCCATGGTGGGGGTGGCTGTGAAGACGAGGTAAAAGGTTCCGACCTTCTCCTTCCCGCGCATGAGGACGACATCCCCCTTCGAATCTTCGGTCGTCCTGTATGTGTAGATGGGCGCCGAGGCGGAGCGGGCGATCCGCTCCAGGCTCGCCTTGGCATCGCGGTTTACCAGGGGCTCAAGGTTGGGGTACTCGAAGCCACCCGACAGCGAGTATTTTGGGGCGAAGCCCGCAATGTAAACGGGATCGGATTCGAAGGTGGAGATGGGACCAGGGAAGGGCCCGTAGGCGTTGCCGTCTCGAACGAGCCGAAAACCCTCGCCGTTTTCGTAGGTATAGGAGTAATGCCCCGCGTCCTGGAAGCGCTCGACGTCGAGGGAGAAGTAGGGGCCTACAGCCTCGTCGCCCAGAAAGCCGACGGTCGTACCGGAGAGAAGCTCCGCAGACTCGATCTTCTCGCCCGAGTTCATCTTTTGCAGGAGTTCGATCGTCTGCGCCTCCGTCATCTTCCGTTTCAGGTACGTAAGACCCCAGGCGGCTTTTGTACCGTCGTCGTAGAAGGCTGCGAAGGCTGGCTTGTCGATGCCCTTGATGCCCATCGCGGGGCCCGGGAGGCGGACACCGTCCGTGTAGGCCGAGAACATCCGTTCGGACTTGCCATCCGGGCCGGGAAGCTCGGCGAGGGCAATGTAGGAGAGGCTGTCGTTCCTGTTGAGCGCCAGGTAAGAGACAGCCCGGTAGGGACCGTAGGTCGCGGCTCCGTTCCGGACCCTTGAGCGGCCGTCGGATTCCAACGTATAGGCGTAGACGAGCCTGCCGTCTACGGGAAAGGCCAGGAAGCCTTTCGTGAACTGCCTGACGGCCTCCGCCTTGCCGTCATGGTACAGCATCTTCACGTCGCCGTAGTTCGCTGTCATGAAGCAGGCGAAGTCCTTCACCAAGGGATCCCAGGCGATGAAGGACTCGAAGAAATAATTGGTCTTGTCCTCGTACTCGAAGCGCGGTTTTTCCTCTCCCTCTACCTGGAAGAAGAAGCGACCCTTCCCGTCGGCTCCCGCTGATACCGAGGCTGCAAAGGCGAAGCGGTCGTCGGGGGAAGCGGCCATCGCCTCGACATCCACGAATGGACCGCATTTCTCGCCGTCCATGTGTACGAACCAGGCGTTCTTGTCCTTGGTGACGGGTTCCAGGGTCGCGAAGGCGACGCGATCACCCGAGTAGCCCTTGGGCAGGACTAGCTTGGCGCTTGGGAATGGGCCGAAACGTTCTTTTCCCGCGAGGAGGAAGTACTCGCTGCCCTTCTTGAGAAGGACGGCCTTGGTAGATCCTATGATGGGGAAACCGGCTATTTCCTCGCCCGCGGCGAGAGCGATCCCGGTCTCGGCCCAGTCGGCATCTTTAGGGCCTAAAGGGAAGGAGGGGGCGGGAGCCGAGGGAGCGGCCCAGGCGGCATTGGCAAGGGAAAGAAAGAGGGTCACGAGGGAGGTAAGGGCGATTTGCTTGAGCTTCACAGTATTCTCCTTGGATGTTATCTTTACTGGATTCCTTTGATGGACATGACCTTTCCGTCGGCGAAGAAGCGGACTTCGTCCAGGACGGGATCTACGACGCCAGGGTAAAGGGTACCCTTCGCGATGACCCACGCCGAGACATCGCTGTTCACCATCGAGGCTTTGAAGGCGATGATGGACCCGCTGTGGGCGAAGTCGAAGCCCTCATTGTGCGAATCGTAATCCTTCGTGAAGCGCTTGAAGGGGCCGAATTTTTTCCCTTCGAAGAAGACGTTATATTCACCATCGTAAATCACATATACGGGTTCGTCTTTCCTGGGGACATGGGCGTAGGCTTCAATCGAGCCACGCTCTGTCCGCTTCGTCCCGTTCGCGAAGATCGTCCACTCGGCGCTGCCTTTCTCCTTCGCGGCATAGACGAGGCCCTTGCCGTCCAGGGCGAGATCCGCGGAGAAGACGGCATCGAAGGTCCCGACCTCCTCCTTGCCGCGCATGAGGACGCTCTGCGCCTTCGCGTCGCCCGAGTTCCGGTACTGGTAGAGGGGAGTCCCCGCCGTACGGTCTATCCGGTCCAGCAGGGCTTCGGCGTCGCGGTCGCGTCGCTCCTCGAAGTTGCGGAGGTCGAAGGAGCCCACGGCGATAGAGTCGTTCTCGTAGGAGGATACGGTCCCGGGGAAGGGGCCGTAGGTGACGCCGTCCCTGACATAATAGTGCCCCCAGCCCTTGGTGTAGGCGTATGCATGACGCTCGGCGTCGATGAGGCGCTGGACATTGAGGCTGGAATATGGACCGAGGATCCTGTCGCCGAGGAAGCCAAAGGAAGCGCCCGCGAAAAGCTCGGCGGAATCGATGGACTCCCCCGAATTCATTTTTTCGAGGAGTTCGAGGGCATGTTTCTCCGATGTATCACCCTTGGGGAACTGGAAGCCCCAGGAGGCAGTCGCCCCGTCCTCCGAGAAAACCGCGAACAGGAGCTTTTCGACGTTCTTCATGTCCACCGATGGGCCGGCGAGGCGCTGACTGCCTGTGTAGGCGGCGAGTATGTTTGCTTGCTTCCCATCGGCCCCTGTCTCTGGAGTGGCCGCGAGATAGGAAACGGTGTCGCTGCGGTTCAACGTAAGCCCATAGACGGAGGAGTAGGGGCCGTAGCTTCGCCCACCGTCCCGGACTCGTGCAAGCTTGTCGGCGACCGGCCTGTAGATGTAGACGAGCCTCCCGTCCTTGGGTGAAACGAGAAAGCCCTTCGAGATGAATGTGCACTCCTCGAGTACCCCCCCGTGGTAGACCATGGGGTTGGCATTGTTGTTCGGCTCTATGGCACAGGCGAAGTTATTCGCGGCCTTGTCCCAGGCGAGGTAGCAGTAGAGTGTTGAGCTGTTCTTGACGGAGAATTCAAAGCGCGGCTTCTTCTCACCCTCGACCTCGAGGGTGAAGATCGACTCGTCCTTGCCGGCAGCCCTTTCCCCCGCGTAGGCGAAACGGCCTTCGGGATCGGCGGCAATGGCGCCAACGTGGACATAGGGGCCTTTCCGCTTGCCGCCTACGAAGACGTACCATCCGTTGAGACCCCTTGAGGCGGGCTGAAGCGCCGCGAAGGCGACGCGATTTCCCGTATAACCCTCGGGCAGGACGAGGGCCGAGTTGAAGAAGGGGCCGAATCGTTCCTTCTCCGTAATGAGGAAGTAATCCTTACCATTCTTGATCTGGACTGCGCGCGTCGAGCCGATGAGGGGGAAGCCAACGATCTCCTCGCCCGCGGCGAGGACTATGCCTGTCACCGTCCAGTCAGCTTCTGTGGGGCCGAGGGAGAAAGCGGGCGCGGCGCCGACGGGGAGCAGGCATAAAAGGGATAAAGCTACGAGTGCGGAGAACGACTTTGATATCATTTTTCCTCCATATTCTTATTGGTTCAGCGAAACATGTCCAGAAACGGCAAAGCTCATGAGATAGTCTAAAACGATGGTGCCTGCCTTGCAATAGAATCCCAAAACCCTAGCGCAGTTTAAATATTCTCCTGCCGCGCCGCAAGCGATAATTCCATTTTCCTTCAAAGAACTCTTGTAATAGCCAATGATTCAAGGAATCAAGCAGACGTTCATTTCAGAAGCGGGAAGGCGAACTTCTGGTACAGGTTGTCGCGGTCGACGGTAGGATGCTGTATGTCGAGGCCGAGGCGAGCCCGGATCATGGCGGGCACCGCGGCGCCGACGTAGCTCCTTAGCTCGTCCACGGAGACCGCGCCGTCTTTGTTGCGGTCGGCCTCGGGATCGGTGAGGCATTTCTTGATTGCCGCGGTGAAGGCCCCGTTCTGGAGGTCCTTGAACTCCCAGGAGGCCTCGCCGCCGCGGCTGCTGGAGAAGACGATGGCGCCGCTCCGACGCAGGAGGTCGTTGTAGATGTAGCGGTTCTTGCGGAACGCCGCAGGCGCGACAGCGGCCCTGATCGAGATGGCGCGGCTCGCTGCCGGCTTTATCGAGCGGGAGGAAGCACCCTTCGCAGCCGCGGCAGCCGCCTCGGCCGAGCCGTCGCGCTCACCCGACTCGCAAGTGTCCATGAGGAAGAGTCTGCTCCGTGGCGCCGCCTCGCGGAGGAGTCGCTCGAAACTCTCGAAGTCGACGGAACTCCCTGGAAGGTCGGCTACTTTAGCGCCATAGGGGAGGTAATAGTAGCGGTCGTCTTCAGCGTAGGCGCCGTGTCCCGCGACGAAGAGGACGAGTGCGTCGGCGGGCTTCGCGCCGGCGAGGAGGGCTTTCGCGCCCTCTATCGCCTGGGGCGTGACCTCGGCGTCGGCCCAGGCCTTGGCGACGACCTTCTCGAAGCCTTTCCCCTCCATGCGCCTGAAAAGGGCAAGGAGGTCCTTCGCGTCTTTCGCCGCGTATCCGAGGCGGATGGATGGATCCTCGTACTTTGAGACGCCGAAGGCCAGGAAGTAGAGGCTCGGCTTCGAGCCGCCCTCGTAGGTCCGCCTCGTCATCGCGCGGAAGGAGTCTAGTCCGTCGGAGGCGCGGCAGCCCACCTCGATCTTGTTGAGGCCGGGTTGGAGCTCGACTGTGAGGGTCTCGCGCGCCTCACGGCCCGAGATGCTCCGGCCGACCTCACCGAGGATGGGCACGTCGTTGATCCAGGCGTTGCAGGAGCGAAGATCCCCGCCCCTCGAGGCGAAGGAGACCTCGAGCTCGAGGGTTCCTCCATCGCCATGGGCTGACTCGATCCGTGCCTGGGGGGCGAGGAGGGGAAGGCTCGCCAGGGATGCCTCGTCGAGGCCCATGCGCGCGAGTCGCTTGGAGTACTGCTCACGGTAGTGCGCGAGGAGGGCGGGAGAGCCGAGGCCCAGGCGTTCAAGCACGATGTCGGGCCGGTTGTTTCTCGCGGCGAACTGGTCGGCGCCGAAGGCCTCGCCGCCGATCGAGATGCCGATGAGGCGTCCTCCGCCCGAGGAGGCGTCGAAGTAGCCGTCGTCGGTATAGAGGCACCACTCCTCGCCGTCCATGACGAGGCTCGCGAAGTTCCCCGTGGAGAGGCGCGTTATCCGGACCGTGCCGTCCTCTGATGCGGAGTAGAGGATTTCCCCGTCCGGGGAGAAGGCGAGGCTTACAATCTCCCCCGCGTGGCGAGGAAGGCGAGCGAGCTCATGGCCCGAGCGGTCGACGATGGCCGTCTCGCCGTTATGCCGTCCGTAGGCGATCCGCTCGCCCTTCGAGTCGAAGGCCAGGGACTGTATCCAGAGCTGGCTGTCGACGAGGTCGGTCTTCGGCGGCGAAGGCACGATGGGCTTGTCGCCGTAGACCTTGTAGCCAGCCTTTGCGTTTTTCGCGGGGAGCAGGTAGAGGTCGTGGAAGCCGGCCGCTATCCACTCGGCGTCGGGGGAGAAGGCCGCCGCGATGGAGAAGCGCCGCATCTCGGCGAAGAGGGCTCCGGTATGAGAGTCGCTCTTGTCCCTGGCGAGGCAACGCACGGCGTTGTCGTCGTGGAAGAGGACGTATCCTCCATCGTCGGTTACGCCTATATACTGGCTCGCCTTCCCGTCCGTCTCCTTTTCGAGGGTGAGTCCATCGGGGGAGAGGACGCCAACGTAACCCAGGCGGCCGAGGGCTAGCTTTCTGCCCGTTGGGCTGAAGCTGGCGCCCGTGAAGAAGTCGAAGTCGAAGTCCTTGACGACGCGGGTCATCGACACGGGATCGAGGTCGGCCGACCAGGTTGAGAGGAGGCCTCGCTGGTGGAATACGCGGAAGCCTCCCCCGGCGGGATCGGCCCCGACGGCCAGGGGCCAGTCGGTCGCGCTCGCCAGGTGGACGAGCCGCTCCGCATCGAGGTCGATGACGACGGCGCAAGGCGAGTCGGGGTAGCCGTTCTGCTCGAACCCGGCTATTGCGCTAGAGCCGTCGGGAGCGATGGCCGCCGCCATCGCGTTGCCGCGGTTCGGGAATGTGAAGGGAAATTCCTTGTCCTGTCCGCCCGAGAGGCTGTGCACCACCAGGATCGGCGGGAAGGCGCTGTAACCCTTGTCGCGAAGCTCTACCCATAGCCCCGCTCGCGGGTCGATCGCGGATGCGACATACTTGTCCTTCTCACGGGGTTTGGCCGGGTAGCTCGCAAGTATGGCCCCGCGCGGGGAGAGCCGGCTGGCTCCGCCGTTCCCCGCCCCGAAGAGGCGTCCCGCCGCGTCGTAGGCCAGAGAGTCGAAGGCGTGGCCGGGCTTCGAGGAGCCGTGGGCCGTGCCGTCCGCGCTGAAGAAAGATAGCGCCCCATTCGACGAGACAACGGCCTCGCCCTTGGGCGAGACCGCGCAGGCGTAGGTGTCCGTCTCAAAATGGACGCTCCAGAGGGGAGAGGTCCCGGCAAGATTCCATCGGACCGCAGAGGCCTCCGACTTTACGTTCGTGCCCTTGATTGAGGATGAAAGGAGGCCCCAGTCGCCCGGCCCGAAGGCGAGTGCGGCTATCTCGGTCGTATGCCCCTTGGCGAGCTCGGTGACGAGCCTGCCCGTCGCCGTTTCCCAGATGCGGATGGTCCCAACCTCGTCACCCGAGGCGAGGAGCTTCCCGTCGGGCGAGAATATGACTACCGTCGCTCCCGCGGCGTGGCCCGAGAAGGTGCGAACGAGGACGCCCGAGCGGTTCCAGAGCTTCAGCGTCCTGTCGCGCGATGCGCTTGCGTAGAGCTCGCCGTCGGGCGAGGCCGCGACTGAGTAGACCCAGGCGCGGTGGCCGCGTTGGACTACGACCTGAGCCTCCGCGAAGTCCTGTCCCGCGGCGGGCGCCGCGCCAGGGTCGGCGCCTACCGGAACGACCCCGAGGGATGCCAGGCCGATGGCCAGGACGAGGAGGGTTCGCCGCGCGGCCAATCGATAGCGTCCGTTCATCCGCGCCATGGTTGTGTATGCCGATGCTTGTTTCATGATTCTTCCTTTGTAATCGTGGGTTCGATGAGGCCGAGGACGATGTAAGCCTCGACTGCCTCGTCATAGCCCTTCGCTTCGACGTGGCGGGCTTCCGAATAGCGGAAGCCTTCGGCCGCCGCGGCGCGGGTCCGGGCCGCGGCGAGGACACCACCCTTGGGAGCGCCGCTTTCCATGCGCTGGGCCAGGTTCACCGCGGCGCCTATGGCCGTATACTCGACGCGGCCAGGTGAGCCCAGGTTCCCGACCACGACTTCTCCCGTGTTGACACCGACCCTGATTTCAAGGGGGATGGAACCTTCCGCCTCCCAGCGGGTCTTGAGCTCGACAGCCTTCGCTTGCATCGCGAGGCCCGCCCTGAGCGCCCGCGACGCATGGTCGCTTTGGGGAAAGGGATCGCCGAAGAAGGCCATGATGCCGTCCCCAATGAACTTGTCTATGGTGCCGCCCTCGGCGAAGAGGATGTCCGTCATCGCCGCGAGGTATTCCGAGAGGACCCCGTGTACGAGTTCCGGCGCCTTGTCCGAACTCCAGCGCGTGAAGCCGGCTATATCGGCGAAGAGGATAGTCAGGACCTTCTTCTCGGGCGGAAGGTTCTCCCTACCCTCGCGGAGGATCTTTTCCGAGACTGAGGCGGGGAAGTAGCGCTCGAGTGCGACCATGAGAGCTCGCCGCTCCCGGTTGTCGGCAAGGGCTGTCCTCGCGTAATGGAAAGCCCAGGCGCCGGCGAGGCCGAGAAGGGGCGCCGCCGTCCAAGGTAGGCGCGCTCCGAATATAAAAGCCGCGACGGATGCACCCGAGTAAAGGCAAAAGATCCCGAGATTTCCCAGGTGGAAGAGCCTCCTGGAGCCCTGAGCAGCGAGCAGGAAGACGCCTACAGCGAGGAGAAGCGGCAGGGCAAGGCGCTGGAGCGGGCCGGGAAGGGCGATGAAGCTCCCCGTCATGATCGCGTTGAGGAAGCTCGAGTGGATGCCTGAGAGAGGGTAGACCTCCTCGAACGCCGTCGGGCCGAAGTCCTTGCGCGCTGTCGTAAGGTCGGCGAGGATGAGAATCTTCCCGTCCCAGCTCGAGAGGAGTCCGTCCAGTCCATCCGGTTCGGCCGCGGCCGCGAGAACCGCGTCGAGGCGGTGGCGGGGCCAGCCCTCGGCCCAAGCGCCGGGATAGGGTATATAGGCTTGGCCTTCCGCGTCGATGGGGATACGCAGGGGCGAGCGGCCTGACCGCTCGAAGACCGCCTCTAATCCGCACCGTATCGTGACTCGCTCTGGATCGACGAGGCCCGCGCTGGCTGCCGCGGCGAGGGCGAGGGATGGTATATAACCCCCCTCCCAACGGAAAAAAAGCGGACTGCGGCGGTACAAGCCGTCCCTGTCGGGGCGCAGGGCAATGTGACCGACCGCCCCCGCGGCCTCGAGGAGTTCGGGGATGGGCAGCACGAAGGAGAGAGCCGCGGGAATGCCGTCCCTGCCCTCGACGTGCGGCTTCCAGGAAAGGCGGCGCAGGGCAGCCTTCTCGCGCTCGGAGAGCTCGGGAACCGCGAACGCGCCGAGCTTCGGGTCTATCGGTACCACGGGAATGACGGCGCCGCCCGCCTCGCGCAGGGCCGCGGCGAGGGCGGTGTCGGTCGCAGTATCCTTCCTGCCAGCGAAGAGGAGATCGAGGGCGAGTGGAAGGCGTCCTTCGGCCGCGACGCCGACCATACGCGTGAAGGCGCTGCGGTCCGCGACGCTCGGGCCGAGGGCCTTCTCCGCGGCGTCCGATAGGTCGATGGGAACGATGCGCTGCGAGAGGGTTGGCGGAGAAAGCCGGGCCTTTACCCTGACGAGGAGGTCGTCGAGCCGGTTCTGCCAGGGATCGAAGAAGCCGAAGAGTCCAGCGGCCAAGACGGCGGCGTAGACCGCGACGGCGGCGCCGCCGCGATGCGGATCAATGGATGATGCGGATCGTTTTGACATAGGTGGAGGCTCCCGAGAAGGAATAGGCCTGGAAACCGGGGCCTCCGCGCGCGACGCCGCCCATGGGCACGGGCTTCCCGGGGGTCTCGCCCGCGGGTCCCCCCGCCGTCTTCAGAGCCGCGAGGGCTTCGGCGACGGCGTCGGAAGCCTTCGCGCCGCCCGAGGGAAGTCGTTCAAGCTTTGCCTCCAGGTCGCGAAGCCTGCTCTTGGAGACGACGAGGTGGAAACGTTCGCTTCCTGAGGGAGGTTCCATGCGCATCCAGGAACCGTCCTCCGGATAGGCGTAGGCCGCTCCGGCCCGGATCTGCCCTTGGAACAGGAGCTGGGATATACCCGCAGGCTCCTCGTAGACGAGGTAGAGCCAGCTATCGGACTCTGAAGAGAAATGGATCCTGAAGGCTTCGCCGTCCTTCGCGTCGACAGGGCGGCTGAAGGGGACGCTCGTCTCAGTCCCGCCGGCATCCTTTGAAAGGGCTACCCTGAAGGCTAGCTCCGATGGCGCCGCGCCCGCCACGAGGGCAGCGCCGAGGAGGAAGGCCACAGCAATAAACCGCGGCTGTACGGCGGTTCTCGCTCCTCGTTTTGAATTGTATGTCGATTCACTCATTGCGGCACTCTAATCTTTATCGGTGATCGAGGTGAGCTCGTTACCGGTCGCAACCTCGAAGATCTTGATCATGCGGTCGGCTCCGGCAGCGGCGAAGAGCCTCCCATCTCTGGAGAAGGCAATTGCGCTGACCGCCCCCGACTGCGCGGCCAGCGTGCGTACCGGCTTGCCCTTCGCAGTTTCGTAGAGAGAGATCTTGCCGCTCGAGTCGGCGACTGCGAGGAGATCTCCCGCGAAAGAGAAGGCGAAGCAGCAGACGTAGCCGCCCGAGGGGGACAGGACAGCTATCGGCTTCCTTGACTTCGGGTCCATGAGCCAGGCTCCGTCCGCCATCGCGAGGGCGACGCGCTTGCCGCCCGGTGCGGTCGCGAGGAAGCCCGGCGCGGCGGGAAGTTTCTGGAGGATTGTCGTAGCGGCGACTTGCGGGACTCCGAACATCGTATCGGTGAGTTTTTTAGGCTTGTCGAGCTCCCATCCGTGAAGGGACAGGTCCGCGAACGCGATAAAGAGCCACTGTACGCCGGGAGACATGTCCGCTGCCACCATTTTCTGGTATTCCGGCTTCTCGAATTCGCGGAAGTGCACCTTCTCGGGGAAGGTGTACACGTCAACATCGTTTTCTTTAACCACATAGTGGGTCTTGCCGTCGGCCGACACGAAGTTGTAAGGACCAAGGATATAGTAGTCATACAGTTTATCGAGCGTGGCCGAAGAGATGGCGTGGCTGTAATAGCCCTTCTCCTTGATGTCGAGCCGCTTTCCGTCCGCGCTCGCGGTGATGTAGGCGATGGGGTATATTCCGACGGCTAAGCGGCCGAGGGCGGTTCCTGTCGCGCTGTCGTAGGAGCGAAGGTCGCCGTCCGCGCCGCCCGAGAAGAGTGCCTTCCCGTCCGCGGAGAAGGCGAGCGAACCTATAGCGTCGAAGTGCCTGGGAATCGTCGCGTCTCGCCGCCGGAGAGGAATGTGACGCCGGTGACCGGGCCGGGAAGCGGCGACTTGAGGTCGAAGCGAGCGCCGTACCTCGCTGTGAAGGCGTAGCCCCGCCCGCTCTTCGTGCCCGCGGCGACTATCGAGCCGTCGGGCGAGAGGGCCAAGGTGCTTACCGCGTTGTCCTCGTCGCTCGGTTGCTCCTTGTGGAACTTGATCGAGGGCTTCGAGTCGAACGAGGAGAAGACCATGAGGCCCGAGTCCTTGAGCCAGCCGTCCTTGCGAAGGCGGCCCCAGGCGTAGAGGGCAGCGGATCGGCCGTCCGCGGAGAAGGCGGGCAGCCTGACGTCGTAGGTGTCTGATGTGACGGCGAGGATCGCTGAACCGGCCAGGTTGAAAAGCGCAGCCTGCTTGTTCGTGTAGAGAGCGCGGGCACCTGCCGGAGCCAGCGCGATGGAGGCGACAGGCGAGTCGACGGCGGCGGGGAGGGAGGCTTGTTCCTTCCCGAAAGCCGCGTCGAGGACGAGGCAAGAGCCATCGACAAAGCCTGCGGCGATAAGATCCCCTGTAGGAGAGAGCGAGAGCGAGCAAGCCTCCCGTCCCGCTGTCGCGCCTTTCCACACTACCTTCCCAGTCGCAGTATCCCAGAGGGCGAGGCCTCCTCCCCAGGCGGCTGAGGCAGCGACGCGGCCGTCATCAGAGAGGGCGATGGCGCAGACGAAATCATCGTGGGTGCCGATCTCCCTTGGAGCCGATCCGCCTTCCACGAGCAGGAGTTTCTTCCCCGAGGCGGTGAGCCTCCTGCCCCCTGTTGCGACGACTGGCTGGGGAGCGGTGGGATTGTGGCGTTCGGCCCGCCAGGCGAGGCGCTTTGCGGAGAGGTCCCAGACCTCGAGTTCGCCCTTGCCGTAGGCAATTGCGATGGACTTTCCGCCGGGTGCGAAGGCCAGTGCGTCGGGATCGGAGCCTGACGAGGGCTTGAACTCTGCGAGGCGAAAACCGTCTGCGAGGCGCCAGACTTTCACCGTGCCATCTTTGTAGGCCGCGGCGGCCAGACTTGCGTCGTTCGCGACGGCGAAGATGCGAGCCCCTTCGCCCTGCTCGTCGAGGACTCTGAGGGGCGCCTTGTTCAGTATTCCTGTGACGACGTCCCAATGTTCGACTTTGCCCCTCCTGAGCGCGACAAAGCCGTCTGCTCCGTTCTTTCCGACGGTCAAGACTATATTCGGTGTGATATCGAAATCACTCGGTATCGCCTGTTCGACTTCACCCTTGAACGGGTACCAGACATAGATGCCGGAAAGCCCAGTGTTGCAGAGGATGGCGGCACCACCGCGTGTAAAGGTGAAGCCGGATACCAGGTTGTGGCTGTGGATCCGTTTCCGAATCATTTCCCTGCCGGTCTTGAGGTCCCATATGATCGCATCGCCGTTCCGCTCCGAGGTGACGATGATGCTCCAGTCCGGGTTTGGGGCGAAGGCGACTATGGAGCGGTCGTATATGGGGCTCACCCCACCGACCTTTACGCCCGTCTGCAGGTCAAAGGCGTAGAGAAGCGGAGTTCGCATGAGGACGCGGGAGGCTGCCGGGTCGATGGTGCCTCCGGTCCACCCCCGAGATTCGAGGACCCGGCCGGAGCGCGCCTTTCCACTCGCGGCATCCCAGGTCCGCCAGGAGGAATCCGAAGCGACCGAATGGAGAACGTTTCCGTCTGCGGAGAAGGCAAGGCTGTTTATTGGAGAAGAATGGCCTGCCCTGAGACCGTACTCGTCGAGGGCCGCTGATGCCTGGGCGAACGCAGTTTTCGTCGACGCGAACAGGAGTGCGGCGATAATCATCGCGGCAACTTGGTTTCGTTTCATCATATTCTCCTTATATTTTCTGAATGATTGGCGGCCTGGAACAGTCAAGGTAACGATCGGAAGCCGCGAGCCTGCCCGGGAGTCTGTGGGTAGAGACGAAGCAACCGATTGATACTTATGGGTAACCGCATTGGAAGATCGTACACCAAAATTTTAGAGTTTGCCCAGTATCCTGTGCCGTCGGCTTGCCTCCATGTCGCCTTTGCGTATATCCTTGCTCCGCACCATCCCGACCACATCCGAGGAAACCCATGGCCCTGAACTGCGGCATCGTAGGCTTGCCCAACGTAGGCAAGTCGACCATATTCTCCGCGCTCTCGAGCGCTAAAGCCGAGGCGGCCAACTACCCCTTCTGCACCATAGAGCCCAACACTGGCATTGTGCCTGTCCCCGACCCCCGGCTCGACAGGCTGGTCGAGCTGTTCCAGCCCGAGCGCCGCATCCCAGCCGTCGTCGAATTCGTCGACATAGCCGGCCTCGTCGCCGGCGCGTCAAAAGGCGAGGGCCTCGGCAACAAGTTCCTGGCGCACATCAGGGAAACCGGCATCGTCGCACACGTCGTCCGCTGCTTCGACGACCCGGACATAGTCCACGTCGCCAACCGCGTCGACCCGATCAACGACATCGACGTGATAGCCACCGAGCTGGCCCTGGCCGACCTCGACACCGTCGACAAGCGCCTTGAAAAAGCTGTGAAATCTTTCCGCCAGCTTGGAGGCGATCAGAAGAAGGCGGCCGAGCACGAGGTCAACGCCATCAACAAGATAAGGCCGGCATTGCAGGAAGGCCGGCCGGCGCGCTCGGTGGCCCTGAGTGACGAGGAGCTCGCCGAAGCAAAAAACTGGTTCCTCCTGACGATGAAGCAGCAACTATACGTCTGCAACGTCGACGAGGATGGCGTGAAGAACGGCAACAAGCACGTGGAAGCCGTGCGCGCGAGGGCCGCGGCCGAAGGCTCCGAGGCCGTCGTGATTTGCGGAAAGTTCGAGGCCGAACTTTCGGAGATGGAGAACGAGGCCGACAGGCTCGAGTTTCTCTCGGAGCTCGGGCTTAAGGAGTCCGGCCTCTCTGCGCTGATACACGCCGCGTACCGCCTCCTGGGACTGCGCACCTTCTTCACCTCCGGCAAGGACGAGTGCCGCGCCTGGACCATCAAGGCCGGCGACAAGGCCCCGCAAGCCGCCGGCGTCATCCACACCGACTTCGAGAAGGGCTTCATCAAAGCCGACGTCTACTCCTACGCCGACATCGACGCCCTGCTCACCGAGGCTGCCCTCCGTACCGCCGGCAAGATTCGCACCGAAGGCCGCGAGTATGTAGTGCAGGACGGTGATGTGATGTTTTTCAAGTTCAACGTGTAGTATGGCGCCGTGGGTTGGTAACACTGAAAATGCCGGTGGGGCTTTCCTCTGCGTCTGCCTCAATCCCGTCATACAGAAAACCCTCGTCTTCAAGCGCGTCATCCCCGGAGAGGTCAACCGTGCGACTGCGCGTGTCAATGTCGCGCGTGTCCTGGCCCAGACGGGGCATCGTTCTATCCACCTCACCCAGGCAGGCGGCGTCAACCGGGAATGGTTCCTTTCCATGTGTGCCGGCAGCGGCTTCGAACTCAGGACCGTCGACTCTGGCTCGGAAATACGCTTCTGCTACACAGTAATCGACGAGACGACGGGGGATGCCACAGAACTGGTCGAGGAGTCGGCTCCGGTCGGGGAGGGCAGCGGTGAAGCCATTCTCTCCTCGTTCAAGGCCGCCCTGCCTGAATGCCGGGCCGTCATCATCTCCGGGACCAAAGCGGCCGGGTTCGACAGCGGCATCATCGGCGAGATGGCAAGACTTGCAAAAGTTGCCGGCCTCCTCGTCGTGCTTGACGTAAAGGGGGCCGATCTCCTGTCGGCATTGCCCTTCAAGCCCCTCGTGGTCAAACCCAACCTCGCCGAGTTCCTGTCGACCTGGCCCCTGTCTGCGGGCATGGACACGCAGGGAACCCTGGTCGAATCCGTTGTGCGGGCCCACGCCATGCGTGACCACGCCATGCGTGACCACGCCGTGCGTGACCACGCCGTGCGTGACCACGCCGTGCGTGACCACGCCGTGCGTGACCATGCGGCACAGGTGGGCGGCGAACTCTTCGAGCGCTATGGAAGCCACCTGGTAATAACGCGCAGTACCAGATCAACCTGGTACTGGGATGGCTCCGCCCTCCGCGAGGAAGCGGTCGAGCCGCGTCGCGCCCTGAACCCGACCGGTTCGGGAGATTCCTTCACCGCGGGGCTTTCTGCGGTTCTGGCCGATGGCGGGACGTTGCGCGAGGCTATCCGGGAAGGCTCAAGGCTTGGAAGGTTGAACGCCGAACGGCTGATGCCGGGGTCGGTGCTGTAAGCTTGAAACGAGGCGGAACAAGTGAGTCCCGCTTCCTTCATCGTGCGCCAGACGCCGTAGCAAACAAAGCTCCGTCACATCGGCAACTGCACGAAGGCGGACAAGGCGTACGCCGTCGGCGTCGGCGTCACTACGCATCTCCTATGGATAAAGACCAGCCGCCGCTTATGAGGGCGGTTGTGTTTTTAACGTACGTACGAATGGTATTGACGTACGTACGTAATGCAGATATTGTATAATTGAGGTAACCATGAATACCACCGCGACAGATTTGCGTACTCATCTCTATACATGGCTCGATCGCGTTGCTCAGAACGGCGAAGTTGTCGAGGTCGAGAGGAAAGGGGTGATCATCCGCATCAGTCGCGAGCAGACCACCTCGCGACTTGCCAGGCTGCCGAAACGGCCGACCATGCTCGTTGATCCGGATTCCATCGTGGACCAGGAATGGTCGCATGCCTGGAAGGGCGACCTGTAGTGCTGCTCGATACGCACTGCGTGGTTTTCCTCCATGCCGGCGAGACCGGATTATTCGGGGAGACTGTACGGCATCTTCTGGATACGGAAGACCTGTTTGTCAGCCCCATGGTGCTGCTTGAATTGCAGTACCTCCACGAAATCGGGCGGATCGGTTTCAATGGCGAGACCATTGTCAGGGATCTCCGGGAAGAATTAGGCCTTCACATTCTGGAACGGCGCTGGCTCGATGTTTGCGCCAAAGCGACAGCATTGTCCTGGACCAGGGATCCATTCGATCGACTGATCACGGCACAAGCCCTGATCGAGGGGCAACGCCTGCTTACCAAAGATCGAACAATCCGCGAACACTGTTCCCTCGCGTTCTGGGATTGATCAACCGGCAGGCAAGCATCTTACAGGCCCGCCGCTTTCACCGCCGCCGCCGCCGCCTTCAGTTCCGCCGGCTCAAGCTTTAGCATCTCGCTGTTCGACATGTTTGTGCCCGAGCGCTCGATGATCGCCATCTTGGCGCCGGGCTTGGTCACCGTCGTGTGCCACACATCCTTGGGTACCGTATACAGCGAGCCTGGCTGCATCATGGTAGTGCCGAAGTTGCCGTCTTCATTCTTATAGAGGAGGCAGCATGCACCGGCGACGTGCATGAAGGTCTCGTCGGTTTCACGGTGCCGCTCCAGAGCTTCCAGGTTTTCAAGCGCGTTACCCGGCTTGTAGTTCTTTATGCCTATGCACCACTCCTTGTTGTCGTAGACCCACAACAGTCCATCGCTCTCGAAACTGGTGCCTTTGAGTG
>JFJP01027182.1_pt1 | contig 17560 bp, 19 predicted proteins | sample 431651 | NCBI WGS metagenome assembly JFJP01 (sample SAMN02602958, study PRJNA72255) | Microbial mat metagenome, whole genome shotgun sequencing project. | biome: fresh water; feature: sink hole; material: water; isolation source: purple microbial (photo- and chemosynthetic) mats found in...
CATTTAATTATATATCTATATTTCTGATTTGTTTTTGAAAAATTTGATTAAATTTTGAAATATTTCAAACAAACAAAAAATTATTATCGAATTAAAAATTAAAAAAAAAAAAAATTGAATATTAAAATTTTTGTTTGGAATTTAATTTAAAAAAATAAATAGAAATTTTTCATTATTTTTTTCGTTTTTCGAAACTATTTTTAAATTTGAAATTTTCTCTAAACAAAAAAAAATCAAGCAAAAATAATAAATTTGCGAATCATTTCCAAAAAGAATTAGTAAAACCCACTTGTTTTCATTTTATTTTAACAATCCCTACTTTCCTTAGTGAAATTCAACACACCCCAAGAAATTCACTCAAAACGTCCCTCTAAAGATTTATTGAACTATCGAGATGATGAAAGTTACATTAAAGCTCAAAAACAATTAATGGAATATGTTACACCAACTACTCAAAGACCTCTTTTCAAGCAAAAGTCCTATATCTTCTTTTAAATTAAACTCAAAACCCTCTTGTTTTATAGTAGTTTAAAAGACACAATGCCCAGCACATCTCGTAAAAACCTCAAGTCAGTCAATTCATCAAATATCTCAAATATATCATTAAACCCTTCAAAAAAACCTATCATTAGTAATAAAATCGATTTGACCCCAACAGAAAAATCTCAATCTAACACAAGATCAAATGAAAATTTGAATATAAGTGCAGTTTCTCAAACTCTTAGCAGTCAAATAATCCCTTCCAATTCAAAAATTAATAGTTTTTCACAAATGCTGAATAAAAATCCTTATTCATTAGCTAATAATTTTACACCACAATTGTTTGAAATGGATCTTTTTACAAATAGTGAAAGAAAAATAAATACTGGGTTTCAAAATACCACACCACTTGAACAAAATAAGGGGTACAGCGTATCCCAAATACAAAAACTAAAGATAGATTTAGCTGAAAAACAAAGGAAAAACTCGAAAAGCAGGTCAAATTCTTTGATTAGAAATGTTTCTACGGACGGAGATAGAAAAAAAATGTTTGAAAAAAACTTTAAAAAAAAGCAAAACAATGAAACTCTAAAGAAGACAGCTGAGAAAAACGGGCAGCCCATTGGCAGTTATGTAAACATTTTTTTAAATATTAAATAAAAATGGAAATCATATTAAAATTTAAATTTTTTTTTCTTAAATTTTCAAAAAAAAACATAGACATCAACTGCTACAGGCAATTCTTCAATTGCGAATCCTATCTTAAACTTCGCAGGAAAGTTGCTTTTTCAGAACAATTCAACTGCTAACCTGCCAAAGCATAAACAAGTTTCTTTCATGGAAAATAATCTTTTCCCTCCAGCCCACAACGTCGAAGATGCTTCAAACCTGATTTTTGATCAATCCCTTCACAATTGCGAGAAATCTTTAGCAATAAAGGTCTACGCTCGATTTAGGCCTTTTAATAAAATAGAGAACGAATTAACATTAAATGGTTTAGGGACTGAATGTTGTTTATTTCCTCAGGATGACGTTGTAGTTTTAGTGCCAGATAATCAGGTTTTTCCAATGGATCGAGTTTTTAATCCAGACACTAGTCAAGAGAAGATTTTTGAGACTGTTGGTTTTGAAATGATTTTGGATATTCTGAATGGATATAATGGGACTATTTTCGCTTATGGACAAACTGGAAGTGGAAAGACATATACAATGTTTGGGGATATTTATAATCAAAGTTTATCAGGCATAATTCCAAGATCAATGTAAAAGAAATTTTAAATGATTTTATTAAAAGTTTTTTTTTTAATTAATGCAATACAGTAAACAGATTTTCAATTATATCAATGAATGTGAACTTGACATTGAATATGAACTTTCTTGTTCGATGTTGGAGATTTACAAGGAGACTTTATATGATTTGTTATCGATGAATAAAGCAGATTTAAAGATAAAGGAGTCCCCACAAAGAGGCATTTATGTTGAAGGATTAAGCCAAATAGTAAATCATTTCAAATGATTTTATTTTCATTGTTTCGTAAAGTCTGTAGCAAGTCAAAGAGAATTATTGGATTTATTGGAGATTGGGGAACAAACAAGAACTGTAGCTGCAACGAGAATAAATCAATACAGCTCAAGAAGCCACACTCTATTTATGTTAGAAATCAAGCAAAGATTCCCGAATGAAACTGAAAAAAAGGGTAAATTAAATTTGGTCGATCTCGCAGGCTCAGAAAAGGTTGGAAAGACTGGAGCTATGGGAGAAACATTAGAAGAAGCTAAAAAAATCAATTTATCATTATCTTGTCTTGGAAATGTACATTATATATACTTTATAAATAATTTTATTAAATACATCATATAAATAATATTATTGATAATTATATATAAATAACAATTTTGTTTCAATTTATTCATTTTTTTTTCCATAATAATTTTTTAATTTATCAAGGTCATTCATTCTTTGACTACAAACTGTGATCATATACCTTATAGAGACTCTAAATTAACTAGATTGCTTCAAGAATCTCTTGGTGGGAACTATAAAACTTCTTTAATCGTAACCAGTAGTTCCCACAGTTCTAGTTTCGAAGAAACGATTTCCACTTTAAAATTCGCCACAAGAGCCAAAACAATAAAAAATCATTTCAAAATGAACATAAAAAACTCTCATGAGACTTTGCAAAGAGTTATTGATCAATTAAAAAGAGAGTTATTAGCATACAAATTAGAGATAACTCGTTTAACGAGCATAGGCATTATTTCATTTGGTCAAGAGATTAATGAAGAAAAGAACAATGAAGTTGATGAATTCAAAGAAGAAAACATAGCAAATAAGATCTATTTGAGTAATACACTGACCTCTTTTCCAAAGAAAAATGATGGGAAAAATGGAAAAAATGATGAGACTCTCCAATTTGATTTTATTCAAAAAAAAGAAATTTTGGAATTAAGAGTTATAAGTCAAGATAAAGAGGTTTTATCATTGAATAGCATTATAGCAGATCAAGAAAAAAGTATGATGAAATTAGAAGAAGAAATTTCAGGATTGAAGAATTGTTCTTTGAAATATGAGAAGAAAATAACGGAATTAACTGAAGAAAGAGACATTTTTAAGATAAAATATGAGAATGTGGCTTCGAATCTTGAAATGTATTTGAAACAGATCAAAATTAACAAAAGTCAGATCGAAAGCTTGAGAAAAGCCTTGATAAATGAAGAGAAAAATAATCAGAAATTGCTAATCGAAAAGAAAATGCTGATAGAACAAAGCTTGTGTAATAATATTCCCAAGAATTATGAGTTTATACAGATAAAACTGACAGACTATTTTAAAGAGAGCTACAATTTCAATTTTGATGTAAATATTTTTATCAATCTCCATCAATCCCTAATGTGTTTTTTTTGTTAAGAAAACTATTAAACTTGTTGATGAGGAAGAGAATGCAGAAAAAGAAACAAATGTATCTTTTATTTCAAAACTTGATATAGAAAAAATCTTCAATTGTGCTTCACAAGTAAATTTTTTCAACAATTTTTTGAAGTTTAAGATTTTTTTTCTGATGTTTTAATTAAATTCATAAAAAACAGAATATTAAACAAATCATTGAACTGCCTTCAAAAATAGAGGACCTTCTCAACAAATCACAATACACTGCTGAATATAAGAATCTCTTAATGAACAAAGAGCAAATAACTCCAGAACTTATAATTTTTCTCTTACGGCATCAATTATTATAGTAAATTTTTAAAAAAATTATAGTTTTGAATAAATTTAAATAAATTCATTATAATAACAATTAATTAGCTCTTTAATAATAAATCAAAATCTTGAAAGGACAATGACTGCTTTAGAATGGAAACAGATCTTGGAATATGGAAAAGCAAAAATAAAGAGCGAAACCATGAAAATTCAAACTAGATATATCACTAATCTTGAAAAAGTGCTTGAGAAAGCAAGAATTAGCCACCAACAATTGAGGAATCGCGTTGAGACTGTGGAATATGAAAGCAATGCTTTAAGAGAAAAATTATTGCATTCACATGACAAAACGAAAAAAAATCAAAATTTGAAATCTGATTCGAATTCCCCTCAAAAAAAATCAAGAATTATAAAGGCTTTTGGAAAAGCTTCACAGTAATTCATTTAAATTTTAAATCTAATGAAGTTTTTTTAATGGATAAAGATCAGTTTCGGAAGTGAATGCAAATGAAAAAAAGATTTTTGCAATTGAAGAAAATAAAATAAAATTTCGAGATTTCTTGGATAATTTGAAAAATAGTAAATAAAATTTATAATAAGAAATTTAAAATTTCATTTGAAAAGAGTTGAATACATATTTTAAAGAACAAGAAGTGGAAGAAGAAAATAATGAAATTTATTTGATTTTTAATGAAATCCAACAATTCTTAAAAGAAAATAATATAGAACAAGTATTTTATTTATTGGATTTTTAAAATTTCCATAAATTCTTAAAAGATGGACATTGAAAATCAACAACCAAGAGATTCATTGAATTTTCATGGTTCTGCCATACAAGAAGAGATTTTACGAAGCGAAAATTCTCGAATGCAGAATAAAATCCTGATTTTGCTTTCAGAAGTCGAGTTAGAAAAATGCAAATCTGAAAAATTGCAAGAAGTTTTTTAATTAAATTGATAAAAAATTCATATTTCTATAAAATAAAGGCTTTAACAAATTCTCATAAACAAATAGGAAATTATAGTGAATTGATGGAACAAATAGAAAAGACTTCAAAAGAAGCTTTGTTACAAGAAAATGAATCTTGGCAAAAAATTTCAGATGAAATAAAGAAAATTAGTGAAAAAGAATTGACTAGAAAACAAGTAGAATTATCAATGCTGCATGAAAAATTGGCTGAATGGATAAATAAATACATGGAATTACAAGAAAGCAAAGGATTTGTTCCAAATAAATTTGATAAAGAACTATTGGAGTAAATTTTTTTTTTTAACTAATAAAATATTTTTTATTGTTAGATTACTTAAAAATAAAGAAAAATATAGCACACAAAATGTGCTTGATATGAAGAACATTATGGCAAATACAAATACTTTAAACTTTAAAGCTCAAAATAACAGTATTTTTGATATAAATGAGAATAAAAAAAGCTCTAATGAGCTAAAAAATGAGGAAGTTTGGGGCAAAAAATACTTTTTGCCATCAAAAGAAAAAACTTCTGAAAATTTTTCACAAAAATCAGAAAGCAAACAAGATTTTAATGATAGTAAACATTCTGAAAATTTTGGGTTTAGATTTAACTATAATTTCTAATAAAAAATAAAAAAAATTTCCAATATCTCTATTTCAAGAGAATATAAGCTGTCTAAGAATAAATACTTTAAAAATCTTCATTGGCAATAAATATTTTTTTCAAAATGTATGTCTAATTTAAATCATTGATCTCGTTAAAGTTTTAAAAAAAATTGCAGTATTTGCAATTCTTTTGCTAGCAAATACTCCTAAAAAAAAGAAAAAAAAAACCTATAAATGAAAATAATTTTTTTTTATAATCTTCTATATACCAATTTTCCTTTAAAATATAATTATTAAAACAAAAAAAATCAATGGGTAATACTCCAGCCAAATCTCAGAACCCACCTTCTCCAACTAGAGAATCAGAAGAAGCCAATAAAGAGAATCCCTCTCATGGGTATCTTTCCTTGCTCTGTTGTTTTCCCCAAAAATATTCCCATCCCCAAAAATATTCAGTACTTTAAATAAATGAAAATAATAAATAATTTTCTTTTATTTCTTCTATATAAAAAAAGATCAAATGGCGTAAATTCTTCCAACAAGAATGCAAGAAATTCTCGAAAGTCTTTGAATGGGCTAATTTTCTGCCTCGTCGTCTAAAAATTTATAAAGGAAAAGAACCTTTATTGAAATATTTGAATGAACTAAATGAAATCACCATAAGATTCAATTTTTTTAAACCAGCTCCAAACCCCAATGACTCAATAAAATTGAGTTATGACTCGAATTTTTATTCAGAAGAATTCGACCCTCATCCCAGCAGCGTTATGAACAAAGAAGAGCTCAAGAAGATTTTATTTAAGACTCCTTTATTAGATGATCAATACCATACATTACAAAAAAAGGAAAATGGCAAAGAAATAAAATTAACCATTGATGTAAATAAGTGTAAATTTGCTTCTGGATCGTTTTCACAGTTCAAAAATAACACGTTTGTTCAAGGGGATATTTTTCAAGGGATGAAGCTGAAGAAAGAAGATAGTTTGGAACAAACTGAAGACAAAGAGATCATTGAAGAAGAAGAATGGGAGAAAGTCAGGATTTTAAAACATTATCGAGCAATTACAGAGCAAATCGAAAAGGATTTAAAAGATATACAAAGCAATGTGTTCGCGCATTTGAAACAACAGTTTATCAGTTATTTCTGCAATAAATATGAGAAATTACTTTGTGCAGAAAAGAAATACGCACAAATCAATGAGAAAAACAAAGGGGAATATGTGAAAAAAGTTGAACAGGCTTTTGTTGAATTGAAGCAGTTTATCAGAGTTTTAGAAGAATGTCTATGTTTATTTTATAAACTGCAGGATTTCAAAAACACTTTGAGTTATTTTCTATTTACCAAAGAAAACATGCTGAATTTTATTACTTCTATCGTTTTCGATGATAATATTTATCCTTTGGTTTTTGAAATTCAAAGGAAAATCGATAAATCCATGAGCGAAACCATTGAAAAAAAATTGGTGAATTATCAGACTTATAAACCTCAAGATTTCGATATTTCAGAGAAATTTTGTCTGAATGAAAGAACTGCGAATTATATTTTTCTGAAGCGCAAAGCCGAATATCTAGAAAAACTTCACAATTCAAATGAGAATAAATTTGATGATACTACAACGTTTTCCTTAGAAAACATGATCTTGGGAAGAGCCAGCACAGTTAATAACCCAAATAACGAAAAAGCTTTCGATAATTCGAATGAATCACTATATGATGAAGAAACCTTTAAATTAACACATTATGAGCCTTATTTAGCAGCAATAAAGAACCTGAAGAAAATAGGCAATCATAAAAGTCCGTTGCATAAATTGAAACATATTATGAATATTTCCAAGTTGGTTTTACAGGAAATAAGAGATTTCTATGAATGCCATTATTTAAATTTTGATGATAATTTAGGAGGTGATGAAATGCTTTCGATTTATGTATATATTGTAGCCAAAACTAATTTACCTGGTTTAATTACAGAATGCACAATTATTGATAAATTCATCACGAGCAATTTAACCAATTCTATTTATGGATATTATTTGGTCACAATTCAAGTTTGTTTAAAGTATTTAATTAATTGCAAAGGAAGGATGTCGGATGAAGAAAAAGTCAATTCTTCGAAGTTGGTACTAAAAGAAATGATGGAATCATATGATGATCTAAACTAATAATAATTTTTTTTTTTCAATTTTTTGTTCTTCAGAAGAATTATTATGTTTTCTTGGTAGGGGATCCAATAAACCAAGAATATAGTATATTATATAATTCTGTTTTTGGAAGAAATAATTAGGAAATTATTTACAAAAAAATTTTTAATGAGAAAGAAATTGTTTTTAAAATGAAAATTTGCTATATTTTAGAGAAAATATACAATATAATAATAAAATCTCGTTAATTTTTCAAAAAATATAATCTATCAATTTTGTTAATATCGATGTTATAAATCAATTTTTTTAGATTTATAAAGATAATGAATTTTTGAAGCATTTTAATTAAAAATAAACGATTTTTTTATAGTTTTGGACAAAACTATTCAGAATACTACTAATGAGTTCTCTCTCTTCGAAAAACAATGATTATTTCTCTATTTTTCAAGAAAGAGCATTTCTATTTAAAAACATGAAAGAACAGTATAATACAAAAGGAATAGTTCGAAAACTCTGGGAGAAAAATAAAGACAATGCTCATGAAATCGAAAAAAAGCCTTTAAAATACAAGCTAATCAATGAGAAAATTCGTGAAATAAATCAAGAAAATGATATTTTATCTCGTAAATTAGTGGAAATAATCAGAAAAAAGAAGGAGAAATCATGTGAAAAGGCCAGTTATTTTATAAAAAAAGAGCCTTCTTTTCAAAAAAACAAAGAAATTCAAGCCGAAAATTCTCGAATTTACAATAATTTACATAGTATAAAGCCTTTAATTGATACAAAAGAATTGCGAAAAGAATGGAAAAACACAAAGAAATATAAAAGAAATCTGCGAAGTTTCAATAAATTCAATCAGCCGAAACATGAACTAAATTTTATCAATAGCAATTGCAATAAAAACATCAACAATTATCTAAAAGAGCAATATTTATTGGATAAAACTAATGTTTTTAATATAAAAGCTCCGAATTATGTGAAGAAAAAACCATTTGTAATGACTTTTGAAAGAATTTTTCATAAAATCAATGTGGATAATAAAAACTTAAGAATCTCCTCAAATTCTTGCGAAATGTGCAGGAAAAATAATGATGAAAGGATTAGAAATAGCAATTATTGTGCTAAACTTTTACTTGATTCTTCTATGATTGTATAAAAAGTTTATCAATGAATTTTGTAAAAAATTCATTTATTATATTTTATCATTATTTATAAATAAAATTCATTTTTTAATGGATATTTAATATTTTTCCCTCAAAGAAATTGGGAAAACACTTAAAAAAACACTAAAAAAATCAAAAATAAGGTTGTTTTATAACAATTTTCCAATGTTTTATTTTATTTTAAAACAAAAATTTCTAATTTTTTATCACATTTCTTCTTATTTTTTTTAATAATCATTCTCCTCATTCATCTCAAGCTTCTTCTTTAAATTACTGATTTCCTTTTCCGCTTCATTGATCTTCATTGATAATTCAGCCTTTTTTTTCCCCCCAGAACTCCATTCGATCCCCCTTTGGCTTTCTTCAGTCATTTCCTTTATTTCAGCATTTAAACAGCTTTTTTTCTTTGAATTCATCAGTAATTTGAAGTCTTTTTCATTTTTTTTTGATCTTTCACTAGAAAAAGGCATATTTTCTAATGAAAAACCTCGTTTTTCTGGAGATTTTAACAAGTTTTGCGGTTCAGAAAGTGATAAAAAAGGCGATATTTTCTTTTGTTTTTCTTTTTCTTTGATTTGGCCTAATAAATAATGTGCTTCCGTGAGCTCTTTTATCCTTTGTAAGGCTTTTTTATCCAGCAATTCACCATTTAAAGCCATTAAGACATATAATTCATCTTCTTTTTGCCGTAATAAACGCATTTTCTCAAGCATTTCACCTTCTTCAAGCCTTAATTCCGATAAATATCTTTCCATTTCCTCAGTTTTATCCTGTAATTCACTCTCGAAATTCCTCAATTTTTCTAGTTTTTTCATCTTTTTCATAAAAAATTGAATTTTTTTCATATAAAAATAAAAATAACCGTAATTCTCTCATTTTCCTGATAATTTTTAAGTAATTCCTTTGTAGAAAGCAAGTCTTTTTCTAGCTTTGCAAGCTCGAATTTCATGGTTTTTTCTTCAATTTCTAAGGATTTTCTTCTATTTTCTAATTGTTGAGTTTCTGAAAAAAGCCTTTCTTCTTCTTTTCTAATTTCTTCGAGTTTTTTTTCGCGATTTTTCATTTCATTGTCTTTTTCTTTCAATTCTGCCTTGGATTTCTCAAGAATCTCCTTATTTTCCTTTAAAAGCGACTTATAAGAAGTTTGATTATTGAGAATTAACTCATTTAATTCATTAAATTCCTTTGATTTTTCCTGGATTTCCTTCTTCATATTCGAAATACTCATTTCCTTTATTTGTCCCAATTTCTCTAATTCCTTTAATTTCTCCACAATTTTCTCAATTTCCATTTGAATTTCCACTTTTTTCTTCATATTTTTCTCAAATTCCTCACTATCCGAGTTACTTATAATAGTAATTTTCTCGATTTTCTTCTCTAAATCATTGAGAAAATCCTTTTTCATTTCAATTGCTGAATCTAATTCATTGATTTTCGAGCTTTTTTCCTTTATTTGTATCATTAAAGAGTCTAAATGCTTCTTTAAAGCCCCATGGTTTTGTTCTTGCAATGAAAGTCTTAGGTTAGATTCTTCATATTTTGCAAGATTTTCACTTAATTTCTTCTCTAAAACCTGACTTTCAGCCTGGGTTTTCTTGAATAAATCCTTTGCTGAGTTATATTCCTGAAGAAAAACCTCATATTTTGATAATAAAACCTCGTTTTCTTGGTATTTACAACGATTTTCATTCAACTTTTCAGTTAATTCAGTGAGTTCTTGGGTTCTTTTAAGAGTTTCCCGAGAAAAACCCTCTATTTTATCAGAAAAAAGACGTTCTTCCATTGTTAATTTCTCAAGATTTCTAAGGAAAAAAGAGTTTTATTATGAAATTTAACAGAAAATGGTTTAAAAAACAAAAAATATCGATAGAATAATGGCCTAAAAGCAAAGAATCATTACTGTTTAAGGCTTTTTTCAATAATTTCTAATGATCTTTGTTTTTCTGCGATTTTCTCTGATAACATCAAGTCTTTTTCCTGCATTTTCAGGTCTTTTTCTTCGTTTTTCTCGAATTCAAAGGAATTTTCTTTAGAATTTTCCTTAGGATCTAATTTTTTCGGAGTTTTCTTTGCAGAAAACCGGATTTTTGACTTAAAATCCGAAATTTTCTTATATTCTTCATCTAATTCCTTATATAAAAGGGCTTTTTCTTCAGAAAGTTTCTCTTTATATTCAAGTTTTTTCTTATCGAAATTCCTCCAATTTTCTGTTAATTCACATGTTTCTCGTTCGAAATCCTCCAGAAATTTCTCTTTTTCTCTTTCAAAAACACGAATTCTCTCTTCTTTTTGAAGAAAATAAGCAAGAATTTCTTTAAAAAACCGGAAAATTTCAAAAGAATCAACTTTCTGTGAAGAAAGATCATTGGTTTTTGGCAAAAAAACATCAGAACTCTCTTTTTTCTTTAAATATCGCGAGATTCTTCTATATAATCCCTCGATTTCTTCATAAAAACTCAAATATTCTTCTTTATTTGGAGATAAAAGCGGATTTCCTTTTGATTTCTCCTCAGTTTGAACAGAAACACTGGGTTTTTTCTCACTTTCTGGTGATAAAAAAGTCTTTTTTTCAGGGGAAAAAGACGGGTTTTTTTTATGAGGGGAAAAACTCGAGTTTTTTTCTTGTGAAAACAGTTTTTCAACGTTTTCTTCAGCTTTTTCTTTCTCAAATAAGACTTTTTTAAGCTCTTTTTCAACATTTTCGAGCTTTAAAATCAAGTCTTTTTCTAGTAATTCATTTTCAATGAGCTTTTCCTTAAGAAGTTTCAATTGATTATATTGAAAATTAAGCTCTTTTTCAGGTTTTTTCTGTGAAATTTCGAAGTTTTTTGGAGGATTTTTCTTATCGAATTCTGAAGAAAAATTGAAGTTTTTCTCATAAAAAGCAAGTTTTTCTTGTAATTTCTTGAGTTTATTGGATAAAACGATCTTTTCATTGATGTCTAACACATCACAGGAGTTTTTCTTTTGATTTTCAGGGATTTCGCTCAATTTATCAATCAACTTGAGGGTTTTGGTGATTTTTTCTTTGATTTGATTGATTTTCTTTTGATTTTCGCGGTTTTTCTCAATGAAAATTTCCTTTGAAAAAGTCTCTAATTCAAGTTTTTGTTTATCAAAGAATTTCTCTTTTTCTTTATATTTTTCATTGAGATTTTTCCCTTGTTCTGCAATAAAATTCAAGTCAGTTTCACATTCATTTTTCAAATTCAAAAGGAAATTCCTTTGTTTTCTTTGAAAAAAAAAGAATCTTTTTAGAATTTTTTCATGAAGAATTTTACTCTAATTTCAAAAGGAGATCGCGAGAATTTAAGAGAAGATCACCTTCCTCGAAATTCTCAGTCTTTTTGCCGTATCTCAGGAAAAGAACTTCGATTTTGTAATGGGAAAGCTCTTGTTCTAATTCTGAAACTCTATTTTATTTGTAATAATATGATTAAAAAATTCTTAAAAATAGGAAAATAAAGGAAAAAAAACTTCAAATGAAATGGGAAAAAACTTCAAATGAATTGGGAAAAACTGGGAAAAAACTTCAAATGAATTGGGAAAAAACTTCAAATGAAATGGGAAAAAACTTCAAATGAAATGGGAAAAAACTTAAAATGCAAAAAAAAATTCAAAAGAAAAAAAAATTCAAAGGCAAAAAAACTTCGCGATTTTTTCGGCAATTTCTTTGACTTTATGTTCATATTGAAGACTTTTCAGCTGAAAATCCTGTTCCAAAACTTCAAAACTATTCCTTAAAGCCAGATTTTCTTCACAAATCCTCTCTTTTTCTGTTAATAAGCCTTTGATTTTTTTCTTATAATCTTCTATTTCTGCATCTTTTTTCTTTAAAATCCCTTGTACATCCACATTAGAAACTGCTTTTTTGAGTAAATCTTGCATTTCCCCATCGATTTTCCTCGAATCAATAATTTGTAAATTCTTGGAGAAAACCATGCAAATCTCTATATAACTCACATTTTTACATAAAGGGTTATCCAAAAGCGTTAAATTTGTTAATTTCTCTAATAAACTGATATTCACAATGCCATTGACTTCTTTTATCTTATTTCTTGCCAATTTCAAAGTTCTTAAGTTCTTCATTTCCCCTATACTCTATTAAATTGAAGAAAAATCCTTTGTAAATCCACCATAAAACTTAAAAAAAACAAAAGAAAAACTCACTGTTGGAATTTCATATATTAAATTGCCATTCAAATTTAACACTTCTAAAGCTGTTAATTTCTCGAAATTCTCTATCTTTCTTATGTTATTATCAGCTAAATTCAGCTCTCTGAGCCTTGTTAATGTCTCAAGACCCTCGATTCGAGATATCAAATTGTAACTCAGGTTCAATTCCTCGAGATTTATCAGTTTTTCAAGACCTTCAATCCTCTCGATTCTTTCTAAAGTCGAACTTTTTGCATGAAAGTTCAAAGAAATAATTTCTTCGAGATCAGAACCTTGGGAAATTTTTTTGATTAGGGCTTCGTTTATTGTTCGAGATGGAGTTGTCTCCAAATTTTTAAGAGGGATTTTATCGGAATATTTGTGCTCAAAGTTCAGTTGGGAAGCAGGGCGTCTCAATGAAGGACGTTCTATCTGAACAAAAATGAATTTTTTTGAATAAAGAAGAGTTTATTAGAGGAAAAAAACTTTTTTATTGGACATTTCACTCTTCTTTTGAATGGGTTTAAAAATAATTAACAATTAAAATCAACAGAAAAAGAACTTGAAAAATTTAAATAGGTGTTGAACTCTTCTTAATCTCATAAAAAGATATAAAAAAAAAAATCGATCTCAGAAGTTGAAATAACTATGAAATATTTCTAGATTTCGAAGTCAATAATGTTCTATTTAATTTATGATAGGATCATATGCACCCTTTGTTGTGATTTTTATTTTTTAAATTTATAAAATTAGGAGAAAAAATTCCAAGTTATATATTTATAAAATTTGTATTCAAACGTGAAAGACACTAAAATAAACATTATAAAATTTAAAAATCATGAAAGTTGATCTTATTCTTTAATATTTTTTTTAGGTTTTGATAATATGGCTGGAAAATTTTACAATGAGAAAGGGATATTAATGAGTTTGGAAGTATATGAAATTTGTTTGTTCTTCGGAAACAATTTGGGATAGGTATTTTTTTAAAAAATCTTTAATCTTGATAGTAAGTAATCAACCAGAACTCTTTAGCTTTTAAAAAAAGAATTGGAAAAATTGACTTAAAATAATTTGATTTTAAAACAGAGAATTATAGCATATAAAATTAAAGCGCTCTTTGTCTTTTTATTGGTTTTGTTAAATTTAATTTTTTAAATTTCTAAAAAACTTAGTTACAATTGATTGATTCAAATCTTTTAACAAATTTTCAAAAATGCTCTTTTCTTTAATCCCTAACAATCCTTCAATTTTTTTTTTATCAAACTCTTCAACTTTTTTTATTTCATTCCTCCATTCTTCAATCAATTCTAAATCTTCAATAGCATTGAATCTCCATTTGGCTTGTATTTTATTTAAACTCCACAATATATGGAACATAAAATGTTTTGTATTTAAATCTTCACAGTTTTTTTGAAATAAATCAATTATATTATCTGTCTTGAAAAAACTTTTGACATCTTCTGTCGAGAAGCTTGTTTTTTTTTGTATATTCAAATTCCAAAGTAATGAAATCTGAATTTTGATATATTTTTTATAAATTTTCTCTGAGAAAACTCGATGGTACAAATCAAATTGATCAGTGACATTTAAAAGAATCATAAAATTTAATAATTCTTCATTTCCTTCTTCTTCGTTATCAATCTCTTCATTTTCATCATAAATTATGATAGATTCTATGAGTTCATCTATTAGTTCTGGTTCTTTTATGACGAGTATTTTAGCATTTTTAATATGAAAATAAATCTCATTCAGCATATTATTCATATAATGATCAGTTTTGTTTGGATTGTTAATATATTTATTTAGCGATATTATAGGCTGTTGGATCAAATGATTATATAAATTATAAATAAATTCATATGGGAATTGCTTTTTCAAATATTTTTCTAGAAGATCAATTTTATTCACAAAATGCAAGCCTTTTTTCTGTTCTAAAATTATTGTGAATAATCTTGAAAAATCAATTTCTTCATCTCTTTTCATTTGATTTTGAGTTTCTGCGAATTTCAAAATCGAAAATTTAAAATTCTCAGCTTGTTCAATCTCTTCAAATCTATAAAAAATCATAAGAATATCATCAAGACAGCTTATTTCTTCTTTTTTATTCAATAAGAATTGATAAATCTCTTCGGATTTATTTTCCTTTAATAACATATCATTATCATCAAGTTTTTCTTTGAGATCATTGTAATTCTGATATATATATATTAATAATTCATAATGTAAACACCTTTGAATAATATCTGTTGTTTTAAGCAGTTTGAAATCATCACCGATAAATAAAAGCATTAATTCAATATCATTCAATTTATCCTCTTTTTTTGAGATCAGCTTCATTTTTCCTTTGAATTCTTTGAAATTTACCTTCACATTTTCGATTAAAAACTCAGAGAAATTTTTTTCTTCAGTCTTTTGATTCAAAAGAGTCTTCAGTTTTGGAAAAACTTTTCTATTTTTTTCATATAATCTTATATAAAAACATAATTTATTAATTAAAATCGTATTCTTTTTCTTTAAACTTCCCATGATATTGCTAATCTCATTTCGAATCAATGAATCAAATGTTAGAAAAATCTTCTCTTCATTTGATTTATACCCCTCTTTAAATTGTGTATCAACATTTAATTCCAAAAGCAATTCAATGGGATTCTCAGCATAAACATCATCTTTTTGTAGACAAATTAAAAAAAACAATAGTTCATCAGATGCCAAAAATTTTTCATAAAACAAAATATTCTGATCAAGCTCAAATAAACACTTAGGAATTCTTGATAATTTTTCAGGTAATCCCATTGGGTTCTTTTTATGCAAAGACATTCGTTTAAAACGATAAACATGACTATTATCATTTTTAAAACAATTGAAAATTTTGACATTTATTTTCTTCACTTTAATAAACCCTAAAATTATTTGAATCAAAACTTCAAGTGAACCAAGAAAGAATGAGTTTTGGGGAATAAGATTCAATGGATGATCTAAAAACGATTTAAAATAAATGATGGAAAAACAACCATAAATATCTTGTTGCCCGATTCCAATGTAATTGAAAAATTGTGAAAATGTTTGGATTTTGGCGATAATTTGAGCCAGTTCCAATAAAAAATTCTCAGTGATTTTTTCATTCAAAATCCCGAAATTTTTATCAATGTCTTTTTGTAAACTTTGCAAATCATTGAGAAATTTCATTGAAAAATGTTGGGCGAAAATTATAGAATTATACATTGTGATTGATGATGCATAGAAATCATCAAGATGAAGAGTTACCTGATTAACATTCTTCAAAATCTTTGAGAAATAGATTGAAAACTGATCAGAAATCATTTGTATTATAAGATCTTTCAAATTTTCAGAAGATGGTTCTTTCAACAAATGATTCAAAAATATTTGCTGAATAATCGTTTGAAGATCATTTGAAGAATATATCTTTGAGTCCTTTAACATATCAGCAAATGAAATGGGAAAATCTTTTATAACCCTTATCATTAATCTTAAAATGTGAGTCATAGTTTCAATAATTTTTTGACTCGAATGAATGATTTTTCTTTCATATAATAAAAAAAATGATTCAATATACGATAAGAAATTTCCAATGATTAACTCGCTTTGAATATCAGAATTTAGATTTAAAGAATTCAATAACTCATAAATAAGAGATTTGTTTTTCATATAACTATCTTCTTTCAAGTAAATCGGAAAAAAATGACTGTATTCCTCTCCCATTGTAGTTCTTAAACTTGTTTTAGACTTTATAGCCTCATCTTTTTGGATTGAATAACCTTCAAAAGATAATATCTCAGGTATAAATTTGTATAGTGTATTATTCTCAATTGTTTCTTTGTTTACAGGATATCCAATAAAAAAATCTGATTCTTCAACGGAATTTTTAGTCAGACAGCATTTAAAATTATCATAAATCTTTTCCTTTGATTTCAACAAAACATTTGTATTTTCTTCTAAATCTATTTTCTTTACTTTATGTTGTTCAGGCTCAATATTCAATTTAGGAAAAGGACTCAAATAACTGTGTTGAGCAAAACTGCCATCAGTTAATTTGACTTCGGTTTTAAATTTTCTCACTTGTGAGATAAGTTCTTGAATTGCCGAATTAGGAGGAGGTTCATGAAGATCATATTGTTGTGAAAAAAAAATCTGCATTTGCATAAGAACCGTTGATAAAGTATAAGCAGGTGTCCATCCAGTTTTTGCACCTTCAGAAAAATAGCCAGAATTCAATAGATCTATACAGATCTTATATCCAGAGTTTATGTCTCCAAAGACGTGGTGATGGAATCGACTATCAAAAGCTTGACCTGGAGCTATAATCATATTTGGAGCAACTATTGGATAGTTCTTTGGCATAGAAATGATCATATGTAAAAGAACTGATTTATATATTCCATCAAGGATATAAATATTGGCTCGAAGGCTAAAAGGGTTGGACTCATCTGGCATTGCCAGTGCAATTCCTCTTATTGGATTGAGTTGAATTTCTTTGAGATCTTTGTAGATTCTTTGAATGGCTTTGTTTAAAAGTTTGTTTTCCATAGAAAATTGGATAGATTTCTTTTTGTTTTAATATAAAATAATTCATTATTTTTTTTATGTTTTATTTAAGAAAAAATTCTTTTATAAGTGTAAAAAAAAATAAAAAAAATATTTTTTTTTTATTTTTCTAATTTTTTAAAATTTTTCGTTTAATATTTTAAACAAAACTTAAAATGTTTTTTCAAACATCTCTGAGATCAATAAGTAAGCAATCTTTTTTAATATCTGTTTCTGTTTCCCCTTCAATCTTTTTTTATTATTCATCAATTTTAAAATCTCAAAAATAAATCTAAAATTACTTTTTG
>JFJP01001984.1_pt1 | contig 17558 bp, 15 predicted proteins | sample 431651 | NCBI WGS metagenome assembly JFJP01 (sample SAMN02602958, study PRJNA72255) | Microbial mat metagenome, whole genome shotgun sequencing project. | biome: fresh water; feature: sink hole; material: water; isolation source: purple microbial (photo- and chemosynthetic) mats found in...
GCATGGCGATCCCGGCTGCCGACAGATTGGCCGAAACGCGTGAGCCGAGGACGAAACCGACATTCTGTACCTGATTCGAACCATCACGGGCCACGAAGACAACGTCGTCTTCATCGAGTACGGCAAAATAGGTGGCACCGCCGAGAGCCACACTGATCCGTTGCAGGTAGGGCTGGGCGGCCCGGGGAAGCTTGGCTGAGTCGAAATACGACCAGCCCAGCCGCAGCACTCGCGGCGTCAGCCAGAACAGATGTCCATCGCTATCGACATAGCCAAGGTGCTGCAGGGTAAGCAGATAACGACGCGCTGCCGTACGGGTAATTCCGGTTCGGCGGGCAGCGGTTGACGGCGTGAGCCGGGGATGGGCGTCGTTGAAGGCTTCGATGACGCGAATGCCTTTCTCCAGACCGGCGATCCAGTCACGTTTTTCCAACTTGGGTTTGCTGATCATGGAAACTTGGGTTTGCTGATCATGGAATCTCCGGAAGTGCGCTATTGGCGCTCAGGTCGCTGCGAATAGGGCGTAAAAGGACTGGCCGGTCAAGACGCTCAGGTGTGTGCAGAACTTTCCCGGGCAAACGGGGTGGGTTCCAGACTGGAGCGCGCCTGTCTGGTGCAAACGGATCGTAACCACTGGTTACCCGGGTCGCGATGAAAACGGGAGTGCCAGTATTGCTTGACCACGATAACGGGCATAGTAACCGGGCAGGGAAAGAGTCGTACCGAACCGCTACGCGCCAGCGTCACCGCGATTTGACCGGGAAGTGTCGTGATCATGTCGGTACTGGAGACAATCCTCGAGACGCCGAGAACACCCTGCAGCGAAGCCATGACCCGTCTTTCGATCTTCTGGCGCTTCAACTCGGTCTCGATGACGGTATTGGCGCTGCCATAGCCGACCGCGACGTGAGCCTCGCGCTGAAAGTCATCCAGAGTCAGTTGGTCCCTGATACGCGGATGTACATTGCTGACGAGACATACGAAATCCTGTTCGAACAGGGTTTGCTCGTAAAAACCCGCTTCGATACCGGGAACGAAACCGCCAAAAGCCAGATCGGCCTCGCCGCTTTCCAGCAGGTATGGCGTCTGTTTATCAACGGGCAAGGCCTCCAGTTGCAGATGGGGCGCAGCACTGCGGATGTACTCCAGCATCGCCGGGAGCAAGGTGATTTGTGCCGCATCCGGCACGCACATGCGGAAGACACGGGTTGATGTTGAAGCATCAAAGCGCGGAACTCCTTCAGTGATCTGGTGCATGGCCTCGAGAATTTCCCTTGCCTTGTTCACCACGATCTCGGCGCGGGGCGTCGGGCTCATGCCTCCGGAGGTGCGCACGAAGAGTGGGTCCTTGAGCTGTTCACGAATTCTTTTTAGCCAGGAGCTGACCGTCGGCTGGGTCTGCCCCATGAATTCGGCGGCTTTACTCACACTGCGCGTGGTGTAAATGAGATCAAGCATTTTCAGATCCCTGACGTTGGGATAATTGTCGATCTCCTGGTTTCCATCCATCGGCGGATTTTCCTTTCTCAATGCGTCAGCAAGCTATCCAGCCATTCCAGTCATGCACGGATTGACTACCACTATTAGATTATAGCCATACCAAATATTGAAATTGATGACTATACATGATAACGATGGGGTTCTATATTGCCTCATCGAAAGTTGAGAAGTGCTGATTTTCCCCACCTCGTCTACGTTTTTGCGAGGATTGTGGGTTATTCAGCCCGGCTCAAGTGTCCGGGCCAGCGCCGTAAAGTGTCCCGTTCGCAACGCAAGGAGAGACGCATGATTCGCGGCAGCACGAACCTGTTACCCCTTTTGGGTTATCCGACCAAGGCGTTCAAGGCACCACTCATTTACAACCCCTGGTTCGAAAAGAACGGGATCGACGCGGTGGTCGTTCCGATGGGCGTGAAACCCGAGGATTTCCCGGCAGTACTGAGGTCGATATTCAAGCTGACCAATATTCCCGGCGCTCTGGTCACCATGCCGCACAAGGTCGCGACGGCGGAACTGGTCGACGATATCTCGACGGCGGCAAGGATCGCCGGATCGTGCAACGCCATCCTGAAACGGCCCGATGGCAGCCTGCTCGGCGACATATTCGACGGTACGGGATTCACGCGGGGCCTGCGCCGCAAGGGCTTCGTCTTTGCCGGTGCAAAATGCCTGGTAGTGGGATCCGGTGGCGTCGGCTCGGCGATCGCAGCCTCGCTTGCCGCCGAGGGAGTAAAGCAAGTTTCGATCTTCGACACCCAGGCCGAATCGGCAGAAGGCCTGGCCTCACGGCTCCGGCAGCATTATCCGGAATTGCTTGTCCGCACCGGTTCGAGGGACACCGAGGGTTACGATCTGGTGGTCAACGCCACACCGCTGGGGTTGCCCGGAGATCCCCTGCCCATGGACATTACACGCCTTGCCCGAGCAAGCTTCGTCGGCGAGGTAGTAATGAAGACCGAGATGACACCGCTGCTGCAGGTCGCGCAGGAGCGCGGATGCCGCTTCCAGATCGGTACCGACATGCTGTTCGAGATGATTCCCGCCTATCTCGAGTTTTTTGGTTACGGAACCACGACAGCGGAAGAACTTCGTGATCTGTCGAAAATCGAGTACTGAAGTACCGGGTCTCGGCGCTACTCGCCTTGTTTTTGCTGGGTAATTGTTTTAGCCTCAACTGGTGTATTTTTTTACCGAAGTTCTCGAAGACAAGCCAATCGATGACACAGGATGGGCAAAGGAGTCTCGCGAGAAACCGCGAATGGAAAGATCCGCAGTTCTGTAAGAGATTGGTCATTGCAGGGAGGCGACCCCTCTTTGCAGCAATTTTACAAGTGGAGGTAGGACATGTCGGAAAATGTAAAGGATGGAACAGCAATAACGGAACAACCCATAGTGCAGCTGCCCGCCAGGGGCGAATACAAGATGCTACTGCTTCTGCTCATTATCTGTGGTGGCTTGTTCATTGATACTTTGAACAGCCCGGGAATTTTCCAGGGAATCACCAGCGGGCCGGGAAGCATACCGCAACTGGTTGCCGGAGCTCTGATCCTGATGATCTTTGCCCTGGCCATTCAATGCCTCGGCAGAGGATACAAAGAAGGCTCGATCGCAGAGTTCTTGCATTACCTGTTTGACAAGGACGTGGTCATCTTGATTGCGATGGTATTGATTTACGGCTTTATCGTCGAAACGATACATTTTGTTCCAGCAACCTTCCTCTTTCTGGTCACCACGATGTATCTGCTCGAAAGAAAGCATCTGCTGCTAAAAATCGCCGTATCGGCCGGAACGGTCGGCGGACTGTATCTGATTTTCTCCACCCTGTTTCAAGTCGTCCTGCCGTAAATCTTGCCGGAGGTATAAATATGTATACAGGTTTGGAGGGCTTTCTAGTCCCTTTCATGAGTATTACGCTGGTCTGGTGGATCGGCGTCGGTACCTTTGTCGGACTGTATGTGGGCGCCATTCCCGGTCTGTCGGTGACGATGGCCGTGTCGCTGCTGATCTCGTTCACCTTTACCTGGGACGTATTGCCGGCGCTGGCAATCATGGTCGGCATCTATACCGGCGGCGTCTATGGCGGCGCACGTTCGGGCATCCTGCTCAACATCCCCGGTGCGCCGGCAGCGGTCGCATCCGGATTTGACGGCTACCCGCTGGCCAAGATGGGTCTGGCCGGCGAAGCCATGGGGCTGAGCACGACCCAGTCGGTGATCGGCGATTTCTTCGGCATCATCATTCTTGCCCTGTTCGCGCCGCTGATCGCGCAACTCGCGCTTTCGTTCATGCCTCGCGATTACTTCCTACTGGCCTTCATGGGCTTGTTCCTGGTCGGCAGCCTGTCCGAAGGCAACATGATCAAGGCGCTGGTCACGGCGTTCATCGGCATTCTGGTTGGTCTGATCGGAATGGATCCGGAAACCGGGCAGGGGCGAATGACATTTGGCTCTCTTCCCATGCTCGGCGGCATCCACTTCGTGATCGTGATGATCGGCACTTTCGGCATTTCGGAAGCGCTGGTCCAGTTGCAGACCAAGGTGCATCCGGTAAAACAGCAGATTACCCGCGTAACGCCCAGATGGGATGTCATCTGGGACAACATGTGGCTGACCTTTCGTGCCTCGACAATAGGTGTGGTCGTCGGAGCGCTACCCGGCACCGGCGGCGATATCGCTGCGCTGATGGCTTACGACCACGCCAAACGCACGGTCAAGAACCCCTACCCCAAGCCCTTCGGGCAAGGTGCCTATCAGGGTCTGATCGCTCCTGAGTGCGCGTGTAATGCGGCGATCGGCGGTGCCTTCGTGCCGATGATGACGCTCGGGATCCCAGGGGATTCGGTGACGGCGGTGCTCATCGGCGCACTGATCATTCACGGCTTGCGCCCCGGCCCCATGCTGATGCGCGAACAACCCGAGTTTTTCTGGTTCGTCGTCGGTTCGCTGGTTCTGGCCAACATCTTCCTCTATATCTGCGGCATGACCGGCATCCGCATGTTCAGCAAGATCGTCGAGGTTCCCAAGCCGATCATCATCCCGATTATCATCGTGCTGACCTTTGTCGGCGGCTATTCGATCCAGAACAGCATTGCCGATATCTACTGGATGATCGGCTTCGGAATTGTCGGCTATTTCATGAAGCGTTACGCCTATCCGGTTGCTCCCCTGGTACTCGGGGTCATCCTGAGCCCGATTATCGACTCCAATTTCCGGCGCGGCGTGCAGATGACGCATGGCAGCGTCATGGGATTCTTTCATGAGATGACAACCAACGCGATTCCTCTCGTCCTGCTGGCGATGATGTTCCTGACTCTCGTTGTCGCCAACGCAAAAGTGAGTGCCTGGGTTAAACAGTTGTTAGGCAAGAAACCTTGAAGGGTAAGTGCATGAAAGGAAACAGAGGATGAGGGTGGCGTGGTATCTCGGTTTTGGCTGGGCGGCGATGGTTACACTGGTAGCCAGTGGCGTAGCCATCAATCGTCTGGACGGCTGGGCACGCTGGGCGTTCTATGTTCCCTTCCTGCTCGCCGGTCTGCACATGTCGATTCGCTTCCGGTCGTTCAGCACTCAGCCATGGCGGCGTGTGCACAGCAAAGCCATGTTGACCTACGGCGAACTGGCGACGCGCGAGTATGTCGCCGCCAAGAAGGAAAACCGCGACTTCGATGTCAGTATCCCGTGCCGGACACTGGCCGAACAGATATTCGGCCAGAACAGGGCTGATGAATTTGGCAGCTTGCTGGGAGATGAAAGAAAGACCTATTACAACAACCTTGCTGCATCTTATCCGCAGGTATTTGTGGACAGCGTCAAAGCCGAACGTCACAGCATCGTCCTCGAAGGTGTACAACGGGATATTGAGGCCAGCCAGCTTGGCCCGGACATCGTGATCGCCAAGGCCATTGAACTCAGGCATAACGGGCTGGAAGCTGCACGTTATCTGCACGCCTTGCTTCTGGGCAGAGTGCGCTAGGCTGGAACCGCATTCAAGCCGGGAATTTCGCAGAGTAGCTTTTCGGAGTTGAAAATGTTCTACCCGGTTTTTTTAGATCGCAGAAAACGTGACAAGAAAGTAACCCTGGAAATATCGGTTGATCACTCCCGTTCACATGACTTGTGTCAGGAGTGATTATTGGTGGCAGGATCCAATCACCAGAAACAAGTTCCGGATGATTGGTTTTTTAACTAAGGAGAAACGCATGAAATTATTCAAATGGTCAAAACTGGTTCTGGCTGCCAGTCTTTTGGTAGTTGGCTTCGCTAACGCTGCTGACTATCCCGAACGTCCGATAACCGGCATCATTGCCTGGGGTGCTGGCGGTGGTACGGATACCGTTTCTCGCCTGACGACTCCGATTGCCGAAAAGATTCTGAAACAATCCATCGTTCTGGCCAACAGGACTGGTGCAACCGGCGCCATTGCAGCGCAAGCGGTTTATTCCGCCAAGGCCGACGGGTACACGGTGATGTTTCACGCGGAAAATCCGCAGTTGTATCAAGTGCTCGGTCTTTCACCCCTCAGCTATGACGAATTTGAACCCGTCATCCTTTCGGTCCAGGGATCAACGGTGATTGTGGTGCACAAAGATTCACCGCTCAAGACCTATGATGATCTGATCAAGGCTGCCAAGGCCAGTCCGGGCAAGCTTTCAATCGGCATCAGCGGTGTCGGCGGTCAGCCCTGGGTTACTGGAACATTGCTCAAGAAAGTCGAGGGCGTGACTTTCAACCCGGTTGCCTACGACGGTGACGGCCCGCTAGTTACGGCCATGCTCGGCAAGCAACTCGATGTCAGTGGTCTGGCGGTCGGCGCAGCGACTCAGTACATCAAGAATGGCGACTTGCGGGCGCTGGCGATCATGAAGAATTCGCCAAACTCCTCATTGCCTGAGATTCCTTACATTACCAAGCTAAATCCTGCATTTAACGATGTTATGAAAGCGTCAGGATTCTTCTATGGTGTGTATGTGAAGAAAGGAACCCCCCAGCCGATCATTGACAAACTCACTGCCGCCTACAAGTACGCGCTGAACGACGCCAAATTCGTCGACTATGCCAAGACCAATGGTCTCGATGTCCTGGGGTTGACCGGCAAGGATGCCAGGACCTTCATCAATACCTGGCGCTCGCAGATGTCGTGGCTGATCTACGACGCAGGTGCAGGAAAAGAATCGCCTGAGAAATTCGGAATCCCCAAACCTGCCAGCAAGTAACGGTGTCAATTTACTGACCGATTGCCGGGCTTTGGGGCAAGACGTCGATCTGATGGGCGGTCGATACCGCCCATCAGTTTTTCCGGCTATCCGGTTCTGCCGGGCAAATGTGGAAACATTCGGTCCGCAAATGGTTGAGCCCAGAACCCCGTTGCATTCGGGGCTTGGAATCTTCAAATTTGCGCGAATATCGCTCCTACCTGAGCGGTATTCGCGCAAAAGCAGGCTCAAGTCCGTAAATCTAGCAGCGCGCGTGAACTAAGATAAGAAAAAAAGACGCGCTGAGGAGCAGTGACGTTGCCACAGGAGGCGTTGATGGAAGTGATCGCAGTCCGCGAAAAAACCGCCAGGCGCAAGTCCAGCCCAGAGCCGCTTGCGGTAGCCCGTGCCGGAAAAACGAAGGCGGCAAGGAATGCTGCTTCAGTGAATTTGATCCATCTGCATGGCCAGCCGCTTGGTGACGGTACATCTCCGCTCATCTGCACGCCCCTGGTGGGCAGGACGCGCGAGGCCCTGCTCGGTGAACTGGCAATCGTTCTGGCGAAAAAACCCGACCTTATCGAATGGCGCGTTGACTTTTTCGAGGGCATCGGAAATACCCCGATGGTCATCGAGCTTGCCGGCAGCCTCAAGCAGGCCGCTGGAGACATCCCGATCATTTTCACGCGGCGGTCGATGAACGAAGGGGGAGAACGTATCGCCCTCGACGAAGATGACGTCGTCAAACTCTATGTCGCCGCTTGCGCCAGCGGCTGCGTGGATATTATCGACTACGAACTGAGCAACCCGGCCGAGAACCTTGCCCGTCTGCGCAATACCTCGCGCGACAACGACGTGGCCATGATCATGTCGTACCACAATTTCCAGTCCACCCCCGATGCGGCGGCTGTTGCTGCCAAATTCACGGAAGCCGCACGGCAAGGTGCCGATATCGCCAAGGTGGCGGTCATGCCCAAAACCCCGGAAGACGTGCTGACGCTACTGGGCGCGACCCTGCAGGCCAGCGGGACATGTGGCATCCCGGTCATCGGCATGGCGATGGGTGGCCTTGGTTCGTTGTCACGGATGGTTGGCGGGGTCTATGGCTCGGCAGTCACCTTTGCCGTTGGCAAGAGCAGTTCAGCGCCAGGCCAGGTTTCAATTGAAGAACTGCGCGTCGTGCTGGCGCTGCTTCGCCAGACGGTTGCAGGCCGTCAAGATGGCTGACCCGGACAGGAATTCATAAACAATTTCGCCGCATGGCGAAAGCCCATTTTTCATCGCGATTATAGGAGCGTCAAATGAAAGACCTGATTTCAAACCAGTTGATCAAGTATCTTGAGGCACGCGGCGTCGAACATATTTTTGGCCTGTGCGGTCACACCAACATCGCGGTGCTCGCCGCGCTGTCGAAAAGCAAGAAAATAAAGTTCATCAACACCCGCCACGAGCAGATCGCCGCCCACGCCGCCGACGGTTATGCGCGGGCAACCAAGAAGGCCGCAGTCGTTCTCTCGCACCTCAGCCCCGGACTGACCAACGCCGCCACCGGCGTAGCCAACGCCTCGCTCGACTCGATTCCGCTGGTAGTCATCGCCGGCGATGTGCCGACCCACTACTTCGGCAAGCATCCGCATCAGGAAGTGAACCTGCATGCCGACGCCTCGCAGTGCGAAATTTACCGCCCCTTCTGCAAGCGCGTGTGGCGTGTCGATTCGCCCCACCTGTTCCCGGAAATTCTCGAAAAGGCGTTTACCCTGGCCGAAAGCGGCCGTCCCGGCCCGGTGCTGATCGACGTGCCGATGGACATCTTCTCCAAGGAGATCGATGTCGCACTGTTCAAGCGCGTGCAGGCCAATGCACGCAAACTGGCCAAGCCTTCGCTCGACGACGAAACGGCAACCCGGATCGTCACGCAATTGCTTGCCGCAAAGAAGCCCCTGCTCTATGTCGGCGGCGGCATCCTGCTTGCCGACTGCGCGCAGGAGATGCGCGAATTCGCCGAACACCTGCAATTGCCCGTCGCCCACTCGCTGATGGGCAAGGGCGCCCTGCCCGACGACCATCCGCTGATCCTCGGCATGACCGGCTTCTGGGGCACCAAGTTCATCAACGACAAGTGTAAAGGCGCCGACTGGATCCTCGGACTTGGAACGCGCTTCTCCGAAGCCGACTGCAGTTCGTGGGAAGCCGAATACACCTTCAACTTCCCGCCGACCAAACTGATTCACATCGACATCGACCCGGCCGAAATCGGCCGTAACTACCCGGTGGCCATCGGTGCGGTGGCCGATCTGAAATCGGCACTGACCGTACTCCTGCGCATTGCGCGAAAACTGGCACCGAAAGGTGTCCAGCGGCCCAAACTGCTGGCTGAAATAACCAAGAACCGCAAAACTTTCGTTACCGGCAACAAGAAGGCAATGGAGAGCAATGCCTGGCCGATGCGTCCGGAACGCATTCTTGCCGACCTGCGCAGCGCGCTGCCACGTGACGCGATCATCTGTACCGATGTCGGCTGGAACAAGAACGGTCTGGCGCAACAGTTTCCGATTCTCGAGCCAGGCACCGTATTCACCCCGGGCGGTTTCGCCACCATGGGCTTCGGTTCGCCGGCGGCGCTCGGCGCCAAGGTGGCGCTGCCTGGCCGCGTCGTGGTGGCGCTGATCGGTGACGGTGGTTTTGGCCAGAACCCGGCAGCGCTGGCCACCGCCTTCGAAGAAGACATCGCGGTGATCTGGCTGATCATGAACAACCACGCTTTCGGCACCATCGCCGGACTCGAGTTGGCGCACTACGGCACTACCTTCGGTACGGTGTTCGAGAAGAACGGCGAGAGCTACTCGCCGGACTTTGCGGCCATTGCCCGCGCCTATGGCATCGAGGGCATCAAGATCGAATCTGCGGCCGAACTCAAGCCGGCCCTCGAACGCGCCATCAAACTCAAGAAACCGGTGGTGATCGATGCCTACATGAAGAACGTACCCACCCCGACGGCAGGCCACTGGAACATCATGGACATTTACTCGCCGGGCAAGAAGGTCCATCACGTGTCGACGGACAAGTAAGTTCGCATATCGATTTTCAAGTTGGCTGACGGATTGCGTGGTATGGAGACGCAATCCTGTCAATTTCTGGGAGGGAAGCATGGCTTATCAGTATTCACTGGCACACCTGACGGTACTCGGTTGTCCGCCGCCGGAGATGACCTACGTCGCCGCGCGCGCCGGCTACGATTTCGTCAGCATCCGCCCGATCTACATGGGTTTGCCTGGAGAACCCAACTACGCGCTCGCCGAAAATCCGGAGATGCTCAGGCAAACCAAGCGCGCGCTCGCCGACACCGGCGTCAAGGTGCACGACATCGAACTGGCGCGCATCTACGACGACATGCACCCCACCAAATACCTTCCGGCCATGGAAGTGGCAGCCGAACTGGGAGCCAGGGCCGTGCTGTCGAGCATCTGGACGCCGAAGCGCGAGTACGCCATCGAGAAATTCGGCGAAGTCTGTGATCTGGCCAAGCAGTTCGGCATGACGGTTGACCTGGAATACGTGCCGATTGCCAGCGTCAATACCCTGGCCGGGGCCGTTGATGTGCTACGCATGGTCAAGCGCGACAACGCCGGACTGATGATTGACGTGCATCACTTCCATCGCGCACTCGACAAGCCTGAGGATCTAGCCGGTCTGCCGAGTGAGTGGTTCCACTTTGCTCACCTGTGCGATGCACAGGGAGAAATTCCTGCGGATCGCGCGGAGATGACGCGTATCCTGCGCGAGGAACGTCTGTACGTGGGCGAAGGCGGCATTGACGTCGCCGACATCCTCAATCGGCTGCCCAAGATGGTCTATTCGATCGAACTGCCGCATCTGGCCCGCGCCAAAGAATTCGGCTATGCCGAACATGCCTTCCGCTGCCTGGAATCGGCCAAGGCGTACGAACAGAAGATGATGCACACATAACGAGACCTGCAACACTACAAAAGGACGGCAATGAAAAAGTTTCTCGATGGGTTGTTTCACGCGCTGAAGGTATTCGCCGCGCTCTGTCTGGCGGCGATGATCGTGATGGTATTCGGTAACGTGGTCTTGCGTTACGCCTTCAACTCGGGGATTTCGGTCTCCGATGAGCTGTCCTCCTGGGGCCTGACCTGGATGACCTATTCGGCCGGTCTGGTTGCCTTGCGCGACCACGGGCACCTTGGCTTTGACGGTATACTCACCAAGTTTCCGGCGGGCGTACAGCGCGTGCTTCTGGTCATCGCGCATGTGCTGATGATAGCCATCATGGGCCTGTTCCTGCACGGTAGCTGGCAACAGACCGTGATCAACTGGAGCAACGCGGCGCCGGCCTCAGGGCTCTCGATGGCCGCCCTGTACGGGATCGGTATCGTCTTCAGCGTCATCGCCATCCTGGTCCTGCTCGGCGACATGATCGCCATCATTACCGGCAAGCTCAGCCACACCATCAGTTCGGAAGCCGAGGAAGCGCTGGCCGAAGCCGCCGAAACGGCCAAACAGATCGACGGCACCCATACCTCTGCCTGAAGGACACAAACAAAATGACCATATTAATCTTTCTCGCGGCGCTCGCCGCCGGCATGACCATCGGCATGCCGATCGCTTTTGCCCTGCTGGCGTCGGCCGTGGCCCTGATGTTCCAGCAAGACATGTTCGACTCGCAAATCATTGCGCAGAACCTGATCAACGGAACAACCTCGTTCACCCTGATGGCGGTACCCTTCTTCCTGCTGGCCGGTGAAGTGATGAATGTCGGCGGTTTGTCCAAGCGCATCGTCAAGGTGGCCCTGGTCCTCGTCGGGCACGTCCGGGGCGGGCTCGGCTACGTAACCATCATTGCCGCCTGTCTGCTCGCCAGCCTGTCCGGTTCGGCGGTGGCCGACGCGGCCGCACTGGCCACCCTGCTGGTGCCCATGATGCAGGCGGCCGGCCACTCGCGCGGACAGGCCTGCGGCCTGGTCGCCGCCGGCGGCATTATCGGACCGATCATCCCGCCGAGCATCCCCTTCATCCTGTTCGGCGTCGCCGGCGGCGTTTCCATCTCCAAGCTCTTCCTCGCCGGCATTGCCCCCGGCCTGTATATGGGCGCGGGCCTGGCCTTCACCTGGTGGTACATCACGCGCCATGACGAAGTGAAGGTACACGAAAGGCAGTCCGCGAAGGTTTTCATGGCGGCACTCTTTGAAGGGGCCTGGGCGCTGGGTTTGCCGGCGATCATTATCTTCGGCCTGAAATTCGGCGTGTTTACCCCGACCGAGGCGGCGGTCGTGGCGGCGGTCTACGCCATGTTCGTGGCCATCTTCATCTACAAGGAGCTTAAGATCTCGCAGATCTTCGAGGTCCTGGTCGCCGCCACGCGCAGTACCGGTGTCGTGATGTTCCTAGTCGCCGCGGCGCTGGTCGCCGCCTGGATGATCACCATTGCCGACCTGCCGGGGCAGATGGTGACGTTGCTCCAGCCGCTGATGGGCAACCAGACGTTGCTGCTGCTGGCGATCGTGGCCATCCTCTTTGCCGTCGGCTGCGTCATGGACCTGTCGCCGATCATCCTGATCCTGACGCCGGTGCTGCTGCCGGTGGTCAAGCAGGCCGGGATCAACGAGATCTACTTCGGCGTGATCTTCATTGTCTGCGGCTCGATCGGCCTGATCACGCCGCCGGTAGGAACGGTGCTCAACGTCGTAGCCGGGGCGACCAAGAGCAACATGATGCAGGTGGTCAAGGGGGTCAGCCCCTTCCTGATTTCGCACAGCATCGTCTTGCTGATCATGATTTTCTTCCCGGCTGTGGTCATCGTTCCCGCCAAGTGGCTTGGCGGGTACTAGGGACGCCCGGGCTCATGAGTTTTTTGCGCTAAAGTCGCGCGCGACTCTCGATTCTCCCCTCGCCCTCTGGGAGAGGGGTCGGGGGTGAGGGGAGTATTGGGTGGCAGGTAGTAGACAAGGAGTTGTAAGTTGTTTGTGTACGGGTGGCTTCGCCGATTCGGGGCTGACTTAACAAGGAGTTCTACATGAAAATCAAGCAGATGATTGGATGTGCAGCGCTGGGGCTGTGCGGACTGGTGCTTTCCTCGACCGCTCCGGCACAGATAAACGAACACACGTTCAGGATTGCCATCAATGGGGCGCCTGGACACCCGGTGGTTGTCGGCTCGGAGAAATGGGCCGAGCTGATCAACAAGAAGAGCGGTGGCAAGATGACCCTCAAGGTCTTCCCGAGCACGCTCGGCGGTGACGTGCAGGTGCTCTCGGCGGTACAGGGCGGAACCATCGATTTCGCGTCGATGAACTCCGGCATCCTGCAGGGTATCCAGAAGGAATACGCCATTTTCGACTTCCCGTTCATGTTCGCAAGTCCCAAGGAAGCCGACACCGTTCTCGATGGCCCCTTCGGCAAGAAACTCGCCGACCTGTTGCCGTCCAAGGGACTGTACAACGTGATCTTCTGGGAACTGGGCTTCCGCCAGATGACCAACAGCAAGCGTCCGATCGCCAAGGCGGATGACATCGTCGGTCTCAAGTTGCGCGTGATCCAGTCGCCGATCTACGTCGACACCTTCAGCGCGCTCGGCGCCAATGCAGTTCCGATGAATTTTTCAGAACTTTATACGGCGCTTGAACAGAAGATCATCGACGGGCAGGAAAACCCCTTCTCGGTAATCGAGACCAGCAAGTTCTTCGAAGTCCAGAAGTACCTGACGGTCAGCAACCATATGTACAACCCGCAGTCGCTGATCGCCAGCAAGAAGAAATGGGACGCACTGACCAAGGACGAACAGGACGTGCTGACGTCAACGGCCCTCGAAGCACGGGCCTGGCAACGTCAGAATTCGCGCACCTTGGCCGAGACCTCGCTGGCGAATCTGAAAAAGTCGATGACGGTCAGCGTGCTGCCGCCCGAAGAACTCGCAAAAATCCGCGCGAAATTGAAGCCGGTAATCGAGAAGTACAGCGCCAACGTCGGACCGGAACTGGTCAAAGAGCTGCAAGGCGAACTCGACAAGCTGCGCAAGTAGAATATTTCGCTGGTAATTTTGCGACCGGTGTTTGAACGCGTCCGGGGTACGCCCCGGACGCGTTTAACGGCTTCATCAGTCGAGCATGACAAACTACATGACAGGCAATAGCAATGATTAGCGGCAAGACAACTTTGATTGCGCATATTGGTTATCCGACCGAGGGCTTCAGAGCACCGATGGTCTACAACCCGTGGTTCGAAAAGCACGGGATCGATGCGGTGGTGATGCCGATGGGTGTTCTCGCCGAGGACTACCCGGCCTCGCTGCAAGCCATTTTCAAATTTACGAATATTCGCGGCGCGTTGGTTACGATGCCGCACAAGGTAACGACCATCGGCCTGGTCGACGAATGCTCGACGACGGCGAGGATCGCCGGATCGGCCAACGCCATCCTGAAACGTCCGGATGGCACCCTGCTCGGCGACATGTTCGACGGTACGGGATTCACGCGCGGTCTGCGCCGCAAGGGTTTTGTTTTTTCCGGCGCCACATGTCTGGTGATCGGCTCGGGTGGCGTGGGTTCGGCCATTGCCGCGTCGCTCGCCGCCGAAGGCGTCGCGTCGCTCGCCCTGTGCGATACCCATACGTTGTCCGCCGAAGGACTGGCTTCACGTCTGCACACGTATTACCCGCAGATTGAGGTGAAGATCACGAGCGCCGATCCGGCAGGTTACGATCTGGTCGTCAACGGAACGCCGCTGGGCATGAAACCGGATGATCCGCTGCCCTTCGACATAACGCGACTGTCGCCGGCGACTTTCGTTGGCGAAGTGGTAATGAAAACGGAAGTGACCCCCCTGGTGAACGCCGCCCGTGAGCGCGGCTGCCGCACCCAGGTCGGTACCGACATGCTGTTCGAGATGATCCCCGCCTATCTCGAGTTCTTCGGCTTCGGTACCTCGACACCGGAGGAACTCCGTTCGGTAGCTACCATCCAGTTCTGAAGCAGGACTCGTTATATGAAAGGATCATTCGATATGAGCTCACCCACGATTACCTGGCCTGCCAGGGTCACTCTATGTGAGGTCGGTCTGCGCGACGGCCTGCAGAATGAAAAGACGATTCCTTCCGTCGAACAGAAGCTTCAGTTACTCGATGCGGTTGTTGCCTCAGGCGTAAAGGTCATCGAAATCGGCGCTTTCGTGCACCCGAAGGCGGTACCGCAGATGGTCGATACCGATGCCCTCTGCCGGGCAATGAAGAAAATCGATGGCGTCGAGTACCGTGCTTTGGTGCCGAATATCAAGGGCGTGCAGCGCGCCTTCGATGCCGGCCTGACTAAAGCCAAGTTGGCCGTATCCGCCAGTGAAGCCCATTGCCTGGCCAACTTCAACAGCACACCGGTCAGGATGGTCGAAGGGTTTGCCGACTGCGCCGAGTTTGCCGCGCAGAACAGGATGACGCTTTCCGGCGCCATCTCGACCTCGTTTGGCTGCCCGTTCCAGGGCAAGGTACCAGTCGCGCAGGTCGAAAACGTCGTGCGCAGCTTCGTCAAGCTCGGCATCACCGAACTGTCGCTGTCGGACACGACCGGGATGGCCAATCCGCGCCAGGTCTACGAACTCGGCACGCACATGATCCGGATGTTCCCTGAAGTGCAGTGGGTCATGCATTTCCACAACACGCGTGACATGGCGCTGGCCAACATCGTCACCGCCATGCAGGCGGGCATACGCATGTTCGACGGCGCCTTCGCCGGTCTCGGCGGTTGCCCGTTTGCTCCGGGCGCTTCGGGCAACGTGGCTTCGGAAGACGTAATCCACATGCTGCACGAAATGGGCGTCGATACCGGTATCGATCTGCTCAAGGCCATGGATACCGCGCGCATGGCCGCCGGGTTCGTCGGCCATGCGGCCGCCAGCACGGTGCTCAAGGCAGGCCGTTGCGCCGATCTGGTCAAGGAGAAGGCCAAGGCTCAGGACAACAAGTAAGACGTGATGTTTTATCAGTGCTTTCTGGAGTTATTTATTAAAGAGGAAATGAAATGAGCAGACAGAATGACATGAAGGCTCGTTATGCCGAATTGAAGCTGAACGAAGAACAGATCAACGAAGTGGAAGAAGCCTTTCTCAAGGCCGACAAGGCGCAGCTCGAGTTTGAAAGCTGGAGCCAGGAAGCCATAGACCGGGCGATTCAATCCGTCGCACAGATCGTGTCCAATTCCAAGACCTTCCACGAGCTCGTCGAACTGGGCATCCAGGAAAGCAACTTTGGCGACCCGATCAGCCGAGAAGCCAAGCGCTTCAAGATTCGCGGCATCCTGCGCGACTGCCTGAGGCAAAAATCGGTCGGCATCGTCGAGGAAATCCCCGAGAAGCGCATCGTCAAGTATGCTAAACCTGTGGGTGTAATCGGCTGTGTGATTCCGGCCACCAACCCCGACCTGACGCCGGCCGGCAATGCCATCTATGCCGTCAAGGCCAGAAACGCCATCATCTTCTCGCCGCACCCTCGCACCCTGAAGACCAGCCGCAAGACAATCGAATTGATGCGTGAAGGGCTGAAAAGAGTCGGCGCGCCCGAGGATCTGATTCAGATCCTGGGCTACAAGGCCAAGATCAACAAAGGCATTTCGGAAGCCCTGATGACCAAAGTCGATCTGATCATTGCCACCGGCGGACAGGGTGTCGTGCGTCGCGCCTATATGTCTGGCACGCCAGCTTTTGCTGTAGGCGCGGGCAATGCCACCATGATCTGGGACGAAACGGCGGCGAAAGAGTTGAACAAAGCTGCGTTCAACACCATGCGTTCCAAGACCTCCGACTTCGGCTCCGGCTGCTCCGCCGACGGCAATATCGTCATTCACGAAAGCATCTGGGAAGCCTCGCTGAAGGAACTGGTCGCCGTGGGGGGCTATATGCTCACGCCGTCCGAACAGGAGGCGATGAAGAAAGTCATGTGGGACGACGAGTTGCACAGACTGCCCGATACCGTTGCCCTGTCGCCGCAGGACATGGCCAAGGCCGCCGGCTTTGCGATTGCGGACGACCGCAAGTTCCTGATCGCTGCGCATGGCACGGGAATCTACAACTCCTCGCCCGAAGGCATCTGGTGTGTAGAAAAGCTGACCACGCTGCTGGCGGTGCACCAATACAAGGGCGAATTCCAGAACGCCATCGATGCCATCATGGCCATCCACGCCGTGGGGGGCATCGGCCATTCCGTTGGTATTTTCTCGTTCGACGACGAGCATATTCATCGCCTGGCGATGGTCGCCCGTGTCGGCCGGATCATGGTGCGTCAGCCACAATCCAAGGCCAACGCCGGCAGCACGAATAACGGCATGCCGATGACCTCGTCAATCGGTTGCGGCACCTGGGCCGGAAACGCGACTTCCGAAAACATTCACCTGCATCATTACATGAATATCACCTGGGTTTCCAAGGAGTACGACAAGCCCGACAGCGTGTCCGATGCCGAACTGTTCGGCGAATTTTACGATCCCGAACTGGAAAAGATTCAATATTCGCCCTACTGATCGCAACGCGTAATCCAGACTGAGCTGGCACGCTGCGGGAATATCCCGTAACGTGCCAGCTTTTTTCATTCCTAGAAAACTGTTGGCCTGGCCGTGATGCCAAGGTCACCGAGGTCGCCAGCCGTCATACCGTGGCGACAACCCCGCCGGTCCGCGCGGCCTCGACGACGGCGTCGGTAACGCGCAGGTTTTGCAGACCGTCGCGCGCGCTGACCAGAGGCTCGGCCTCGCCACGGATCACCGCGGCGAAGTGCTCGATCTGCTCGGCCAGAGGATCCTTGCGCTCAAGTTCGAGCGTTTTGCAGGTGAAGGGTTTGTACCATGAACGGTCTTCCTTGCGGGTGTAG
>JFJP01041429.1_pt1 | contig 17558 bp, 12 predicted proteins | sample 431651 | NCBI WGS metagenome assembly JFJP01 (sample SAMN02602958, study PRJNA72255) | Microbial mat metagenome, whole genome shotgun sequencing project. | biome: fresh water; feature: sink hole; material: water; isolation source: purple microbial (photo- and chemosynthetic) mats found in...
AAAAAATTCCTTATACCGGTTGCATTAAGTGCTCCCGAACTAAATTCGTTATAAACCTGGTCGGAGGTTACAACTTCTACCGTCATCCCATCGTAACTCCGGTGAAAATTGGCTAACCGATTAGCTGAATTGATAAAATTGGGATGGGTAATTATTATAAATTCAGGAGTGTTTAACGCATGTAAATTCTGATTTGAAACTTCACCAATCAATTCCGGCTCGCGAAAATTTCCATTCGGATTAAATGCAACATACTCTGCGAGCTCTTTTGCGGGTCGTTTTGCAACAGCCACATTCCCTGAAACTTGCAGTGGTATTTCTTTTACATTGTTTACATTGGTAACATCGAATACCCTCGAACCGGAGGCAGCACTTTCAATTGAAAATGCCACAATATTATCTTTACCTACTGTTTTATCGCGAAAGAATAAAGCTTCAATTCCAAATTTAAGTTTCCTTTTGTAATTAATCTCAATAAAATCGAGCCATGCCAGTGCATTATTGTCAATGCTGTTGTTAATTCTGTCGGCAAAATATTTCAAAATAACCTTTGTTTGACTTCCCGGAACGGAGGCAGAAAATACGCCTTCCCTTTCATCAGCAAAAGCTGATGTCTGACTTCCGGTATTCACTCTCTGGAATTTTAAACTGCCAATTTCAGATTGATTCACCTCAAGTTTCATCTCCGACGTAGCATATGAACGGCCAATTGCATTTATTCTAAGCTTAATTTTTTCTGAAATGTCAACGTCGGTCAGGTCAAAATCAATGTTTTTAACCGAACTGTTTTTGAATTTATCTCCAAACCATTGTTTTCCTGATCCAAGTGGCAATACATTTTCAAGTTCGTTTTCGTATAAACGATATTCATCGAAAGACGAAACTGAGTGGGTTGCAGCTTCCTGAATTACAGGTAACAATTCAGCAATTTTCTGATTACCGACATTGTTAGTCAGAAAAAAATATCCCTTTATGGAGTAATCGTCCAAACGGTGTTTAAAAATTTTGTTTGTTGCATCGAGTGTCCATTCTGTGGTTCCCGGTGCATAAAAAAACAAACAGTCGGCGCCATTATTTTTGTCGTGCCAAACTGCGCTTTGCTCCAGGTCGTCGTAAGTAATTTCCCCAGGATCTTCTGACAAAATAATACCACCGCTTCCAAAAACATTAACTTTGGTTGGATCAGTAAAACCCCATGAAATTAATTTTGAATGTGGAATCTTTACTATCCCTTTTTCAGAAATCGCAATTTTCAGCCATTTCCCCTGCTTTAAAACAGAGCTTGTTTTCCATGAATAAGTTTTCTGAACTGAAGTTGCACTTTTTAGCGACTGCGTTTTTTGAACCGGAATTTGCTTAAACTCAAAACTTTTGACCCGGTAAATTTTATCACCATCTTTCTTCAACGTGGTTATTTGTAAATGAAGTTGATGAATATCCCGCGATTTAAATTTATTTACTACAATTTCAATATCACTTTTAATCTTTTGAATATCAGGAAAATCAGCAGATAGTTTTATCTCCTCAAAAATTGGATTTTCAATGCTGAATTTATAATCCTGATTTGGATTATCTAAATTAATAACACGAAAGTAAACAGGAATCAAAGATTCTGCATCCGGAAAACCGGCATCTGCAAAGTTTAATTCTGTATAAACCTGAACCCCTTTTTCGGTTTTAACAGTTTTATCCCAATTCAAAACAATCAATTCCTTTTGTACATCTCCAACCGTAAAACCAACAACGACAATGAACAACAGAAATAAATACTTTTTCATAAACTAATACCGAATTTGTAATATAAAAACGCCATAAATAATTAATTATTGCTGAATAATAATTCAATGCACAATCAACCAAAATGAGCCACAGACAGGCAAAGATATCAACAATGCTCTAAATAATTGAAAATTTTTTAAAATGGCGAAACAATAAGATTTGAACATTATAGTTATATTTGTGTCGATCTGAAAAATAATACGAAAAATGAATATGATGAAGTTAAAAACTTTGTTCATGCTGTTATTAGCCGTTTCCGTTTCGGGATGCGGTTTATTTGGTAAAAAAAGCGGTGGTAGTACATCCCGTACAACCGGTTGGGAGTATAATAATGAAGCAACCGGAAACATACCATACGAATCTGGTTATGAGCAGGAGGCAGGTCCGGGTTTGGCTTTTGTACAAGGTGGTACATTTACCATGGGCCGCGTTGAACAGGATGTTATGTATCGTTGGGATAATGCCCCACGAAGGGTTACGGTTGCTTCGTTTTATATGGACGAAACTGAAGTTTCCAATCAGGATTACAGAGAATTTACCCATTGGTTAAGCCGGGTGTACCCGGGTAACAAAGCGAAAATTAATTCAGCTTTACCCGACACAACTCTTTGGAGAAGCGCTTTGGCATACAATGAACCTTATGTGGAAAATTATTACAGGCACCCTGCTTTTAGTGACTATCCTGTTGTTGGAGTAACCTGGGAACAGGCAACTGCTTATTGTACCTGGAGAACAGATCGTGTGAATGAACAAATTCTTGTCGACAGGGGAATTATGGCGCACGACAATACGCAAACCGGCCAAAATGTTTATACATCAAAAACTTATTTAACTGGTTTATACCAGGGAACTGACGGAGAAAAACCATTGGAAAATCCTGATGGTACAACAAAACGAATCCGTTGGGAAGATGGTATTATGCTTCCAAGTTACCGTCTGCCAACCGAAGCTGAATGGGAATACGCAGCTTACGGATTAACAGAAAATATGGATGGTGAGCTTTTAACCGATAAAAAACTTTATCCATGGAATGGAGCCTACTTACGCGAAGATTCCAAAAAGGGAAAAGGTCAAATGAAAGCCAACTTTGTTCGTGGAAGAGGTGATATGATGGGAGTAGCAGGTGCATTAAACGATAACGCAGACATTACTGCACCGGTATTCTCATATGAAGCCAACGATTTTGGTTTGTATTGCATGGCTGGAAATGTAAACGAATGGGTTGCCGATGTGTACAGACCTTTATCATCTAAAGATGTTGAAGAATTTAATCCGTATCGTGGAAATGTTATTACTGAATATCGCCGCGATAATAATGGTACTTTAATGCGTAATGAATTTGGCGAATTGGTGAAAGACACCGTTGCTGGCTTAGATTTCAGAAACTTTAAAGATGGCGATCCTAATTCGCAAATTGTTGAAGGTACTGACTGGCAAATAGCAAAAGACAGAGGTACAGATGCTATGTATATACAGGATGAGAAAGGAAGTTTTTCGTCATTAATAACCGACAACGTTCGTGTTTACAAAGGTGGTTCATGGAAAGATCGACCATATTGGCTGGTTCCGGGTGCAAGAAGGTATCTTGAACAGGAAAGAGCTCAAAATGATTTGGGTTTCCGTTGTGCAATGACAAGGGTTGGAAGTCCCCAGGGATTTTAAATCATTTTTGTGAGATATAAAAAAGCCTCATTTTTTTTGTGAAATGAGGCTTTTTTTATGCCGATTTTCGAAATGATATTATATTTGATAAATGACAACAACAGAAGAAATCTATAAGATATTTAAGGAAAATCCTTTAATCTCAACTGACACCAGAAAAATTGCAGAGAACTGTATATTTTTTGCCCTCAAAGGAGATAATTTCAACGGAAATAAATTTGCCGGAGAAGCTTTGAAGAAAGGTGCCGGTTATGTGGTAATCGATGAAAAAGAGTATTTAATTTCAAATAAAACTATTCTTGTTGAGAATGTTTTACAAACACTAAAAGACCTGGCGAATTTGCACCGCCGGAAACTGGGAATACCCATTTTGGCCATTACCGGCAGCAATGGAAAAACAACCACAAAGGAACTGGTTTCAGCCGTTCTCTCACAAAAATATAATGTGAGTTTTACCGAAGGTAATTTAAATAACCACATCGGCGTTCCGCTTACCCTGTTGAAAATGAATACTGAAACCGAATTTGGAGTAGTTGAAATGGGCGCCAATCATCCGGGTGAGATTGCAGAATTATGTACTATTGCCGAGCCTGACTTTGGAATAATTACAAACATCGGAAAAGCCCACCTCGAGGGATTTGGTTCATTCGAGGGGGTTATAAAAACCAAGTCGGAATTATATAATTTTATTAAAAATAAAAACGGTCTCATTTTTTATAATCAGGATAATTCGTTATTGACTGAACTAACACGGGAAATTAAAAATAAAATCAGTTACGGACAGGAGAATGCCAATTTTACAGGAGAAATTCTTACTTCTCCTCCCTTTGTTCATTTAAAAGCCAATTTTAAAAAAGGTGTTTTGTATTTAAATACGAATCTGACAGGCGATTATAATTTTGAAAACATAATGGCGGCAGCTTGTATTGGCAATTATTTCGAAGTGGAACCGCTTGAAATTCAGAAAGCTATTAAAAGTTACCTTCCTCAAAATAATCGATCCCAATTAATCAAAAAGAATGGGGTTAAAATAATTATGGATGCATACAATGCTAATCCAACCAGCATGCAGGCATCCATAAAAAGTTTTATGTCGAATGTTTCAGATAGCAGTTATTTAATTCTTGGTGATATGCTTGAATTGGGAGATTACTCAAAACATGAACACACAGCTATTCTCGAATTATTAAAAACGTATCCTTCAACCATCGTTTATACTGTAGGCAAGAACTTTTTCGAAATCGCTGACCATTTTAAATGTCACCCTTTTCAAAATGTTGAAGAGCTCTGTACCTATCTTCAGCATACACCTATTGTAAAAGGCGATGTTTTAATAAAAGGTTCCCGCGGAATTCAACTCGAAAAAATTCTAACCTGCTTTTAGTTTGAAAGCGGTTTCTCTACTTTCAAAACATCGGCAATTGCTTTTTCGAAAGTTTGTTTTGGCAGAGCGCCCATTGCCATTTGAGGCTGTCCGTCCTGTGGCACAAACAGTAACGATGGAATACTTTGTACACCAAACATGCCGGCCAACTCCTGCTCATCCTCGGTATTTACCTTGTATATTACAATACTATCGCCATATTCTTTTTGTAACTCTTCCAAAATGGGAGCAACCATTTTACATGGACCACACCAATTGGCATAAAAATCAATTAAACACGGTTTGTTTCCTTCGTATTTCCACTCTTTGTTTGCTTCGAAATTGAAAACTTTTTCCTTGAAAGTTTTCATTGTTAAATGTTCCAGCATGATATTTATTTTTAATTTAAATTTACATATATACAAATGTCGATATTTCGATATCAAATATAATGCCTCTTTTTGAATTGAAAAAATTAACCCCAATTTCAACTAAATAATTGTAATTTTGTCACAATTTTTCCAAAATGTGTCAGATTAGTTTCACCGACACATTGAATTATGACATATATATGATTAAGAAATTACAACACAATATATTCAGGGAAATATCAAAAGTTGCCGACCAGATGCAATTGGAAACCTATGTAATTGGCGGGTTTGTTCGCGATATTTATTTAAACCGAAAATCGAAAGATATTGATATTGTTACCGTAGGCAGCGGTATTGAGCTTGCCAAAAAAGTGGCAGATAATCTCAAAAATAAACCACAGGTAAATGTTTTCAAGAATTTTGGTACTGCCATGTTAAAATACAAAGATCTTGAAATTGAATTTGTTGGAGCCCGAAAAGAATCATATCAAAGTGATTCGAGAAAACCTGTTGTAGAAAACGGTACACTTGAAGACGACCAGAATCGGCGGGATTTTACAATAAATGCCATGGCGTTAGGATTAAATAAATCAAATTTTGGAGAATTGGTTGATCCTTTTAACGGGATTGACGATTTAAAAAATAAAATTATCAGAACTCCATTAGAACCAGATATCACATTTTCTGACGATCCATTGCGAATTATGCGGGCCATCCGGTTTTCGTCCCAGCTTGGATTTGAAATTCAGGAAGAAACATTACAATCGATATCGAAGAACAAAGAACGGATATCTATAATTTCAGGAGAACGAATCATTGATGAAATAAATAAAATAATGATGTCGGAGAAACCCACCATTGGATTTAAACTGATGGAAGAAACTGGCCTGCTGAAAATAATTTTCCCTGAACTGCTTCAATTAAAAGGTGTTGAAAAAGTAAATGGCATTGGTCATAAAGACAATTTTTATCACACTTTGGAAGTATTGGACAGAATTGTGCCAAACACTGATAATCTTTGGTTACGCTGGTCAGCATTACTTCATGACATTGCAAAACCTGTTACCAAAAAATTTATTCAGGGACAAGGCTGGACTTTTCATGCCCACAATTTTGTGGGTGTTAAAATGATTCCGGGAATTTTTAAACGCATGAAACTTCCTTTAAACGAAAAAATGAAATATGTACAAAAAATGGTACAACTTCACATGCGGCCAATTGTACTTTCCGAAGAAGTGGTAACCGATTCTGCAGTTCGGCGTTTACTGTTTGAAGCCGGAGATGACATCGATGATTTAATGACACTTTGCGAAGCTGACATCACCTCAAAGAATTCGGACAAAGTAAAACGATACATGAAAAATTTTCTTTTAGTTAGAGAAAAATTAAAGGAAATAGAGGAAAAAGATGCTATTCGGAATTTTGAACCCCCGGTAAAAGGCGAATTAATAATGGAAACTTTTGCACTGGAACCCGGCAGGGAGGTTGGAATAATTAAAGACGCGATTAAAGATGCGATTCTGGATGGCATAATACATAACGATTTTGCTGAAGCTTATGAATTTATGTTGAAAAAAGCCAGTGAGCTTGGATTAACACGAAAAGTCTAATTCGCAGTATTTAATTGAAGTAAAACAGGCAAATGGTCGCTAAACCCGCCATTGTACGAAAATCCGTAATAAGTTCGAAAAGGTTTTTGTCCTCCAAATTTCTGATCTTCTTCAAGTAGAAATGGGAGACTCAGAATTTTGGCATTTTCGGGTTTGGTGTAAATCCACGAATTAGCAGTTAGTAACGAGCCCGACACAATAATCTGGTCGAAAATAAACCACTGCGACTGATATTTTAATGTTCCGCTGCTGTTTCTTTGCCAATCATAAAACAAATTAAACAATTGATTTTCGGCTACGGGTTGTTCAACCTTTTTGGCCATTAAAATTTCCGACATGCTTTCATCCTCAGGATTATCGTTGAAATCGCCAAGAATAACAATTTTAGGTGATTGATATTTTTTGTTTAATTCATTAACCTTGGTTCTTAAAAGAGTTGCGGTAGCTTTTCTTAGAGATTTTGTTTCAAGAAATCCTGAATATCTTGATGGCCAGTGATTACCAAAAATATGAATTGTATCTTTTCCATTCAGAATTCCTGCTACATACAATATTTCCCGGGTATTTATTTGATTACCATTCATTTCCAAAGGATAATAATTATATTCCAATGGTGAAAATCGTTCCGAATTATAAATTAAACCAACATCAATTCCCCTGTGATCAGGCGATTCCTTATGAATTATTTTGTAGGAAACAGATTTTAATGGGGTATCCCTGGTTAATTTCTCCAATACAAATCTGTTTTCAATTTCGCAGAACACAACCACTTCAGGCATACTCCAGCCGGTTGCACTTAAAATTACTTTCGAAATTTTCAGTAATTTACCGTCTAATCTTTTACTTGTCCAGTGGAATTCACCACTGGCAGTAAAATAGTCATCCTCTGTTAACGGATTATCGTTGATGTCAAACAGGTTTTCAACATTATAGAAGAGGATTGAAAATTCACCGTTATTTTGTTGAGAATAGGAATATTGGGCAAAACAATGAACAAACAGAAAAATAATTAAAAATTTATTTCCCATTTTTCTTTTCAATTCGCTCGTAGGCACCTAAATCCGGGCCACTGTCTGCTGTTCTGTCCTTGGTTAAAATATCGTAGGGAAATTGCCCTCCAAATTCAGATTTACCTACATCTTTTGCCGGCGACAAAGTATCTAACTGATAATTAAATTCTTTGTAAGGATCTATAAATAATGGATCGTACTTAACTCCTTTCCAAATATTCCTGTAATAATTCTTGTTTGAGGTATTAAATGTATCAGCCACCTGTACAATACAGTTTTCGAACAGATAATTAAACTTGTTTTCGTTATTATTACCCAATTCAATTTCCTGAATATTATTGCCAAAAATAATGCTGTTACCAAAAGTTGCTTTTTCCAAATCGCCATTATAAGTTACCGAACCTCCTTTCGGGTTTGGAACTATCAGCACATTTGAAATCACCAAAGATGCAGTGGAACGAGCCTTGGTTGAATAATTGCCCCAATAGTTTGCAATGGTTGAGTGATAAAACTCATATTCGCCACCAATTAAAAGTGCCACAGCATAATAACCACAATTGGCAATTAAATCATTATAAGCATAAATTTTAGATTTTACGGCGAATACTCCGGCATAGAACATGTTTTCAATCTGGCTGTTTGTTAGCTTTACAGAAGCGTATCCTTCGTTTTCTATTGTTCCAACCTGAAGCCCGATATTTGCGTTTTTAATCACACAAAAATTGAAAACATTATCATGGCTACCCGAAAACAAAACTATTCCATTCCATTGGTCAGGTATATTTTTATATGAATCCTCCAATCTATCGGGTAAGAAATGTATTTGTTGCTGAAAACTACCGTTTGCTTTTATTTGTCCCCTAACATATAAACCTGCCCCTTTATGAAAATATACTCTGGTACCAGGTTCAATTGTTAATTCCGAAGTACTGTCTACGTAGGCGTAATCATACACCAAATAGGGTTTTTCAGAAGTCCACGTTGTAGTTTTGATTGTTTCGCCTTTAATCAGTTTAAAATCCTGACCATAAGCAATTAACTGAATGTTTTGAATATTTGAGTTGGTTGTAAATTCAATTGAATCCTGAACCACCATTGGCAGATTCTGCCCGTTTGGGTCAATTGTAACCTCAACAAAAATAAAAATACTGTCCCTTGCAGGTACTTCTGTTTCATAAACTTCATTTCCTACTTCACCGTTTATGTTTAACCTGAAACTGGAAAAATCGCCTCCCGAAAGCCGGATACGTGATATTAAAATATTTTCGTTGTACGGATTATGAACAGTAAAACGTTGTGTTGTTGAACCAATTGTAGTAAAAATGGTATCAAAAGTAATTGTATCAAGTGAGAATTTTAACTGAGCATCGGGTGAATTCAAATATCCTTCATCCTCGCACGAATAAAGTGCAATAACCATAGCGACCACCGCCAAAAGTTGAAGTAGATATCTGTTCAATTTTCTGATTTTAATATTGTTATAACGGATATTCGAACCAGTTATTATTACAAATATATAAATCAATTTACAATTTTTAACATTTTTTTGCAATAATTAATTTACGATATCTGCTTTTTCGAAATTAACCATAATCCGCAAATAGTTATTGCTCCATTCAGGATTAACAACTCAAAACCAAACTGATATCCGTTAAAAATAACCTCGGAATATTTTGAAATAAAATAACAAATTACCGGTGACAAAACAGCCACAACAGGAACCCAATTATCCTTTACTTTTCGTTTGGAATACATACCAAAAACAAACAATCCCAATATTGGTCCATACGTATATCCGGCAACGCGGAATACCGCAACAACAATGCTTTCGTTGTTAATTGCCTTAAAAAGCAGGATAATTAAGATTAAGAGGATTGAAAACATTAAATGCGACCATCTTTTGATTTTCTGTATTTTACTTTCCTCGTATTTTTCAATATTCAGGAAATCAACACTGAATGAAGTTGTAAGAGCAATATTCAGGAAATCAACACTGAATGAAGTTGTAAGAGCTGTTAATGCTGAATCAGCACTTGAATATGCTGCTGCAATAATGCCAAGAAGAAAAGCTATGGCAACCGGCAGTCCCAGATAGTTTAGCGCAAGTAACGGATATAAATCGTCAGTATTTTCAGGTATTGCAATCCCGCTTTTATCGGCATAAATGTAAAGTAACGCACCAAGGCATAAAAACAGAAAAACTGTTGCAAGAAAGGCAAAGCTAAAAACGATCATGTTTTTCTGCGCATCTTTTATGTTTTTACAGGTAAGGTTTTTCTGCATCATATCCTGATCCATTCCAACAATTACAATGGTTACAAACATTCCGGCTATAAACTGTTTGAAGAAATTATTCCCCGAACGCCAATCCCAAAAGAAAATTTGTGAATTTGAATCGCCGGAAATCTGATTGAATAAAGTTGTTGCATTCCACCCGAGAGTTTTTGTAATTGCGGCAATAGTAAAAACTACAGCACTTATCAGAAATATAGTTTGCAGCGTATCTGTCCAAATAATAGTTTTAACACCTCCCTTAAAAGTATATACCCAAACCAAACTAATAGTAACAGCTACAGTTAATCCAAAAGGTATATTAAATGCATCGAAAAAACCTATTTGCAAAACAACTGCAACAATGAATAATCGAAAAGCGGCTCCAATTAATTTCGAAATAAGAAAGAAAAACGAACCTGTTTTGTGAGAATAATAACCAAAACGCTGTTCCAAAAATGTATAAATAGAAACCAGGTTTAGCCGGTAATACAAGGGCAGTAAAACGGTTGCCACTATCCAGAAACCAACAATATTCCCAAATATAAACTGAAGATAAGAAAATGCTGAATTACCAACTTCGCCGGGAACAGAGACAAAAGTTACTCCTGAAAGCGCGGTGCCAACCATACCAAAAGCCACCAAATACCAGGGCGATTTACGGTTTCCGGTAAAGAATGTTTGCGAATCTGCTTTCCGGGAGGTTAGCAAAGAAACGATAACCAAAATCGAAAAATAACCAATTACAATTCCAACAACCAGATACGGATTCATAACTATTCAAAATTAGGATACAACAAAAACTTTAACATGACTTTACAATCGTTTTATTTACATTTGCGAAAATACCATTTGCTATTTCGTTTCGAGTATAAAATGGGGAAAAACTGTTTTTTGTTGTTTAAATAATCCGAAAGAATGAATTTGAGGGGAAGTTATTTTATAATTGTTTTGCTTTTTGCAGTTTTTAAAATTTCGTTAGTAAGTGCCACCGAACCGCCGTTCATTCGGTATAAATCCGACAAGTGGGTAACTGAACAACTGAAAAAAATGACGCTGGAAGAAAAAATTTCACAGCTCATGTCCATTGCCGTTTACCCAGATCAGGGTATCGAAAGTAAAAACCACGTACTCGAACAAATTAATCTATATAAACCCGGAGGAATACTGGTGATGCAGGGAAAACCCATGGAAACGGCAAAATGGATAAACGACTTTCAGCAAAAATCGAAAATTCCACTTTTAGTTGCTGTTGACGGTGAATGGGGTTTATCAATGCGAATTGACAGTGTGATGAAGTTTCCTTATGCGCAGGCAATTGGGGCGGTGCAGGATTCAACTTTTATTTATCAGATGGGACGCGATTATGGAAATCAACTCAGAATGATGGGTATACACATGAACTTTGCTCCGGTAGCCGACATTAATACCAATCCTGACAATCCGGTTATTAATTTCAGATCGTTTGGTGAAAACAAAATTGATGTTTCAAGAAAAGCATGGTGGGTGGCCAAAGGAATGCAGGATGTTGGGGTTATACCTGTGGCAAAACATTTCCCAGGGCATGGTGATACCGATACAGATTCTCACAAAATATTGCCTTTTTTAAGCCATTCAAAACCAAGAATGGATTCTCTTGAAACTTACCCGTTCCGTTATTTATCAGACAGGGGAATCATCGGAATAATGACCGCCCATTTAAATGTTGCATCCATCGACAATTCGTTTACTCCTTCATCACTTTCAAAAAAAATAGTTACCGGATATCTGAAAAACGAAATTGGCTTTAAAGGATTTATTGTTACCGACGCGATTAACATGAAAGGAGTGAGAGCGGATAAAGGTAACATCGAATTGGAAGCGTTGATAGCCGGCAACGACAGGGTTGAATTTGTACCCGATTTGCAAAAAGCCATACAATCTGTAAAAAGTGCCATCAACGAAGGGAAATTAACCGTTGCCGAAATTGATGAAAAATGTATTACTGTTCTGGCTTTGAAGCGTTGGTTACATTTAAATGAATATAAACCTGCCGAAACAAAAAATTTAACGACCCGGTTAAATTCGCCTTACTTTGAGGTAACCAATCGAAAACTGATAAAGAGTTCGTTAACGGTATTGAAAAACAAAGGAATTTTGCCTGTTCAGGGATTGGACACCCTGAAAATTGCATCGTTAATAATTGGGAGCAATGATATTTCGCCTTTTCAGAAAGTACTTGAAAAATATACCCAAATCGATCATTTTACGCTCTCAAAAAATGCTACTGAAAATGATTGGCTAAAAATTCGAACGAAACTTAAAAATTACAATTTGGTTATTTCCGGAATCCAGGGAATCAATATTTATCCTGCCAATAATTACGGTATAACTGAAATTCAAAGAAAAGCAGTTGCTGAAATTATTCAGAAAGAAAGATCGGTTTTTGTTTTATTTGGAAATGTATATTCAATAAAACATTTCGAAACCATTCATCATTCAAACGGATTAATTGTCGCTTACCAAAATACTCCTCTTAATCAGGAATTGGCTGCCCAACTTATTTTTGGAGCATTCGATGCCACGGGAAAACTACCTGTTACCATCGATTATCGCTTTAAACTGAACGATGGAATTGAAATCAAAAGAAACAATAGTCTGGCATATACCATTCCTGAAGAAATGGGAATAAAGTCGGAATTACTAACCAGGAAAATTGATTCGCTGGCTTATTTGGGGCTCAACAATCAAGCTTATCCCGGGTGCCAGGTTTTAATTGCGAAGGATGGAAATGTTATTTTCCATAAAACATACGGATACCACACTTACGACAAAACACTGAAAGTAAACATTAATGATGTTTACGACTGGGCATCCATAACCAAAGTCACAGGTCCGTTGGCTGCTATTATGAGGCTGGTTGACGAAAATAAACTGGATATTCAACAACCCCTGAGTAAATACTGGCCCGATTTTAAAAACAGCAACAAGGAGAATATTAAAATTTCAGAATTTCTAACACACCAATCTGGAATTCCTGCCTGGATTCCTTTCTGGCAAATGGCAACAGATACAAAAGGGGAACTAAATCCCGACATGTTTAAACACAAATCAACTGATGGTTTCCAGGTTAGAGTTTCTGAAAATCTGTATTTAAAAGACGGCTTCCAAAAATCAATTTACGATTCCATCAGAAACTCAAAACTGGGCGAAAAGAAATATGTTTATTCATGTTTAAGTTTTCATATTTACCCTAAAGTTATTGCAAACCTGACCGGGGAGAATTATGAGGATTATCTGAAAAAAACATTTTATCGTCCGCTGGGAGCCAACTCAATAACATACAACCCGTATTTGCATTTTACGCTCAACCAGATAATTCCAACAGAAATTGACAGTATATTTAGAAAACAAATCATCCGTGGGTTTGTGCACGATGAAGGCGCTGCAATGCTCGGCGGAATATCAGGAAATGCCGGACTTTTTGGTTCAACAAATGATTTGGCCAAGCTTTTTCAGATGTACTTACAAAAAGGATACTTTGGTGGAAAACGATACATCAGCGAAGAAACTGTGAATAAATTCATAAAAATACAATTCCCCGAAAACAACAATCGGCGGGGATTAGGGTTCGACAAACCGCTCATCAACAATAAAAACAACTCACTTAAAGATGCATATCCGGCAATAGATGCCAGCACAAACAGTTTTGGCCATTCGGGTTTTACCGGAACTTTCGTGTGGGCAGATCCCGATAACGGATTGCTCTATATTTTTATGTCGAACCGGGTTTTTCCAACACGTGAAAATGTTAATTTATTTAATTTAAACATTCGCACTGCCATGCACCAACAAATTTACGACTGCATCAAAACCGGAATAAAATGATTCTTAATTAATGTTAATATTTAGAAAGGGAATAAATACCTGTAACTTATCTTTTTGTTATTAAATTATTAATTCTACTTTTACGTGTGAGACATCAATTATTTTAATAATCACATAAAAAACTAAGCAAAATGACAAGCAAAATCACATTTAACGAGTTGCGAAAAATCAAAGACAGCTTACCTGACGGTTCCATTAAAAAATTGGCGCACGAATTTGCAGTGTCCGAGGAAACCGTCAGAAATTACTTTGGAGGCGCCAATTACACTAATGGAACAACAGTTGGAATTCATATGGAGCCAGGTCCAAACGGTGGAATAGTTCTGCTTGACGACACTACAATACTTGACAGGGCAAAAGAACTTATTGAAGCCTAAACTGTTGAACAAAATCTAACTTTCAATTATATTATTTAAGAAACTGTCTTATATTTATAGGGCAGTTTTTTTTATTATTCATCTAACCAAAATTTAAAATGAAAAAATTATCATTCTTCTTTTCAACATTAAGCATTATTCTGCTTTTCTCGTCGTGTGAAAAACCGTGGCAACCTTTATTTAATGGCGAAAACCTTGAAGGCTGGGATACCTGGATAGGAATTCCCGAAAACGACAGTGTTCCTGTTGGCTTAAATAATGATCCGTTAAACCTGTTTTCGGTTGCTGAAGTTGACGGTGAAAAAGTAATAAGAATTTCGGGACAGGTTAACGCCTCACTGGCTACCAAAGCAGAATTTGAGAATTATCATTTAACCGTCGATTTCAAATGGGGCGACGAGCTGTTTACACGTTGGAATTCGGGACTTCTGTATCACAGTTACGGTGATTTTGGAGTAGGTCTTGGCGTGTGGATGAGCGCACACGAGTTCCAACTTTTTACCGGAAATGTTGGAGATTCATACCGAATGGGAAAATCGTACTGCGAGATTCCAGTAATTAAAAACGATCAAGGCAAGTTTGTTTATTCGAAAGATGGCGAACAAACTCCTTCAATACCTGACACCGACACAAAAATTGTAGCCAAGAATGCCGACCATGAAAAACCTGCAGGAGAATGGAATACAGTTGAATTGTATTGCTTTGGCGCGACTTCGGTACACGTTGTAAACGGGAAAGTCAATATGGTTAATTACAACTCGGGCAAATATTTGGGCGAAGGAAAAACTGAGCCGCTTACAAAAGGTAAAATCCAGTTCCAATCGGAAGGTGGCGAGTTGTTTATTAAAAACATTAAAATTAAACCTATTAATAAAATTCCGGCTGAGTTACTCAAATAGTAATTGCCAACAATCAAACTTCTTACCTTTTCCTAAGTTTTGAACTTTGGAAAAGGTAAGTTTGATTCAGTTAATAAGCAACATCAATTTCTAATTCAAAATAAACATCTCTGGCAAATATTTCCAAAACCTGCGGGGCATGTGCTGGCGCTGCAATTTCAGATTTTTTCGTTCCTGAATATTGATGTGTTTAAAATACGATTTCCATAATTTCTGGTAAAACTCCTCCCCTTCCTGCAGCACATTTTCGTTCACCTGACCTGTTATTGAACTAAATTCCTTACTTGAAATCACAACCTCTTCCACTTTTGTTTTTTCATACAAAATTCCATAGTTGCGTTTCAAATCATAAAGCAGCCATTTTTGGTCGGCAAACCGTTTCTGAAAATGACCGGCTACCAGCGACAAAACATCATAACGCGGTTCAATTCCACAAAACCAAAGTCCGTCTTTTGTATGCTGAAACCGCACAAACTGCATCATCCGCATCGCTTCCTTTTTTACTTTTTGTGAAGTTTGAGTGAGGTATAAAACATCGGAATCGCCAAAATCGGTTTCAATGTTGAAATGAGCGCTAAAAAGCCTTCGCAGAAAACGATATATTTTCATTTCAATTCCCTGCTCTTCAGAAAGAAAAGCGTAAAATACCAACTGCTTGTTATTTCCGCTTAATTTACTTTGAATTCCTTTCCAAACCCGTTCTGCTTTTGTTTCATCGGTTTGAATATTCGCTTTTTGGGCAAACAAATGTTTTTGTTCGCCCGCCCTGCTGCAAATATCCACCGGAAACGCTTTATGATTGTACGTTTCAAAAATGCAGGTTAAAAATCCTTCAAAAGTGCCGTCGTAAGTGAAAATAGTCATTGGTGATAAAGTCATTAGTAATTTTTGTTAAATCTGCATTCGAAATTCGTTAATCGAAATTCGTTAATCCTCAGTGCATAGGAGCTAAAACCGGTTTATAATCAGTAAAAAAACTAAGTTGAGTATCGGGCGATTTTCTGTTCTTTGAAACAGATTCAGCAATCAGTTTGTGTTTTAGTCGTTCCGGTGCCCAGTCGGTAGTTGAAACAGGGAGTTCATTACAAGTGATAAAATACTTTGCTCTTTTCATAACTATTCCAATTTTTTGCAGGTGAAGTGAATTTAATTTTCTGTGGCGACGCGCCAGTACTATTTTTTGTGCCGATTGAACGCCAATTCCGGGAACACGCAAAATCATTTCGTAATCGGCACGGTTGATATCTACCGGAAACTGTTGCATGTTTCGCAGGGCAAAACCAAGTTTCGGGTCAATGTCCAAATCCAGAAAAGGCTGATCCTCCGAAAGGATTTCCTCAGCTTTGTATTTATAAAAACGCATCAGCCAATCGCTTTGGTACAAACGGTTTTCGCGTATCAGTGGCGGACGGGTGAGCGCCGGAAGCCGTTTATCGTAATCGTTTACCGGCAGGTAGCCCGAAAAATAAACCCGTTTCAAATTTTGCGTTTTGTATAACCCCGACGAAAGCAGAATAATCTGCCGATCGGTTTCAGGAGTGGCGCCGATAATCAGTTGCGTACTTTGTCCGGCGGGTGCAAACCGCGGTGCTTTTCTGAATATTTTTTGTTCTTCTTTGCTCGCAATAATTTCATTTTTAATTTGATTCATGGGTAACAAAATACCTTTGTAATCCTTTTCCGGAGCCAGCCGTTTTAAATGAAGTTCGGTCGGTATCTCGATATTCACACTCAAACGGTCGGCCCACAAACCTGCTTCATGAACCAACTCCGGACTTGCGCCGGGAATGGCTTTTAAATGAATGTACCCGTTGTAGTTTTCTTCCAACCTCAATTTTTTGGCTACCTGAATTAAACGTTCCATTGTAAAATCGGGACTTTTAATAACACCCGAACTCAGAAACAAACCTTCAATATAATTTCTGCGGTAAAATCCGATGGTTAAATCCACAATCTCCTCAACAGTTAAAGTCGCCCGTTGCCTGTCGTTGCTGCAGCGATTGATGCAATATGCACAATCGTAAATGCAGTGATTGGTCATTAAAATTTTGAACAGGCTCACACACCGCCCGTCTTCGGTAAAACTGTGGCAAATTCCACAGGCTACTCCGTTTCCGATTCCTTTGGTCGCATTTTTCCGGTTGCTTCCGCTCGATGCGCACGATACATCGTACTTGGCGGCGTCGGCAAGAATTTCCAGTTTTTTCTGAACAATTTCACTACTCATAACTTCTTCTTCTTTTTAACAATCTCCGGTATTTCCCCGGTTTTTATTGACCTCAAAAACCTTGTGAATCACCTTTTCAAAAAACTCAAAATGACAATAATCTCGTCAATGATGACGAGATT
>JFJP01038440.1_pt1 | contig 17556 bp, 17 predicted proteins | sample 431651 | NCBI WGS metagenome assembly JFJP01 (sample SAMN02602958, study PRJNA72255) | Microbial mat metagenome, whole genome shotgun sequencing project. | biome: fresh water; feature: sink hole; material: water; isolation source: purple microbial (photo- and chemosynthetic) mats found in...
AAATAGCTGTGAAGGATCAATGACCCGATTTATAACGGTCAGGTTCGGTAATGTCATCGGCAGTGTGGGCAGCGTGATCCCCCTTTTTAAGAAACAGATCAAAGAGGGTGGACCGGTAACCGTTACTCATCCCGATATTATCAGGTATTTCATGTTGATCCCCGAAGCCTGCCAATTGGTTCTTCAAGCCGGTTCCATGGGAAAGGGAGGGGAAATTTTTATTCTTGAAATGGGAGATCCCGTTAAAATAGATAGTATGGCCAGGGATCTGATACGGTTTTCAGGTTTTGAACCGGATGTTGATATTGAAATAATATACACCGGGTTAAGACCGGGTGAAAAATTGTATGAAGAATTGATGACGGATAAAGAGGGTGTTCTCAGGACCGATCATCAAAAGATTATGGTGCTGAAGAGTCATACAGGTGATATGAGCAAACTGGGGGACAGACTGGAGGAGCTCAAATCTGCAGCAAAAAATAGAAACCAGGACCAGATAAAGATGATATTGCAGCAGATTGTACCGGAATATCACCCAGGGCTATGAATAGGATGAACATGATGAAGCGGTTTTTTGATGTTTCAATATCCTTAATGCTGATCATTGGATTGTTTCCATTGTTCATCCTGATGGCCGTAATGGTAAGATGTAAATTGGGGAGGCCCATTATTTTCAGACAGGTAAGGCCGGGATTTCAGGGTAAGCCGTTCACCCTGTATAAATTTCGTTCATTAACCGATGAAAAAGATGAAAAAGGCAATCTTCTCCAGGATTTTGAAAGATTTAACCGCTTCAGTTCTCTAATCCGCAAATCAAGCCTTGATGAGCTGCCGGAGCTGGTAAATGTATTGAAAGGGGAAATGAGCCTTGTGGGGCCGAGGCCTCTTTTAATGCAGTATCTACATCGATATGATGCTGATCAGGCAAGACGCCACGCGGTCAAGCCCGGGATTACCGGCTGGGCACAGGTAAACGGGAGGAATGCCATCAGTTGGGAAGAAAAGTTTAAACTGGATGTCTGGTATGTTGATCATCATAATTTCCGACTTGATTTAAAAATATTATGGGTAACATTGATCCAGGTTTACAGGCAGGATGGGATACATCAGAAAGGGCATGTAACAGCAGAAGAATTTATGGGGGTCCACAAAGGATGAGTGAAAGATTTGAAAACTGGGAATATCCTGAAATAATAGAGGGTAAGCCGACAAAATATCATTGGATTGTTCAAGGGGTTGCAGGCTTAAAACTTGGGTATAAAACAGATATCGGCGCCTTCAGTTATATCAATGCCCATGAAAAAGTGATCATTGAAGATTTTGTTCAGTTGGGGTCTCATTGCTCCGTCTATTCTGTCTCAACCATTGATGGGAAAAAGGGGAAAATTACATTAAAAAAAAAATGTTGCGTCGGAAGTCACAGCACCATAATGCCCGGGATTACCATTGGAGAGAACTCAATTGTTGGTGCCCATAGTTTTGTGAATAAAGACATACCTGATAATGTGATCGCATTTGGGACTCCGGTTAAAATAATCAAGAAATTGGAGAAATAAAATGGATTTTTCACCATGGCCTTATTTTTCGGATGACGAGATACAAGCTGTCGTAAATGTTCTTAAATCCGGAAAAATTAACCAATGGACAGGGAATGAGGTGACTGCATTTGAAGAAGAGTTTTCCCGTTATATCGGATCAGATTATGCGATAGCCCTTGCCAATGGCAGCCTGGCCCTTGATATAGCGCTTCTTGCATTCAATATAGGAAAAGGAGATGAAGTGATTGTGACGCCGCGGTCATTTGTTGCATCTGCCAGTTGTGTCGCGTTGAGAGAGGCAATTCCTGTTTTTGTGGATGTTGATCCGGTCAGTCAGAATATAACGCTTGAGACCATTTCAAAAGCTGTCAGCTCAAAGACAAAGGCGGTCATTGCTGTCAATCTGGGGGGCTGGCCGTGTGATCTCAAAAGAATTAAATTGTTTTGTGAACACCATAGGATTGTTTTAATTGAAGATTGTGCCCAGGCCATTGGTGCCAAACTTGATGGAAAAAGGGTCGGAACTTTCGGAGATTGTGCTATTTTTTCTTTTTGCCAGGATAAGATCATGACAACGGGTGGTGAGGGTGGAATGCTGGTGACCAACAATAGGGATTTCTGGGAAAAGGTCTGGAGCTATAAGGATCACGGGAAAGATTATAACGCGGCATTCCACCAGGAACATAAGCCGGGATTCAGATGGCTTGTGAATAGCTTTGGTACAAACTGCAGAATGACTGAAATGCAAGCTGCCATGGGTAGGGTAATACTCAGAAAGGTTGATGGATGGGTAAAGAAAAGAAGAGAGTTTGCCAGCTTGTATAATAAAGCCTTTAATAACATTCCTGGTTTGAGGACAACCCTACCTGAAGTTGATGTATATCATTCTTACTATAAATATTATGTTTTTATAAATCAGAATGAACTAAAACTGTCATGTAACAGGAACGATATCATCGATTCTTTAAATAAAGCCGGAGTTCCGTGTAATACCGGCATATGCCCTGAAATATACAGGGAAAAAGTCTTTAAAAAGGGTTTATACAAGATTTACGATGCAAAAAAAAATAAAGGGGATAGCTATCTTCCCGTTGCAAGACAATTGGGTGAAACATCCATTATGTTGATGGTACATCCCACTTTGATGCCGGAATCCATTCATTATGTCATTGACCAGGTAAAACTTGCGATGGAAAGGGCTGTTAGATAAGTTTTGGCAGGGCAAACCAGCAATCATCAAAAAAAAATCGAAAATTCACAAAACAGTATGTTGAGTTGGATGAGTGAGGCATTCTGGATCGGATTCGGCTTCATAGCAACCGTTTTAGCCCTTCTTGCCGGGACTCGATTTTTAACAAAACTGCTGTCCACAGATGAATATGGAAGACTTGCGTTGGCTGTTAGTCTTACAGCCTTGGCGGTTCAGATCTTTGGAGACCCTATCGGAAAAACTGCTGTCCGTTTCTATTCCCATTGGTGTGAGGCTGGAAAACCATACGGGTTTATGCAAAATATCGGAAGATCTCTGATTTATGCAGTGGCTGGTATTGTTCTGTGTTGCAGTGTGGCTTTTATTTCAGGCTATTGGGTGAATGGGTGTCCAGATTTTTCTTTTATTATGGTGACTGGATTTTTTGCTATTCTTCTGGTCCTAAACCGTATCGCATTTGCCTTGGAGGACGCTGCTCGTAAAAGACGGTTCCGTGGCATTATTCAAGGCGTGTTTGAAGTGATGCGGTTCTTTTTTGCCATTGCTTTGATCATCCTGCTATCAGTCCCTGAAGCAGAAATCGTCCTTAGTGGATTTGTGATTGCAGGTGTTCTGGTTGTGATAGCGCATAGTGTTTTTTTATATGCCCATCTCAGTTCTACACGGGTCGAATCATCCGGTGGTTCACACCTGTTATCTGTCTCAGATACTGTCTCCATGCAATCTTTCCAGTTTCCATTGATTTTGAGCAGCGCCTGTATCTGGTTGGTCATGATGGCCGAACGCTGGATTTTAAATCACTATGGCATACCGGAAGATGTTGGTGGCTATGCAGCAGTTTATCAATTGGCATTTATTCCCATGCTATTTATCAGTAATTTTTTAATCTTGTTCATCGAGCCGATCCTTTACCAGGTAATTAGTCTGGATGGGAAAACCTCGTCTTCTCTGAATTTAATTAGGATTAACCATTACGCAGCAATGGGTATACTATTTGTTACTTTCATCTTATTCATAGTGCTTCTTTTTTATTACCCTGCGGTTGGTTATTTTTTTCTGGGTGTTGAATTTCGTCCCTATAGCTGGATTTTTCCTTGGTTGGTACTATCGGGTGGCTGCTTTGCTGCTACACAGCAATTGCTTTTAAAATTAAGCTGTCAAATGCGCACTGACTTGCTGGCGGTTTTATGGAGCGGGGTTGCAGCGATTGCAGTAACTGCCTATATCATCGGCGTAAGTTTCTGGCAATTGAAGGGGCTAATAGCAGCAATTGTCACTATTAATGTGTCATTGGTCATATTTTCATTGTTTTATTTAAACAGACTGGTTTCTCAAAAATGACAATTTATTGGGTTACAGGAATACCTGTATGAGGATTTTACATCTTGTAAAAACATCACATGGCGCAGCATGGGCGGTAAAGCAGATGCGGGAATTGGTTCTGTTGGGTCTTGATGTCCATGTTGTCCTGCCCTCTTATTCAGGAAATGCATCAAAGTATGAAGCTGCGGGCATAAAAGTACACATCATTGATATGGATCTCTCAATAACCTCTGTCTTGAAGTTTCCCTTTCACATCCAAAGGTTCAAAACCCTTCTAAAAGCAATAAAACCGGATTTGGTGCACTCTCATTTTTATTCAACAACCCTTATGATGCGTCTGGCAATGCGGAACAGCCGAATCCCTAAGGTTTTTCAGGTGCCGGGACCCCTGCATCTGGAACATTTTTTTTTCAGAACGCTGGAATTTTTAGTTGCAGATAAGAACGATTATTGGATCGCATCCTGTGAGTGGACAAAAAATAAATACAAATCCATGCTGGATGATAAAAGAAAAGTTTTCCTTTCGTATTATGGGACAGATGTGGAAAGTTTTAAAAAGGGGGATAAAGACTACCTCATTAATGAACTGGGAATCTCAGAAAAAACAAAAATTGTCGGTATGGTCGCATATATGTATCCTCCCAAGTATTATCTGGGTCAAAAAAGGGGGTTAAAAGGACACGAGGACATGATTGATGCAATTTCTATTCTTGTTGGTCAGAATCATGATATGAAACTTGTTTTTATCGGAGGTGCATGGGCTGGAGCTATTCGATATGAAAAAAAAGTGATGGATTATGGAAAGCAAAAACTTGGGGATAATGTTTTTTTTCTCGGGACGCGCACTGATGTCTCTATGCTATATTCAGGATTTGATATTGCGGTACATCCATCACACTCAGAAAATGTCGGGGGAGCCGTCGAATCATTGCTGATGAAAATCCCCACCATAACAACAAATGTTGGCGGGTTTCCGGATTTAATCAGGCACAAAGAAACAGGTTTGCTGGCATCTGCTGAGAATCCTTTGGATCTGGCCGCTAAAATTCTTTACTATTTGGAAAATCCGGAATTGGCCAGACAGAATTCTTTAAAAGGATATGAATATACCCGACGGTTGTTTGATGTAAAAAGAACAGCAAAAGAAATAAAATCGATTTATGAAAAAATCGTTTCCATACAGAATGCCAAACCTTTGATGCGAAATAAGTGAGCATTCAAAGCAGTGAACTTCTGAGCGTTATTCCTCCCTTTCCATCTTTATGGCTTTTCTGGGGCAGATAAAGGCGCAGATGCCGCATCCTTTGCAGAATTCAAGATCGATTTCAATACGGCCACTGGCCGGGTTGCGCGTGATGCAGAGTTCCGGGCAGGTGAGGCGGCAAAGATCGCAGCTTTGGCAGAAATGATTGCCAAGGCATCGCCGTGCCTCTTTTACAGCAGCGGCCTCATCTGTTTTAGCTTCAGGTATGGCTTCGGGTTCAGGAAGGATGCGCATGGATTTTTCAAATTTGCATTCTTTGGGGATAATCTGTTTTGTTTCCGTCATGATATGTATTTCAACCTTGTATAATCTTTTATTTATTTTGATCCGGATAAAAATTCATGAACCTTTTTGGCTGCTTTTTTACCGTCAGCCATGGCTTCTACAACTGTGGATGACCCCTGGGCAAAATCACCAGCTGCAAAAACGTTGGGCAGATTCGTGGCCAGGGTGTCAGTATCTGTTACAAGTTTTGTTCCATGGAGTCCCAATCCGTTTTTCAGGGTTTCATGATCTGCTTTCTGACCCACGGCGGAAATGACCATATCCGCCTGCATGATAAATTTTGAACCTTCGATTTGAACGGGTCTCAGCCGACCCTGGCCGTCCGGGTCTTTTAATTCGGTCTTGACACAGTGAAGGCCGGTGATCCGATTGTCTTTTGTGATAAATGACAGGGGCATGGTGAAAAATTTGATGTCCACACCCTCACTCAGGGCTGCCTTGACTTCTTCTTTGTCTGCTGGCATTTCCATGGGGCCGCGGCGATAGATCAGGCAGACTTTGGCAGCGCCCTGTTTCAGGGCAGAGCGGGCTGAATCTATGGCTGCATTTCCTCCACCCACCACAATGACCTGCTGTCCCGGCTCGATTTTCATGCCGTCTGAAATACTGCGTAAAAATTGAAGGCATTCTGAGTAGCCTTCATAGCTATTTTCGTTTTCAAGCTCCAGCTTCAGCCCTTTCTGGGTGCCGGTGGCGATGATGACGGCGTCTGTCCCGGTTTTTTCAAGATCAAAAAGGGTGATATCTTTTCCGAATTCAATGCCGGTTCGGATGTCGACTCCGGTTTGAGTGATAAAATCAATATCCTTTTGGAGAATGTCGCGGGGGAGCCTGAACTCCGGAATGCCCCAGGCCAGAAGCCCGCCGGGCCGATGATAGGATTCAATGATCTCAACCGTATACCCGGTCTTTGCCAGTTCATAGGCAGCTGCAAGTCCGGCCGGCCCTGACCCGATAATGGTGATCTTTTTATTGATGGAGGCAACGGGCTTGACCGGCATCAGGGAAGGGGTGGCAGCCGCTGCTGCAAAGCGTTTCAAGGACCTTATGGATAAGGCTTCATCCAGATTGCCTCTCACACAGGCGGATTCACAGGGATGGTGGCAGACATACCCGCAGATGGAGGGCAGGGGGTTGGCGGCTCGGATAAGTTCCAGGGCTTCTTTGTATTGTTTTCTTGCGATGAGGCGGATATAGCCCCGGACATCCTGCGAAATCGGACAGGCGTTCTGGCATTTGGGCAAGGGCAGGATGTCCTCTTCTTTGAGATGAACCTGCATGTCCATGTCTGAAAAAATTTTTCCGCGCATGCTGTCTATTTCCTGACGCATTTCAGGCATGATTTCGGCAGGGCAGGCTTCCATGCATGCAGCGCAGAAACTGCAACGTTCCACATCGACAACCGGTTTATGGGTTCTTCCTTCTACGGCCATGGGTTTATTCTTTCCTATTTATATTTTTTTTAATGTTAAGTCCGATCTCCTGCCCTAGCGCCAGGGCTTTTCGATTAATCTCCAGAAAGCGCGCGGCACTGTTTTCTTCCAGGGCTTTCACAAGGGATGTCTGGCTTGTAAGGCCTGTCAGGACGGCTGCGGCTGCCAGCATGACCATATTGGCGGCCTGCTTGTTGCCCAGATCCTTGATGGCCCTGTCTGTGGCCGGAACTCCGATCTGGTCGGCTTTGTCCAGAGTTATGGGTTTGACCAGAAGATCGTCATAGATGACCAGGGCATTTTCTTGTGACAACTGTCCAAGTGATTCGTCGTAGGCTTTCTGGGAAAAAGCAATCAGAATATCAGTACTGATCATGTGGGGAAATTTGATTTGATCTTCCGCCACAATCACATCATACCGGGCGGTACCGCCTCTGGCCTGGGCGCCGTAAGCGCTTGACCCGGCCACCCATCGGCCATCTTTGATGGCGGAATGGGCTAAAATCGTTCCGGCCAAGACCACACCCTGACCCCCGAATCCTATCAAACGGACCTGTTTGACGTTACTCATGGCTGAATTCTCCTGTGATAATCTTGGTTTTTAAAACAACCTTGTCCATTTTTGCGGCCTGTTCTCTTGTAACGCAGTCCTGCATCAGGGCTTTAAGCATCTGAACCGATGAATCGGCTTGATTTCGTCGGCCAAACTGGGTCGGGCAGGGAGAAAGGGCTTCGATAAAGGTAAAAGTTTCCATATTCAGGGCTTTTTTGATGGCTGCCATGAGGACCAGGGGCTGGGTCACACTGAAGCGGGCCGCATATTCGGCCCCGGCGCCCAGCACCAGGCGGCAAAGATCAAAAGGCTGGTAAGGGTTGCCTTCTCCGGTGGTGGCGGTCACAGCGCCCAGGGGTGACGTGGAAGCCACCTGGCCGCCGGTCATGCCGTAAATCATATTGTTGGCGCAGATGACGGTAAGGTTGGTATTGCGGCGGGCTGCATGAATCAGGTGGTTCCCGCCGATGGAGGTCAGATCGCCATCACCGCTGATAACAATGACTTTCAGCTTTGGGTTGGCCATCTTTGCGCCGGTGGCAAAGGCAATGGCCCGGCCGTGAAGGGTATGAAGTGTGTCCCCGTTAAAATGGGGGCTGGGAATCCAGGCCGCACACCCGATGCCGGAAACAAATAAAATATTTTTCATATCCAGTTGCAAATCTGCAATGGCCCGCAAAATGATGTTCATCAAAATCCCATGCCCGCATCCTGGGCAGAAGGGCGTTGATTTTACTTCCTGCCGTAAATAGGCATCCAGATCCCTTGCCATTATAAAATCCTCTCTATGTGTTGCATGATGTCTTTGGGGTGAATAATCCTGCCGTTGGTCTGGTGATAGGGGATGACCTCACAGTCTGCATATTTCCGGATTTCCCCGTAGACCTGTCCGCTGTTCATTTCCGGGACAAAGAGTTTTTTGCCTTTACGGCCTATTTCTGTAATCAATTTGTCGGCAAAGGGCCAGATGGTTTTTAGCCTGAGAAGTCCTGCTTTTTTGCCTGTTTTTCGAAGCTGGTCCACGGCAAAAAAAGCACTGCGGGCCGTGAAACCATAAGCAATCACGATTACGTCCGCGTCATCCATGTAATAGGATTCACTCTGTACAATTTCTTCCCGGTTATTTAAGATTTTATGATTGAGGCGTCCCACCAGTTTTTCCTGCACATTGGGGTCATCGGTTTTGCGGACCCCAAATTCATTATGGGTGGAGCCTGTGACCGTGATGTTTTCCCCCTCGCCAAAGGACGGCATGGGAGGCACGCCATCTTTTTCTTCAGTGCCGAAAGGGGCGGCGCCACTCTTTTTGTATCGATTGGTAACCCGCAGTGTCGGGCTGATATCCATGCGCTCCCGCAAATGCCCGACGGCTTCATCACTCATGACAAAAACCGGAACCCGGTATTGTTCAGAAAGATTAAAGGCATCAATGGTCTGGTCGTACATTTCCTGAACCGACCAGGGTGATAATGCAATAATCTGGTAATCTCCGTGGGACCCCCATTTGGCCTGCATCAGATCTCCGCTGCCGACCTTGGTGGCCTGGCCCGTACAGGGCCCGGCGCGCTGAATGTCCACAATCACCAACGGCGTTTCCGTAAAAACCCCGTATCCGATGGCTTCCTGCATCAGGCTGAAACCCGGCCCCGATGTTGCAGTCATAGATTTAGCCCCGGACCAGGAGGCGCCGACGACCGAACAGATAGAGGCTATTTCATCTTCCATCTGCATGAATACGCCGGACACATCCCTGAGCCGTTGGGACATCCGCTCCATGATTTCACTGGAAGGCGTGATGGGATAGCCTGCATAATACCGGCAGCCCGCGGCAATGGCGCCTTCAGCGGCCGCTTCATTGCCCGTAAAAAAATAGCTGCCCGGCGATAGAGCGCTGTTTATTTCATTTGTGTCATTCATAGGTCACCTTTTATACTCATGGTCTGTTTTTCCCTGGGACTATTTATGTTTATTAAAACCCTAGTGTTTTTCAAATCAATTTTATGAAATGCAATATAAATGTAATTAGAAATAAAATCAAATATAAAATTAAATTTTTTAATATTTCTTTCTGGATGCTTATTTGGTGGCGTTAAAAGCTGTTTCGAGTCCTTCGGGATAAGGAAATAAAGCAGAGCTCCAAAATTATAACTCAAATCCATTTAAATTACAGAATTAAAATTTACTGCCGGATCTACCCTTCAGAGCGGTCTTGATACGGCAAAGGCACTGATCATAACTCAGATTTCTGCCGTTGCCATTACTATCCTCTGTGTTCTTGACAGTTGTCTTCATAGATCCGGCCTTTTATCATGACCCTGTCAACAGGCGACTGGCCGGAAAGGTAGGCAAGATCCGAAGGTGCTTCAATGTCCCAGATCACCAGATCGGCATCTTTCCCGGGTTCCAGGCTGCCCTTCACGTGTTCCAGGCCCAGTGCTTTTGCCCCGTTAATGGTGGCTCCCAGCAGGGCTTCTTCGCAGGTCAGACCAAAGAGGGTGCAGGCCATATTGAGAATAAGGCACATGGAATGAACGGGGCTTGAACCGGGGTTGAGATCCGTGGAAACGGCCATGGGGATCTTCAGGTCTCTGAAGGTTTGCACCGGGGGCCTCTGCTTTTCTTTCAGGTAGTAAAATGCTCCAGGCAGGAGAACGGCGGTCACTTTGTGCCGGGCCATTTTTTCAGCACTGCTGAGCGACAGGTATTCCAGGTGATCGCAGGAAAGGGCATTAAATTCTGAAGCAAGTGCAGCTCCGTTTGAATCGGATAATTGCTCTGCATGGAGCTTTATCCTGAGCCCGAGATTTTTTGTAGCTTCAAACACCCTTTTTGTCTGTTCAAGGGAAAAGGCGATGTGTTCACAGAAAACATCCACGGCTGTTGCAATCCCCTGAGCTTTGACCTTTGGCAGCATGGTTTTTGTGATGAGATCGATATAGTCGTCTGAATTGTCTTTAAATTCAGGAGGAAGTGCATGAGCGCCCAAAAAGGTGGGTTCAATGTGAACTGGAAAAAGTTTTTGTAATTCTCCAATGACATCAAGCATTTTAAGTTCGGTCTTAAGATCGAGCCCGTATCCGGACTTGATTTCAAGAGTGGTGATGCCTTTGCTGATAAGGGTCTTTACCCGCTTTGAGGCAATGGCCAGGAGGTCTTCTCTTGATGCGGTCCGGGTAGCCTTGACCGTTGAAAAAATGCCACCGCCTTTTTTTGAAATCTCTTCATAGGTGGCACCTTTGAGCCTCATTTCAAACTCATGGGATCTTGATCCGGCAAAGACCAGATGGGTATGACAGTCCACAAACCCCGGCAGAATCCACCGGCTATGGCTGTCAATGATTTTCCGGCATCGTGTGCGGTAATTGTCCGGCAGGTCTTTTTCCAGCCCTATCCATGAAATTTTTTCTCCGGAAACGGCCAGTGCCCCGTTTTCAATTATGGAAAGGCTGCTATCGGCCATGGTGGCAAGATGACAGTGAATAAAAAGCGTATCAATTTTATCCGGTAGCAGGTTTCCAATAGAGTTTCCTTTTAAATCAATCAGACTCATGACCTGTTCCCGTGCATATTGACCATGGGAAGTTTTACGCCCTTGGTTTTGGCCTCCTCAATGGCGGTTTCATAACCGGCATCGGCATGGCGGATGATGCCGGTGCCCGGGTCATTTCTCAAAACCGTTGTCACGCGTTTCTCAGCTTCAGGAGTGCCGTCGGCCACCGTCACTTGTCCTGCATGAAGCGCATATCCGATGCCGACCCCGCCGCCGTCATGGAAAGATACCCACGCCGCACCGGAAGCTACACTGGTCATGCAGTTCAGCAAGGCCCAGTCTGCCACGGCGTCAGACCCGTCTTTCATGGATTCGGTCTCCCGGTAGGGGGAGGCCACGGACCCGCAGTCCAGATGGTCCCGCCCAATAACGATGGGCGCTTTGACTTTTTTATCCCGGACCAGATCGTTAAAGAGTTTGCCTGCTTTTTCCCTTTCTCCATACCCCAGCCAGCAGATTCTTGCCGGAAGTCCCATATGTTCCACTTTTTCTTCAGCCATTTTCAGCCAGTTGACCATTTTTGTTTTTTCAGGGAAAAGCTTCATCAGTTCCCGGTCCGTCACCTTGATGTCTTCTGGGTCGCCGGAGAGGGCGGCCCAGCGGAAAGGACCTTCGCCATGACAGAACAGTTCACGGATATAGGCAGGGACAAAACCGGGATAATCCATGGCATTGGCAACCCCCCGTTTCATGGCCTGGGCTCTCAGGTTATTGCCGTAATCAAAGGCAATGGCACCTTTGTTTTTCATTTCAAGGATGGCTCTCACATGCTCGGCCATGGAATTTAAGGCCATATCCTTATAGGTTTCAGGGTCGGTTTTGCGAAGGGATAAGGCTTCTTCAAAAGAAAGCCCTTTGGGGAAATAGCCGTTGAGCTCATCATGGGCACTGGTCTGGTCGGTAATGACATCCGGAATAAATCCTTTTTGGATCATGGTGGAAAGAACATCCACGATATTTGCACAAAGCCCGATGGAAAGGGGCTTTTTGTTTTTGGCCGCTTCCTTTGCCTTAAGAATGGCATCATCAAGATCTTTTGCTTCAATGTCCAGGTATCTTTTTTCAAGCCTTTTGGCAATCCGGGAAGGGTCAATTTCCACACAGATCACAACCCCGCCGGCCATGGTGACGGAAAGTGGCTGGGCGCCACCCATGCCGCCAAGACCTGCAGTGACGACGATTTTCCCGCCAAGATCGGAATTGTAATGTTTTTGGCCTAAAGCGGCAAAGGTTTCATAGGTGCCCTGGAGGATGCCCTGGGTTCCGATATAAATCCATGACCCGGCCGTCATCTGGCCGTACATGATGAGACCTTTTTTATCCAGTTCGTGGAAATAATCCCAGTTGGCCCATTTCGGGACGATATTGGCATTGGCAATGAGAACCCTGGGCGAACTTTCATGGGTTTTGAGAACACCCACGGGTTTGCCGGACTGAATCAGCAGGGTTTCATCATTTTCAAGATCCAGGAGGGTCCGGACAATGGCGTCAAAACACTCCCAGTTCCGGGCCGCTTTGCCAAGGCCTCCGTAGACAATCAGTTGATCCGGATTTTCGCCGTTGTCCGGGTCAAGATTGTTGCACAGCATGCGCAAAGCCGCTTCCTGGTACCAGCCCTTGCAATGAAGTTCAGGCCCTCTGGGGGCTTTTACTGGCCGGGCAACCCCGCATCCGATGTTCAGATCCTTTAAAACTTTTTCTTTGTTGGTCATGATTTTCCTCCCGATAGGGTTGACTTTTATTTTTGAATTCGATATTACTTGTCTATACAAGTATAGATGTTATGTCAAGTTATTTTTATTTTCAGGAGAGACAAAGGAACCCAATGGCTGAACAATCATTTGCCTTGTTTGAGAGAATCAAGAAAAGCATTATTCATGATATTGAATCGGGAAAATTGAAACCCGACGATAAAGTCCCATCGGAAACCGAGCTGACCCGGATGTTTAACACCTCCAGGATGACGGCCAACCGTGCGTTAAAAGAACTTACCGAGGAAGGCAGGATTGTCCGGGCCCAGGGCGTGGGCAGTTTTGTGGCAAGACCCAAACCCGAGGCCGCCCTTTTGGAAATTAAAAGCATTGCCAAGGAAATTGCCCAATGGGGGGGAGAGCATTCTTCGGAAGTCCTGGTGCTGCGGGAAGAAAAGGCAAGCGAAGAAATTGCCAAAAAAATGGGCTTAAACCCTCTTGACCCTGTTTTCCATTCCATCATGCTGCACAAGGATAGAGACATTTGTGTCCAGCATTCCGAGCGCTTTATCAATCCAAAGGTGGCCCCGGATTATCTGAAACAGGATTTTAATGTGATCACCCCCAATGAATACCTGATGGAGGTGGCCCCGGTCCAGCAGGCGGAACATATTATTGAGGCTGTGATCTGCAAAAAGGAAATTCAGAAGCGATTGAAAATCAAACCGGGCGAACCCTGCCTGTCTCTGACGCGGCGGACCTGGTCCTTTGATAGGGTGGCCACCTACAGCATCATCATTTCTCCAGGATCAAGATATAAATTGAAGGGTAAATTTACAAGAGGATAAAACACATGAAAGAACAAATCGTATTGCACGGGGATGGATTTCAACTCGAAGACCTGGTCCGGATTGCCCGGCACGGGGCCTCAATTCAGATATCAGAGGAATCCGTAGGAAGGATTCATAAGGCAAGAGAGCTCATTGACCGTTGGGTCAAAAACGGTGAAAGAATCTATGGGGTCACCACAGGATTCGGTGCTTTATCAAGTGTCACCATTTCCAGCAAAGATACAAAGGAACTTCAGAAAAAAATCCTTTTCAGCCATTCGGCAGGCATTGGGAAAAATCTGGATGAGGATGTGGTCAGAGCAATGATAGCGCTCCGGGTCAATGATTTTTGTCGCGGCAATTCCGGGTTGAGACTTGAAACCATTGAAAAGCTTGCAAGGCTATTAAATGAAGGCATTGTTCCGGTTGTTCCGGAAAAAGGTTCAGTGGGGGCCAGCGGCGATCTGGTTCCCATGGCCCATCTTTCCCTTGTATTAATCGGGGAGGGTGAAGCTGTTGTGAATGGCAAAAAAATGACAGGCGCCGAAGCCTTAAAGAAAAAGAAGATAGAGCCCCTGGTGCTCGAAGCAGGAGAAGGGATCGCCCTCATCAACGGCACCCAGCTTATGATCGCCCTGGGGTGCCTTGCCCTTCATGACGCCCTCAACCTTTGCAAACATGCCGATATCGCCGCGGGCATGAGCCTTGAAACCCTGATGGGAACCCGCTCGGCCTTTGACCCGAGAATTCATAAGGTGCGGCCCCACAAAGGTCAGATCATGGCGGCTGACAATATGCTGAGGATCACGGCCAATTCGGAAATCATCTCTTCCCACAAAGATTGTTCACGGGTTCAGGACGCCTATACCTTACGGTGTTCTCCCCAGGTTCACGGTGCTTCATGGGATGCTTTCGGATATGTGGACAATGTAATCCGGGTGGAAATGAATTCATCCACTGAAAATCCTTTAATTTTCCCTGAATCCGAAGAATTTCTATCCGGCGGAAACTTCCATGGCCAGCCCCTGGCCCTGGCCTGTGATTTTCTCGGGATTGCCATTGCAGAACTTGCCAGTATTTCGGAGCGCAGAATCGAAAGGCTTGTGAATCCTCAGCTTTCCGGCCTTCCGGCATTCCTGGTGGAAGACGGCGGGCTCAATTCCGGGTTCATGATCGCCCAGTATGCCGCAGCCTCTCTTGTTTCCGAAAATAAAGTCCTGGCCCATCCGGCATCGGTGGATTCCATCCCGACCTCTGCCAACAAGGAGGACCACGTGTCCATGGGCGCCATCGCCGCCCGAAAATGTCGGGAAATCGTGGCCAATGTGGAAGACGTCATTGCCATTGAACTTTTGTGCTCAGCTCAGGCCATTGACCTTTTCACCAATATGAAGGCAGGAGACGGAACCCTTGCAGCCTACGAAGTGATTCGAAGCAAAGTGGGGTATATGAAGGAAGATCGCATTTTGTCCAAAGATATTGCCGTAATAAAGGAACTTTTATTGAGCGGCGAAATTGTAAAAGCTGTCGAAAATAAGGTGGGCAAGCTGTATTAGTTTTGTAAATGACGGGTGTGAACTATGGGGAGAGCCTGACGAGTTTGAGATCTCCCCACAAACCGATATTTTCTCCGATAATAATCACAATCCCCTGGACGCCGGGAACAGACTTTCCTGCTTCAATGGCATCTTTAATATCCCGTCCGGTTTGAACCCTGTTGCCCACCATTGTAGCAACCGCATCAGCAAGGGAGCAGGAATCCGACAGGATGGTGGTGGCATCTGTCTTGCCAAAACTTTTTGAATGACCAAAGGTCCCGGACGAGGTACAGAGTCCATAGGGTTTGTCCCGTTTTTCAATCCGGATACCCGTAGTCATGCTGAATGGAGAATTCTTGGCGTAAATACTGAAAACAGTTTCGGAATCCGATTTGACAAAAATATCCCCCCCGTTTTCAACAATGACTTCCCGGGTGTAACTGAGCATCGCAGTTCCGCAAAATTGTGCTACAGCTCCTGCCACAGCCGCCATGGGGCCGACCTGGGCCATCCGCCCGGCCTCCAGCATATCCGTAATAATAGCGGGAACAGGGAAAAGGTTTTTTACCGGGACTAAGGATGTAGCAAATTCCGGGTGGAATTGGATATAGGTTTCAATCTGGTTCCTGTAATCCAGGACATGTTTTAAGGCCATATCCGTAAGATCGGTTTCTGCCTGGATATTTAAATTGGTCTCTTTGACTGTGACATTAAAGGAGATGAGCCCTTTTTTCTGATGCAGATGTCGATAGGTGCGATTCTCAAACATTTTCAATGCTTTTGGGTCTTAGATAGTCCGGCGCCTGACGGATAAAATAGGAGTCGGTCATGCCTGAGATATAGTCCCGTACTATTTCAGCATGAGAGTGGCGATCTAAATAGTCAGCAGACATGCCGGACAAAAAATCCGTAAACACAACAGATTCAAGGTTTTCTTTTTCAAGGTCGGTTATGTATTTTTCAAAGAGAAAAGAGAAAATATCCCCAATGGAAGTTAAGTGTTTTTTAATGACCGGATTTTTGTAAATATATTGATAATTAAATGTCTTGAGCGTTTTCAATGCCCTGGATACCTTATCGGAAAAACCGATAAAGGGTTGATCAATGCTGTTTTTGATGAGATCCGTCACAAGAGTGAAGACGATGGTGCCGTTGGTCCGGCCTAAAATCCGGGCGGAATCCTCCGGAATATCTTCACGTTTGACGAGCTTCAGCCGAATGGCATCCTCAAGATCCCGCCCGATATAGCTGATGGTATCGGCCATCCGCACCACGCATCCTTCCAGGGTCATGGGAATTTCATCACAGACTTTTTTCTGCCTTAAGGTTTCCAGCCAGATGTCAAATTCCTTGAAAGTCCGATTCCCTTGTGGCGCCAGCCGGATGGAGTGGATTTCGCCATTATGACAGACAATGGCATCCATGGTCTGGAGGCTTAAATTCCATCCTTTGCCGTTTTTTTCAATCTGATCCAGAAACTGGATGCTTTGAAGGCTGTGATGAAAAAAACCGGCGCCATGCTCATGGGTCAGTCTGGACAGGAACCGCTCGCCATCGTGCCCGAACGGGGTGTGCCCGATATCATGGCCCAGGCTTGCCGCTTCAATGAGGTCCTCGTTGAGACCCAGATACCGACCGATAGTTCTGGCAACCCTTGAGACAAGCTGGACATGGATTACCCTGTGGGTAAGATGATCATTGTTGATAAGGGAAAAGACCTGGGTTTTATCAATATACCGGGTAAAGGAAAGAGAGTTTAAAACTCGGTCTGCGTCGGCGGAAAAATCCTGCCGGTATTCATTAGCTGCAAATTCTTCGACCTTGCGGCGGATGGCGGTGTGGCTGAAACAAGCCAGGGGGCTAAAATTTTCCCTCTCCCTTGAATTCAGGAGCGCTTTTAGTTCCCCAGCTTTTTCAAAATGGTCATTCAATAGTCTGTTTACAATTGTTTTAAAATATTTTCCACAACCTTATCAAAGGCTTTGGTAAATTCTGTAGTCTTTCCTTGAAACATCATGGGGACCCCATTGTCCCCGGAGGCAACGACATCCGTGTCAAAGGGGATGGACCCTAAAAAGGTAAGGCCCTGTGATTTTGCCGTTCTTTCTCCACCGCCGGAGCTGAAAAGGTCAATGGGTTCATGGCAGTGGGGGCATTTGAACCCCGCCATGTTTTCAACAATGCCAAGGGTTTTTAAGCGAACCGTTTTGCAAAAGGAGATGGATTTCCGGATGTCGGCCAGGGCTACTTCCTGGGGAGTTGTCACGATGACGCCCAAGGCTTCGGGGATGGTCTGGACAACGGTCAAGGGCTCATCACCGGTTCCCGGAGGGGCATCAAT
>JFJP01038441.1_pt1 | contig 17553 bp, 11 predicted proteins | sample 431651 | NCBI WGS metagenome assembly JFJP01 (sample SAMN02602958, study PRJNA72255) | Microbial mat metagenome, whole genome shotgun sequencing project. | biome: fresh water; feature: sink hole; material: water; isolation source: purple microbial (photo- and chemosynthetic) mats found in...
ATAGGGCATCTAACACCTTTCGGAATATAGCAGAAAGAACCGTCGCTGAAAACTGCCGAGTTAAGAGAAGCGAAAAAATTATCAGTATATGGAACTACTGACCCCATATATCTTTTTACAAGATCGGGATATTCCTTAACAGCATCACTGAATGAGCAGAATATAATTCCCATTTCAGCAAGAGTCTCCTTAAATGTTGTTTTTACTGATACACTATCAATTACAGCATCTACAGCTACTCCGGCAAGATGCTTTTGTTCCTCCAGAGGAATACCGAGCTTATCGAATGTTTTCTTCAGCTCCGGATCAATTTCATCTAAACTGTTAAGATTCTTCCTGGGTTTTGGTGCAGCATAGAATATTATATCCTGGTAGTTAATATCAGGAATTTTCAGGTTTGGCCATGATGGCATTTTCATAGTAATCCAATGCCTGTAGGCCTTCAGTCTGAACTCAAGCAGCCAATCCGGCTCATTTTTTTTCGCGGAAATGATCCTGACAACCTCCTCACTGAGACCTTTGGGAATCAGTTCCATTTCAATGTCGGAATAGAACCCGTATTTGTATTCGCCAGTTGTTACATCATTCAGTATCTTATCGTGATCTTTTTCCATTTACTTATTTCTCAAAATCATTTATCTATAAATAGGAACAATCCTCAAATACATTTGTTATCCCGAAAATTGAATTTATTCTTCTTCAACAGTTCCAAAAACCAATATTGATAACCATTTTTGCAGCACTTTCAATTTTAATAAAGCTGCACTTCAGGCAGAACATATACCCGTAAATTTAATAACAAGGATTCCTTAATTATATTTAATCTAAATAAACATGCAAAAATATAAAAAATATAAGAATTTCAGCAAAATACTCATGAAAATATGATTTCCGTGAAGTGTCTGGTATGAAAAAAATGTTAGTAGTTTAAGGTCACGTGAACATAAAAAAATTATTATCTTGGCACCTTCTAAAATTTTGTTGTAAATATTTACTCTGCCTGATATATGGAAAATAATCTCAGAACGCTTATTATCAAGAACAGCAAAAAGTTGCTTTTGTCGGTTTTTGTTTTATTCTCACCATTATACCTTTTTGCTGCAGGTGGGCAGGTGCCTGCAATCGGACCAATAAGGATTGAATTTGTGATTTTCGGCCTGATACTTCTCGGTGTTGCACTTTTTCACAAACAAACATTTTGGGTAGCAATTACAGGACTTACTATATTATTGACATTCAAGCTTGTGTTTGATCCCGGGTTTCATTTCATGGAGCATCTTTTCGGCGAAGCTCCTATGGTTGAACAGTTTATGGATAAAAGTCTTCGGCAGGGTGAATGGGGAATTATTCTTAACCTCCTCGGTTTGCTTCTGGGATTTGCTATTCTTTCAAAAATATTTGAGGAATCAGGCGTTCCTGATGTTTTACCAAGGTTTCTCCCCGACGACTGGAAAGGTCCGTTTTTACTCCTGATTTTTGTATTCATTCTGTCATCATTTCTCGATAATATTGCCGCAGCTCTTATAGGAGGAACAATTGCGCTTGTAGTATTTAAGAAAAAGGTCCATATCGGGTACATTGCGGCAATTGTGGCCGCCAGTAATGCAGGAGGAAGCGGTAGTGTGGTAGGCGATACAACAACAACTATGATGTGGATCGACGGGGTAAGTGCATTTAATGTTTTGCACGCATTTGTTGCTGCAGCAGCAGCACTTCTGTTTTTTGCATGGTTTGCTTCACACCAGCAGGACAAATATCAAAGAATTCAAAAGGATGCTGATACTTCAGTAAAAATTGACTGGCTGAAAATATTCAATGTTGGTCTTATCCTTGCAGGTGCGATTATCTCAAATATTTTATATGATATGCCAGCCCTTGGAGTCTGGATCGCAATAGTAATTGGAGCTTTTATAAGGCCTGTTCCATGGAAAGAGATCCCGGGTGCAATTAAAGGAACTGTTTTCCTGCTCTGTCTGGTCATGTGCGCATCAATGATGCCTGTCGAAGAACTCCCTGATGCTTCATGGATCACTGCATTTGCTTTAGGATTCCTTTCAGCTGTATTTGATAATATTCCTCTTACAAAACTCTGTCTCGACCAGGGTCATTACGACTGGGGTATGCTTGCATACAGTGTCGGATTCGGAGGATCAATGATCTGGTTCGGGTCTTCAGCAGGTGTTGCAATTACAAATAAATTTCCTGAAGGACGTAATGTATTTCTTTGGATTAAAAACGGTTGGCATGTAGCGGTTGCCTATGTCATCGGGTTCTTCTTCCTGTTCTTCATTATAGGCTGGGAACCAGCTGATAACAAAGAACATAAAATAATTAACTGCCCGGTTCCTGGTTGCCCTATGGCTGAAAAAGGAGTCACAGAAAAGGTTCCTGGAACGGTTAGTTATCTGGAGCTTGTCAGATAATTGAACAACTGTACTTTTAACGTAGTCTTTAAGAACTGGGTCAATACAGAGAAATTACTTACTTTCCCTGTATTCCTTTAGTAAAGACTGAAATGTCTCCTTCACTGAATATATTTTGGTTGCCCTGAATGCGTTTGATCCTGCAAATGCGTAACCGTTTTCAAAATTACCCTTGAGAGCATTTATAAGGGCCACTATAATACAATACGGACTTTTAGAGATATCGCATGTTTTTATACATTTGAAAGGGCATTTTTTGGGTTGTTTTTTACCTTCCCTCACTTTCGTAATAAAATTACTGAGTATAGCTCGCCCGGGCATACCAACAGGACTTTTAATTATCTCTATATCACTACTCTCTGCATCAATATAAGCTTGTTTAAAAGCTGGTGAAGCATCACACTCATCAGTAGTTACAAACCGTGTTCCCATCTGGACTCCTGAGGCACCCAGACCGAGGATTTTATGTATGTCTTCTCCTGTATAAATCCCCCCTGCTGCAAAAAGTGGAATTGTGGCATCATACTTATCCTCAAAATATTTCAGTTCACTGACTATCTCAGGAACAAGCTTTTCGAGTGAATAGTCTGTATCGGTTATCTGCTCCTCTTTAAATCCCAGATGTCCTCCTGCTTTAGGACCTTCAACAATAACCGCATCAGGGAGATAGTTATAGTTTGCCTTCCATTTCTCACAAATAATTTTAGCCGCCCTTGCAGAAGAAACAATGGGTATAAGTTTGGTGGTACTATCCTTTTTCAGGAAAGAGGGCAAATCAAGAGGAAGACCAGCTCCGGCAGTAATCAAATCAACTTTTTCAGATATTGCCGTTTTAATCATATCGGTAAAATTTGTCATTGCTACCATGACATTTACACCGATTATACCTAAAGTTTTTTCACGGGCTTTCCGTATTTCCTCTTTTAAACCATATATGCTGGCTTCCAGGAAGTCAGTCGAAAAGTCTTTATATAAAAGTCCGAGTCCTGCACTTGATATTACTCCAACTCCACCTTCATTTGCAACAGCAGAAGCAAGTCCTGATAACGAAATACCTACTCCCATCCCACCCTGAATGATTGGAACCGTGATAGAAAGATTCCCAATTCTTATCCCCTTCATTTTTAATTTTTTAGTACTCAGCAAAGGTAACCCTAAATAATGGATAGAAGACCCGAAAAGAGATATTTAACATATATTAAACTTTAAAAACGTGTTTATAAATTGGACTTACAGGATAATTATACAATTTCAAAATGCAGTACAAGCGGAACATTTTTGCATATTATAATTCAACTATACCTTTTGAGCTCTCGTGCCATTGTGGCAAAAAAAACATTAACTTTAAAGTGCCAAATTAATAATCTGAAATATGAAAAGAAGTGTTGTAGTATCTGTAACTCTGGCTCTTACGCTACTTAATCTTAATGCCCAGACAGAAAAAGAGATTAAAGCTGAGATTAAACATGTTACTGTTTATCCCGACAGAGCGCAAATTAATCATGAGACAACTATTACGCTTTTACCCGGAAAGTCAGTTCTCAGGCTCGAAGGTCTTTCGCCTTATATAGATGCCCAAAGTATTCAGGTGAAAGGTTATGGTGAATTCACAATCCTTTCTGTCAACCAGCAGAACAATTATCTTGAGAATCTTGAGGACACACCTGAGGTGAAAAGTATCAGGAGTCAGATTGAGGCGCTTCAGATTAAACTTGAGGAGGAAAAAGCAGCTATCAGTATTCTGAAAGAGAGAGAGGCATTCCTTGTTGCTAACAGGGCTATCCTTGTGAAAGAGACCACGTTCACTCTCGAACAGCTGAAGAGTGTTATGGAATTATATACAAATAACATGGAACAGATCACAATGTCTACTCTGAAAAAAAACAGGAATATAAAAGATATTGAGAGACAGATCTCTGCAATGCAACAGCAGATCTCTGATAAACTGGGAAAACAGAAGCTTCCTTCAGGCGAAATTTCGGTTACAGTAACTTCTGAAAAGCAGATCTCGGGGAAACTGACTTTCAGCTATGTTGTTTCTAATGCAGGATGGTATCCATCGTATGATATCAGGGTTGATGATATTAAAAAGCCTGTCACAATTTTTTACAAAGCAAATGTTTTTCAGAACTCCGGGGTCCCATGGAAAGATATTAAACTCAGTTTCTCAAATGCCACACCATGGGTCGCCGGGGATATACCAACACTATATCCATGGTTTATTGATTATTATTATCCTCCTCAGATAGTTCTCAGAGGAAAATCAGCCGGAGTAAACCGGGTAAGTGAAGCACCGGTTATGATGGAAATGGCTGTAAAGGATGAAGTTGCTGAGGAGCTAACAGGATCAGCACCAGTAATGGTCCAGAAACAGATTGGAGAAACTACCATAACGTTCGATATAGCTCTCCCTTATTCTATTCCAACTGATGGAAAAATACAGACAGTGGAAATCCAGCGCCTCACGGCACCTGCTGATTATAAATACGTTACTCTTCCAAAACTATCACCTCTTGCATATCTTACCGCCAACATTACTGACTGGGCAAAATTAAGTCTGCAAAGCGGAGAGGCTACACTCTATTTTGAAAACTCTTTTGTCGGCAAATCATATCTGAATGTAAATCAACTAACTGACACACTGACAATATCCCTTGGAACAGATAATAGTATTCTGGTTAAAAGAGAAAAACGGAAAGATTTTACAAGTAAAAAGACAATAGGATCAAATAAGACTGAAACCTTTTCATTTCTTATAACAATCAGAAATAATAAGTCAAATCCTGTTAAAATCACTTTAAATGATCAGATCCCAATATCCTCAAATAGCGGGATAACAGTTGAAACCCTTGAATTATCGGGTGGCAGGTATAATACCCAAACAGGAGAAATAAAGTGGGATCTGGATGTTAATCCGCAGGAATCAAAACAAATTATACTCACCTATTCAGTAAAATATCCAAAAGATAAAACAGTCGTTTTAGAATAAATAATATGTAATGCATATATGAATATTCTTGGAAATCTCGTTTGGCTTATCTTTGGCGGAATAATAATTGCCATAGAATATTTCATTGGCAGTATAGCCCTAATGCTGACAATTGTAGGTATTCCATTCGGGATACAGACACTCAAAATGGCTTCACTTTCTCTCTGGCCATTCGGAAGGGAAACGATTGTTCATTCAAGGGCTTCAGGCTGTCTTTATATAATAATGAATCTTTTGTGGCTCATTACTGGAGGACTATGGATTGCAGCCACTCATGCAATATTTGGTATCATATTATGCATAACAATTATCGGAATCCCCTTTGGGCTGCAGCATTTTAAACTTACAGCAATTGCCCTTAGCCCTTTTGGAAGAGATATTGTAAATAAATGATCTCATATGGCATAAAACCAGTTGAGATCAAGTAAGGGTTTAAACACAAATTAAATAATTTAATTGGATATGCCAGATAAGAATATGACACCTATTGGTGATTTGGGAAAATTTGGATTGATTTTTCATATTTCTTCAACTGCGAGGAATAAAAACAAAACAACAGTTACAGGAATAGGTGATGACTCTGCAATAATTGATTCAGGCAGGAATCTCACGCTGGTTTCAACTGATCTCCTGCTCGAGGGAATTCATTTCAATCTCATATACACTCCATTGAAACATCTTGGATATAAATCTGTTATAAGAGCTATATCAGATATTTATGCAATGAATGGCATACCAGGACAAATATTGATCTCATTGGGTATAAGTTCAAGATTTTCTGTAGAACAGGTTGAAGAACTTTATGAGGGAATATCGCTCGCCTGCGAAAAATACAATATTGACCTGGCAGGTGGCGATACGACCAGTTCTCTCACAGGACTCACAATAGGGGTTACGGCCATTGGTACCGTAAAAAAAGAGAGTGTTGTAAGAAGAAACGGGGCCAATCCAAATGATCTGATTTGTGTGACTGGTGATTTCGGGGCTTCCTTTATGGGGCTTCAGCTTCTGGAGAGGGAAAGAAAACTTTTTGAAAAAGATAAGATAGCACAACCTGATCTGGCTGGTTTCGAATATATTATTGGAAGACAGCTTAAACCCGAGTTTCCTGTTACCACTCTGGAAGAAGTCAATAAGGCTGGAATCAAACTTTCATCAATGATTGATGTAACAGATGGACTGGCTTCAGATCTGATTCATCTATGCAAATTATCAGATACTGGTTGCAGGATTTATTCTGATAAAATACCTATCGATTTTGAAACATCAAAACTGGCTGAAGAGTTTAATCTTGACCCGGTAATACCGGCCCTTAATGGAGGAGAAGATTATGAACTGCTTTTTACTGTCAGCCTGGACCTATTCGAGAAAATCAAACTTATCAGTTCTGTTAAGGTTATAGGCCATATGACAACTTCGGGGACAGGAAATTTTCTTGTTGGAGAAGGAGGATCTGAAATTGAACTTTCAGCACAGGGCTGGATGAAAAACAAATAAATAAGGGCCCTATCTGGCCCTTATTATTCCCCGTTCTGATTTCCTTATAAACTCCAGAATATAATCCCTGTCAGGCGATGGTTTAAACTCTTTTTCAACATGTTCCAATGCCTGTGTGAAATTCATTTTACTCTGGTAAATAGCTCTGTATATATTATGAATCTCATCTATTCGTTCCTTTTCAAATCCGCGTCTGGTTAGACCGACAGAATTCAATCCCATATACGATAATGGATCGCGATCGGCTTTTATAAAAGGAGGAACATCAATACGTACTTTAGAACCACCTCCTAATATGACATGTGCGCCTATTCTTGTGAACTGATGAACCAGACTTCCTCCGCTTATAATCACCCAATCGTCAACTTTAACTTCACCGGCAAGCCCGGTTGTATTTCCTATAATACAGTTGTTTCCGATATTACAATCATGTCCGATATGTGAGTAGGCCATTAAAAGAGAGTCACTTCCAACTAGAGTTTTGCCTACGGCTGCAGTCCCCCGGTTTACCGTAACACCTTCTCTGATAGTAGTATTATCCCCAATCTCTGCAGTAGTTTCCTCTCCCCTGAATTTAAGATCCTGTGGAATTCCTGAGACAACAGCAGACGGGAAAATCTTACAGTTCTTCCCGATTCGGGCGCCATCCATGATAGTAGAGTTGGGACCAATCCATGTTCCGTCACCAATTACTGTATTATGTGCTATATAGGCAAAAGGTTCTACGGTTACATCCTTACCAAGTATGGCATCGGGATGGATAAATGCTAAATTTGAGATCATCTATCTTTTATTTATTTTTAATCACCTGAGCAGTCATTTCTCCTTCCAAAACAAGTTTATTTCCTACAAATGCCTGTCCGAACATAGTAACGATTCCTCTCCTCATTATGTCGGCCAGCTCCATTTTAAGTAAAACGGTATCACCGGGAACAACCTTTGCTTTGAATTTAACCTTATCAATTTTAAGAAAATATGTTGAATATTTTTCAGGCTCTTCAACAGAGCTTAGTACAAGTAACCCTCCTGTCTGAGCAAGGGCTTCAACAAGAAGTACTCCCGGCATTACAGGTTCTTCAGGGAAATGACCCTGAAAAAATGATTCATTAAATGTAATATTCTTGATCCCCACTATTGAGTGCTCATCCAGTGAAATTATTTTATCAACGAGCAGGAACGGATATCTGTGCGGAAGACGTTTTTTGATCTCTTCTACTGTAAAAACGGGTGGTTGCGATGGATCATATACAGGAATATCGCGCTTTGAAAGAGCTTTCTTCATCTCCTGCCGCATAAGTCTGGCAAGCCTGGTATTGGCATAATGTCCGGGGCGCGTGGCCACAACCTTGCCTTTTATAGGATGCCCTACCAATGCAAGGTCTCCCATAATATCAAGTAGTTTATGGCGTGCAGGTTCATTCGGATATCGCAATTCGGTATTATTAAGAATACCGGCAGTATGAGTGCTTATGCCGGGACGGTTAAAGAGCTTTGCAATACGGTCAATTTCAGACTGTTCAACTTCTTTTTCGAGAATAACTATTGCATTATCAAGATCCCCGCCCTTTATTAGTCCAAGGTTAAAAAGTGGTTCCAGTTCATGAAAGAATACAAATGTCCGGCTCTTACTGATCTTCTCTTCAAAATGGTCAATATTATCAAGAATGGAATACTGGTTTCCCAGGATTTTTGAGTTATAATCGATAAGAACATTAACGCTGAAGTGATCATCGGGATAAACAATCAGGTCGACACCATGCTCTTCATCCGAGAAGGTTATTTTTTGTCTTACAACAAAATAATTTCTGTCTTCTTTCTGTTCAACTATGCCTGCTTCATTAATTGCCTCAACAAATTTCCAGGCTGATCCTCCCATAATAGGAGCCTCTGGTCCATTCAATTCAATAAGTGCATTATCAACGCGTAAACCATGGAAGGCTGCCAGGACATGTTCAATAGTTGAAACAGATGCATTATTTTGTACCAGTGTGGTTCCCCGCGAAGTGTCTGTAACGTGCTCAGCAAGAGCATCTATAATGGGTTTGCCCGGCAGATCCACCCGGCAAAATTTATACCCATGATTTGGAGGGGCTGGCTTAAATGTAATTGTCACATTAATCCCTGTATGCAACCCCTTTCCGGTAAGGCTTATTTCCTTTGCAAGGGTCCGTTGTTTTTCACTCATCAGTGGCTATATTAATTTAAAATCAGGGTACAAAAAAAATAAAAAAAATCAGAACAATCCAGAAAATTATACTATAAGTGTAATTATTACAACATATTCTGTTTCGACCAAAAAGTAAAGCTACCTCTTTTTCAGAGATTCCACCTCTTTTTCAAGTGCATCAATTTTGACCTTCAGGTCAGGTAATCTCTTGAAAATGACTGAAGATTTAAGAAACTGCTTTATCTCGATAGCAGGCGAACCTAAGATCACAGTATTTTCTTCCTTCACATCTCCGAGAATACCAGCCTGTGCTCCTATTTTTGTACCATTGGCAATTTTTATATGGCCAGCGATACCTACCTGGCCGCCAAACATACAATTTTTTCCAATCTTTGTTGATCCGGCTATACCTGTCTGTGCTGCCATTACAGTATTCTCTCCCACCTCAACATTATGTCCTATCTGGATAATGTTATCAAGTTTAACACCTCTTCTGATTATTGTCGATCCCATAGTTGCCCTGTCAATAGTAACATTGGCTCCTATCTCAACAAGATCCTCTAAAATTACATTTCCCAGTTGTGGTATTTTCATATATTCACTATCACTCTGAGGGGCAAAACCGAATCCATCACTACCTATAACTGTTCCTGCATGAATTATACAGCTTTCTCCCAGGAGACAATCATGGTAAATCTTCACACCAGGATTGATAATACAATTTTTTCCAACCTTAGTGTTATCACCAATATAAACGTGCGGATATAATGAACAACCATCCTCAATTATGCAATTTTCACCGATATATGCATAAGGGCCTATGTAAACATCTTTACCGATTTTTGCCGTGCTCTCAATTACTGCTGTAGGATGAATTCCCTTTTTTCTTGGTCTGGCCTGATCAACTAACCTGAGAAGAGAGGCAAATGCTTCATAGGCATTTTCTACTCTTATCAGGGTTGCATCTATTTTCTCTGAAGGCACAAAGCTTTTATTAACGAGTATAACAGACGACCTTGTAGTATAAATATAATGTTCATATTTCGGGTTTGCCAGAAATGATAAAGCTCCTGGATGTCCTTCCTCGATCTTTGCTACTGTATTAACTTTGATATCTGGATTACCCTCGATATCTCCTTTTAAAAATCCGGCTATTGCTTCAGCTGTAAATTCCATGACACTATCTTATTATTTTCGACATTCTTTAGGATAACAAAGGAAGTATTTAGTTATTCGCTCTGAAATAAACCTGTGATCAAACATATCTGAAACTAATGAAATATCAGCCGTTTTACCGCTTTTAAGCAAAATTTTTACTTCAGAAGCATCAGGAGCATATGCCAGATTTGAAATGCTATTTGTAAATACATAATAATCTTCCATATCAGCATTTATATTCAATAATCTTCCGGCGAGACCCCGAAGCTCCATAACCCTATTCTCAGGAAAAGGATCATTCTGCAATTCAATGGCAAAAAGGTCTCGTTTTAATAATCTGCCAGACAGATCAGAAAGTACATTATCCGAATGGTCAGCCCAGTATTTGGCAGAAACCAGTATATCACTATCATCAAGCCTGGTGAAGTTTGAGGCAATTAATCCGGGTGTAAATAATCCATTGCCAGTGAGGTCTTCACTGCCAATCTTATTATAAAGAAAAAATCTTAATGCCGGTGTTGCATAAAGGTCAGTTCCCTCAACTGCCAGTTCCTTTGCCCTCTTAAGTATTTTGACCAGAAGACTTTCTGATGAAAGGACAGTCTTGTGCATATAAACCTGCCAGTACATTAATCTCCTGGCTATCATGAATTTTTCAAGTGAGTAGATCCCTTTTTCGTCAATTACAAGACTATCGTCCACAACATTCAGCATTCTGATTATTCTGTCAGAGCCCACTGCTCCCTCAATTACTCCCGTAAAAAAGCTGTCTCTTCTCAGATAATCAAGCCGGTCCATATCCATCTGGCCTGAAATAAGCTCATGTAAGAATTTTCTGTAATATGTTCCCGTGAAAATCTCAATTGCAAGATCAAGCTTACCTCCGGCTGATTCATTTATCTTCCGCATAAGCAAAAGCGACAGATCTTCATGGGTAATACCATTAATTATAGAGTTTTCCAGGGCATGAGAGAAAGGTCCATGCCCTGCATCATGCAACAGAATTGCAATACAGGCCGCTTCCTCCTCCTCCAATGAAATCTGCACACCTTTGCTTCTGAGTGTGCTTATTGCCATATCCATAAGGTGCAATGCACCAAGTCCATGCTGAAACCTGCTGTGATTTGCTCCCGGGTAAACAAAACTGGTAAGTCCCAGCTGTTTAATGTTCCTCAATCTTTGAAACCATGGATGTTCAATAAGGTCAAATACAAAATCACCCGGAATGCTTATAAACCCATAAACCGGATCGTTTATAATTTTTTTCTTATTTGTCTGGTAAACCACTTAGATTATATTGATCTACAAAAATAGAAATTAGTTTCTTAATGCAATAATCCTATTAATAGAGATGAAATATAAAACCTGCGGAAGTCTTCCCGGCAAAAATACATGAGGTTTTCTTAAAGTCAAAGCATAGCCCGAATACCTCCCTTTATAATTAAAAATAACTCTGAAAACTTTTGCAGTTAAAAAAATATAGTTTTACTTTGCACTTCAAAGTACTTTTAGTATTCTATAGCGTATTTCAGGCACACTTGCATAAAATGATATGGGATTTTCAAAAATATTCTGTCCAACAAATAGATTTATTGTAACAATTGAAATATTTTCCGTCTTTATTACGTCAAATGAAAAATAAGTTATTCCGCACCTTGTTTAAATAAGGCTTTTATGAAAATCGAGATCCAGGGACTTAACAAGATCTACCCCAACGGGAACCATGCATTAAAAGATATTAACCTTGAATTTGGAACGGGAATGTTCGGACTCCTTGGACCAAATGGCGCAGGAAAATCAAGCCTGATGAGGATAATTGTTACTCTCATGAAACCTTCTTCAGGATTGGTTCTTGTCGATGGAAAGGACATCCAGAAGTACAGAAAGGAACTGCGGGGAATGCTTGGCTATCTCCCCCAGGATTTCAGGTTTTTTACCTCCCTGAAAACATGGGAATTTCTTGATTATTCAGGATCGCTGGCCGGATTAAGAAACAAAAAGGAAAGAATCGCTGAAGTTGACAGGCTGCTTGACCAGGTAGGACTTCTTGAGGTCAGAGACAGACAGGCAAACAGGCTTTCAGGTGGTATGAAACGGCGACTTGGAATAGCTCAGGCTCTTATAGGTAATCCGAGGATAATTGTTGTGGATGAGCCAACGACGGGACTTGACCCTGATGAAAGAATTCGATTCAGGAACATCCTGTCACAGCTCAGTCAGAATGATGTCACAATTATTCTTTCGACTCATATAGTTGGTGATATATCATCTACCTGCCAGGGAATGGCCCTGTTGAATAAAGGCGAACTTGTCTTTTCCGGTTCCCCGGAAAACCTGGTTAAACATGCCGAAGGACATGTGTTTAAACTTAACCTTAATCCATTTGAGTATGAGTTTGTAAAAGAACGATATAATGTTATTTCCACAATTCCAGTCGAATCAGGCTGGGAAGTGCAGATTGTATCTGATGAGGTCCCGGAATATAAATCAACCGGGATCATTCCTAATATTGAACACGCATATGTTTATTATATGGAACATAAGTTAAAGGCTGAAATAACTGATTAACAATATTATATTACCATGGCGTTTTTTCACAACATAAGAACTGTAGCCCAATATGAAGCAAAAACCTTAAGGAGAAGCTGGTTCTTCAGGCTTTTTGCAATTGGAGCTCTCACAATCTTCACTTTTTTAAATATCGGGTTACTCTCACCGGTCGGAGAGGAACCCTGGGATCTCGTTTCATTCTCCTCTTCCGTTCCACTGGTTAACCTTTATCTTCTTAATATTGCCCAGGCTATTGTTGTTATATTCCTGGCTGCTGATTTTCTGAAAAGAGACAAAAAACTGGACACCAATGAGGTTCTCTATACCAGGTCAATGTCAAATTTTGAATATGTAACAGGTAAAACATGGGGGATACTGCGTTTGTTCCTTGGTCTTGATATTCTTATACTTGGAATTGGTATGGTGATAAACATCATTTCAAAAAGTATGTCAATAGATTTTATGGCATATGTGTATTACCTTCTTCTGATATGTGTCCCAACTATAGTTTTCAGCCTTGGTCTTGCTTTCGTACTAATGTCAATAATCAGAAACCAGGCAATAACTTTTCTTCTGCTCCTTGGTATGGCAGCCCTTAATATGTTTTATCTCTGGTTCAGAATGGGATCAGTTTTCGATTATATGGCCTTCGGGGTCCCGCTTTTCAAGTCGGGGATTGTCGGTTTTGACAATCTGCGTTTCATTCTTAATCAACGGCTCCTTTACTTTTTCATGGGACTGGCTCTTGTTTTGGCTACAGTCCTTTTATTCAAACGCTTACCTCAATCAAAACTGCACAGGAACATGTCAATAATTTTCATGGTGCTTTTTACTTCAGGTGCTGTTGTTTGCGGATTTAATACATATTCATTATATAGAAATGGGATTGCTGACCGGAAGATGGTTATTGAAACGAACAAAAAATATGAAACCAGAAATTTTGCCAGCATAACCGCTGCATCAATAGATTTTGTTCATAAAGGAGAATCATTTGAAGCCTCTGCAAAAATTAATTTTGTAAACAATAATAAGGAACCACTTGACCATTATCTTTTTTCACTTAATCCTTCATTAAAAGTACTTAAGATAACCTCAGGAGGCAGGGATCTTAATTTTACAAAAACAAATCATATTGTCGAAGTGGACCCGGAAAAGTACCTTAATGCCGGACAAAGTGACAGTATTACAATTTCTTATGAAGGAAGCATTAATGAGTCTTTTTGTTATCCTGATTATACAGATAACCTTACGGAGACTCCCTACAGGATAGCAATGTTAAATGTAAGTAAACGCCAGTCTTTTCTTAAGGAAAACTATGTCCTGTTAACTCCCGAAACTCACTGGTATCCTGTAATGGCTCTTAACTATTACCCTGCTAATCCGGCACAGATAAAAATAGATTTCACAAATTTTACTCTTCGGGTCAAGACTGAAGATGGCCTTAAAGCAGTATCACAGGGCAGAATGGAAGAGGAAGGTGGCTTTTACATTTTCAGTCCGGAAAGTCCATTAACCGGTCTTACACTGGCTATAGGAAACTATCAATCTGACACTCTTAGAGTCGATTCCATACAGTATTTAAGCTATTATTTCCCAGGTCACGATTATTACAAAAAAGACCTTGCTGAATTAAAAGACACCCTTTCGTTCCTTGTTTCAGGGATTATGAGAGAACTGGAAACAAACTTCTCAACAAAATATCCTTTTAAGACTTTAAGCCTTGTAGAGGTCCCTGTGAATTTTTATTCATTTCCGAAGCATAATACCCAGACCAGAGCAGAAGTTCAGCCATCAATGGTTCTTTTACCGGAGAAACTTTCTACTCTTCAGAATGCCGGTTTTGCAAAAAGGTTCACCCGGCAGAAAAAAAGAATGGCCAGAAATAACCAGATTATTACAGATAAGGAGTTGCAGGTAAGGCTCTTCAACGATTTCATCAGGAACACATTTATCAGTGGTGAAAACTTCAGGTTTGTCAAAGGGGTTCCAACGAACGAGCCCACCAGATACAGGCTTGGACCCAGTTTCTATTTCTTTAAGAATAATTTTTTCTCATCTGAATATCCGGCAATAAATGCAGTGTTTGAAACACATCTCCAGCAACTGCCGCAGGTAGGGCCTCCCGGAGGTTTCCGTGTAATGCTTGGGACACTGTCAGATAATGACAAGGCTAACCTGATACTAAAAGAACTAAGTTTCAGGGAACTTCTTGCAAACAATCCTCTCGGAGATACTATCAGAACCGTTCTTTCTGTTAAGGGAGACTGGCTGTTTAATCTGCTCAGAGCCAAAGCAGGGATAGACTCATTTAAGACATGGTTCTCAGCGTATATTGATGAGAACCGATTTAAAAAGGTTGATATTCTCGAATTTAACAGCGACGTAAAGGAGAAGTTTGGTTTTGAATTTTATCCCTATCTGAATGACTGGTTTAATGGGAAAGCGCAACCTGGTTTTCTTTTTTCTGAATTGGAGGCAACCCAGATAATAGTCGGAGACCGATCGAGATACCAGGTGACATTTACTGCTTCTAATCCCGAACCTGTTGCCGGTTTGTTCAATATTTCCTTCAGGACAGGAGGCCCCGGAGGTGCAGGCCGTGGTGATCAGATGATAAGAGGAACATTTCAACCCGGTGCCGGACGTGGTACAGGTTTCGCAATTTCAATGCAGGGCCGCGGCATGGAAGCTGAAGATATTTCGAAAATTGTACTTATGGGACCAGGCGAAACAAAAAAAATAGGAATTGTTCTTGATGCCGAACCCAGGGCAATGTTAATCAACACACTGTCGGCTAAAAACCTTCCTGGTGAAATAACTATGCCAATAAGTGATATTGGAAAATCAAAAAGTCAGACACAGGAATTCGCGGGAGAAGAAACACTGGCTCAGTTTAAATACCTCTCTGATCCCACAGAGATTATAGTGGATAATGAAGACCCTGGTTTCATCTACAGTAAGCAAAACATAGTAAGTCCATTGAAAAGACTTTTAGGCATTGAAAATAAAACGGGAAATAGCTATACGCAGGTTAGTATGTGGAATATCCCTGAATACTGGCAACCTGTAGTACAAACTTCCTACTTTGGAAAGTATATACGTTCCGCGGTTTATACGAGATCAGGTACAGGCGATAAAACTATTACATGGGCTTCAGTTATCAGGGAGCCGGGGTATTATGATGTCTATTGTTATATAGGAAAAAGTGCAGAAAGAATGATGATCAGGAATCCTGGGGGACCGGAGAATCCTGATGGATTACCCCAGCGTGAAACCATGTATAAGGATATGCATTATAAAATATACCATGATGAAGGAGTTGAAGAGGTATCTCTCGATCATGATAAAGCAGAAGGAGGCTGGAATAATCTTGGAAGATATTATCTGTCGCCCGATACAGCAAAGGTTATCCTCACAAACCAATCGGCAGGAAGAATTGTGATTGGAGACGCCATCAAATGGGTGAAGCAGAATTGACAGGAAAAAACGGGAAGCTACATCATCAGGATAAAAACAAAATAATTTAACCAGACAAAAATAAATGCCGCGCATAAACAAAAGTCATATGAAACACTTCAAAGAGACAATAAAAAAAGAGTTGATAATTTTGCTTTCATTGGTATTCTGCTCATTATCAGTATTTGCACAACAGGGATTAACACTTGAACAGGCGCTTGATATTGCTGAAATGAACAGTCCGTCAATGAAAAAAACCAGGCTGAGCCTCGTCAGAAGTCAGGAGAATCTAAACGCTCAGAATGCATCTCTTAAATCAAACTTCTCCCTGACCTTAAATCCGATCGGGTATACTCAAACCAGGGAATTCAATGATTTGATTTCAAAATGGAATTCCAGAAAAATAACAGAAAGCTATGGTGTGTTTACAGTTACCCAGCCTATAGTGCTTACAGACACAAGGATCTCACTCACAAACAAGTTCGGATATACAGATTCATACAGTGAATATGCCGGCTCTACAACAAAAGGGTTCAGCAATAATCTTTCAATCAACATTGATCAGCCTCTGTTCACATATAACAGGACTAAACTGCAGTTGAAAGAACTCCAGCTGGCACTTGAGAACGCACAACTCAACTATGCAATTCAGCTCCTGGCTCTTGAAAAGCAGGTTACTCAGGCGTTTTATTATGTTTACCAGCAACAACAGAGCCTAGATATTTCAGATCAGGCTTATCAGAATATGCAAAAGAGTTATGAAGTATCAAAGAACAAGGTCGATGCAGGGATAAGTGCCCGGGAAGAAATGTTTCAGGCTGAACTAAACCTTGCAACAACAAAATCAGATTTTGAGAATAAACAGGTATCATTCGAAAACGCAAAAGATGATTTCAAGCTTCTGATCGGGATGAGTCTTTATGATGATCTCATGGTAATCCCTAACATTGATGTGGATACAGTCGTTGTCGACGTAGCTTTCGCAATTGACAAGGGATTAGCCAACAGAATGGAGATACGACAAAGGAAAATCGATGTCGAGACATCACAATTCGACCTGATACAAACCATGGCTTTGAATGAATTTAAAGGTAGTCTCGGACTTTCCATCGGCCTATTTGGCGATAATGAGAAATTCAGAGATGTTTATTCAAATCCAACCGACAATGAGACAGTATCCCTCTCGCTTACAATCCCGTTATGGGACTGGGGAGAGAGGAAGTCGAGAATTAAGGCAACGGAAGCCACAATTGAAACAGCTAACATTACTCTTGAAGAAGAACAAAATAATATTATACTTGACATCAGAAAAG
>JFJP01058873.1_pt1 | contig 17552 bp, 14 predicted proteins | sample 431651 | NCBI WGS metagenome assembly JFJP01 (sample SAMN02602958, study PRJNA72255) | Microbial mat metagenome, whole genome shotgun sequencing project. | biome: fresh water; feature: sink hole; material: water; isolation source: purple microbial (photo- and chemosynthetic) mats found in...
AACCCAGATTCTTTTCATGGCGAGTGGAATTATTCCATCACCCCCAAAGAATCCTAGTTTGTATCAACTTATTCTTGCTAAGCTCCTTAGGTCGCCCATTCAGTGCTTGGTTTTTTTTTGCTGAGATACTCCAGCCACCTTGGGGCTGGAAAAAGTTAGTGTAGAAGCGGCATCACGCCTCCTGCTTCTTCGCTTCGCATGGGGCAGATGTGCGAGATATAATTATGTGCGAGATGTAATTTTTTGTTGGCTATTTGCGGACTGCACAGCTAGTTTGCGCTCATGCTTCAAACAGGCGATTGCGGCTATGATTCCAAAGGCGAGGGTAATGTGGTGGTCACATCCCTTGACGCTGCCATAAATTGGGTTAGAAAAAATTCGCTCTGGCCTATGCCTATGGGGCTGGCTTGCTGCGCCATTGAGATGATGGCCTCGGCCTGCTCCCGTTACGACATTGCTAGGTTCGGGGCAGAAGTGATGAGGTTTTCGCCGCGCCAGTCGGATTTGCTGATTGTTTCAGGGACTGTCACATATAAAATGGCCATGTCTGTGCGCCGAATTTACGACCAGATGCCGTCCCCGAAATGGGTGATAGCCATGGGTGCTTGTGCATCATCTGGAGGCATGTACCGCAGCTATGCAACTTTGCAGGGCGTGGATAGGATTCTTCCAGTTGATGTCTATATTTCTGGGTGTCCGCCGAGACCCGAAGCACTTTTGGAAGGTCTGATTTCGCTCCAGAAAAAAATTGATTCCGAGAAACCCTTTCTGAGTTTGAAAAAAGAGGATTGATCTAAGCAGACACCATGAATCCAGAAGGCGTGACAGATAAATTAAAGGAACAGTTTCAGGAAGGAATTGTCCGATTGCCAGATTTTCGCGGCGAGACATCTTTCAGGCTTCTCGTGTCTGGCGAGGTTGCCCACGCGGCCATGCTTCTCAAAAACGGGTGCGGCTTCGACTACTTGGTTGATATTTCTGCCGTAGATCATTTGGGTGTGCCTGGAGAAAAACACAGGTTTGAGCTGGTTTACCATTTATATTCGTATGCGAGCGGGCATCATTTGCGGCTAAAAACATTTGTCGCGGAGGCGTCCGGCGGTCTGTCCTCTTTGCCGAGCATCACGCCAGTTTTCCAAGCGGCCAACTGGCACGAACGGGAGATTTACGATTTGATGGGCATCCGTTTTGACGGGCATCCAGACCTGCGCCGCATTCTGATGTGGGACGGGTATCCGCATCATCCGTTGCGCAAAGATTTTCCGCTTGAAGGGCTACCCGTAGAAACGGGCGACGGGCGTTTCACGCAATCTGCTGCTATGGAGGGCGGCCCGTTTGTGGCTTCGTTTTCACCAAGCGCAACGGGGCGCGAGCCGCGCTCCCAGACACCTTCTGTGTAACACGACTAGAGATATGATAAAAACATGGAACCAACCTGATGCCGCCGGACAATGGGCGGAGCATGTATCGCAGCAGGGGGCGGATGCTCCTAGCGGCGACCGTTTCATTTTGAACATGGGGCCGTCGCACCCAAGCACGCACGGGGTTCTGCGCCTAGTGCTGGAGTTGGACGGCGAAGTGGTGGTGAAGGCCACGCCAGATGTCGGCTACCTGCACCGTGGCGATGAAAAAATCGCCGAGAACATGACTTACAATCAGTTTGTCCCTTACACCGACAGGCTGGATTACTTAGCACCGCTGGCCAACAATGTGGCCTATGCTTTGGCTGTGGAAAAACTGATGGGGTGGGAGCTGCCGCCGAGGGGTCAAGCCATCCGCCTCATAGGCTGCGAGCTGGCGCGTATTTCATCGCACCTGCTTGGCGTGGGGTGTTTCGCGATGGACTGTGGAGCCATGACCGTTTTTCTATACACTTTCACTGAGCGCGAAAAAATATACGACCTCATGGAGATGCTCACTGGGGCACGCCTCACCACGAGTTATACGAGGGTGGGCGGCATGACGCGGGACTTGCCCGCCAATTTTATCCCGGCGGTCAAATCATTTTTGGAAGGTCTAGCTCCGCGAGTGGATGAAGTGGATAGTCTCCTTTCCCGCAACCGCATTTTCGTTGACCGCACGAAAGACATAGGTGTGATGAGCCGCGAGGACGCGATAGATTTTGGCATTACCGGCCCGAACCTGCGTGCATCGGGCGTTGAGTTTGATTTGCGTAAACGCCACCCTTACCTCGGCTATGAGAAATTCGATTTCGATGTTCCAGTTGGCTCCGTAGGAGATTCATACGATAGGTATTTGTGCCGGTTGCAAGAAATCCGCGAGAGCATGAAAATCTTGCGCCAAGCCATAGAAAAAATTCCTGGCGGCCCGATCTGCGTGACGGACAAAAAAAATATTTTACCGAACAAACCTAGCGTCCTTTCTGACATGGAATCGCTGATACAGCAGTTCATGCTTGTCACGGAGGGAATCAAAGCGCCGCCTGGTGAAATTTATTTCGGGGCGGAAAACCCGAAAGGCGAACTTGGTTTTTACATTTATAGCCTTGGCGGCGGTGTTCCGCACAGGCTGAAAATACGCGCCCCGTCGTTTGTTAATTTGAGCATACTGCCCAAACTTTTGCCCGGATGTATGTTGAGCGATGTCACCGCAATATTGGGCTCCTTCGATTTTGTGATGGGTGAGTGCGACAGATAACCTAAGCCAGCGAAGACGCTGCAAAAAAAGTTTAAGTTGGAGTTTAAGAGTTTAGGGGTTGAAGAGTTTATGAAAATCGCCTCCGTGAAATGCTCTTACTTTCGTGGCGGTCGTAGCAGCGTGGCGTGAGAAAAAAATAGGATTCTGTGTGGCAGTTTTTTTGTGACTTTTGTGCTCTTTGTGGTTAAATAACAATCTTGCGCGTTTTGCGTGGGATTTGAGCTGTAAGGGAATAAAAGGGAATGATTATGAAAAATATAGTGAAAAAAAGTGGTGTTGTGTTTCTGTCGGCAGTTTTGTTGGCAGGATGCGGAAGCCGTCTTACGCCGGAGAATTATTCAAAAGTCCAGAATGACCAGACCGAGGCCGAAGTTGTCAATCTGATCGGTAAACCGACGCAGATGAAATCGGGCTCCGTTTTGGGCATCACGGGCACGACTTACATTTACCAAGAAAAAGGCAAAGAAGTGAAAGTCATATTCGTCAACGGCAAGGTCATCGCCAAGGAGGGAACACTGTAATGCCCCCGCGCCCTACCACGCCAGCCAAGACGCTCCCGACCGACTTTTTAGCCAAAGCCGATGAGACGGTGGCGCACTACCCTTTTTCTGCACGCAGTGCGACGCTGCCGTTACTGCATCTGTGGCAGGAGCAGTTCGGGTTTATTTCCGAAGAGGCAATAGTGTGGATTGCGGCGCGTCTCGGGCAGGTGCCTATCCATGTGCTTGAGGTGGCCACTTTTTATCCCATGTTCCACCGAGAGCCATTTGGGAAAATACACATCAAAGTCTGCCGCACGCTTTCGTGCGAGTTAGCGGGCGGGCGCGAGTTGTTTGAAACCATGAAACGGCTTACGGGGGCGACAGGCGATGAGCACGGCCCCATACACTCGCCCGACGGGCGATACACACTCGAGTTCGTGGAATGTCTGGCGAGCTGTGGCACGGCTCCAGTCTGCATGGTGGATGAGACCCTTCACGAAAAACTCGACACGCCAGAAAAAATAAAGGCATGTTTGGACACACATTCAACTGGTGGCGAACCTTGCCCAATCACCTGACAACGCTATGCCGATCGCCGAAAAAAGATTGATTTTAAAAAACTTGGATGAGCCTGGTTACACGGCTGACATCGAGTGCTACATTAAGCATGGCGGCTACGAGTCGCTGAAAAAAGCGGTCAAAATACCGTCGGCGGGTCTCATCAATGAAGTAAAAGTTTCTGGCTTGCGTGGTCGTGGCGGAGCAGGGTTCGGTTGCGGGGTCAAGTGGAGTTTCATCCCCCCCGCAAGCAACAAGCCCATCCTGCTGATCTGCAACGCCGACGAATCTGAGCCCGGCACATTCAAAGATCGGCAGATAATCTACAAAGACCCGCACCAGCTTGTCGAAGGAATGATAATCGCCTGCCTAGCCGTCAAGGCGCACCTCGGGTATATTTACATCCGTGGCGAGTTTCCAGGCGGTGCCAAAATCTTGGAACGGGCGATAGCCGAAGCGCGGCAGAAAGGTTTTTTGGGCAAAAGCGTAATGGGCTCTGGTTTTGGGCTTGAAATTTTTGTGCATCGTGGCGCAGGCGCGTATATTTGCGGTGAGGAGACTGGGCTCATCGAATCCATCGAGGGCAAACGCCCCAACCCGCGCATCAAGCCGCCGTACTTCCCTGCCGTGCTAGGTCTCTACCATTGCCCCACGATAGTCAACAATGTGGAGACTCTCTGCGCCGTAAAACATATCATAGCTATGGGCGGAAGCGAATACGCAAGACTTGGCCGCCCTAACAACACAGGGACTAGAGTTTATTGCGTGAGTGGCGATGTAGTCAAGCCGGGCTACTACGAGTTCGAGGTGGGGCGCATCACACTCGGGGAACTCATTTACGATGTCTGTGGCGGTATCAGGAATGGCAACAGGCTCAAAGCGGTCATACCTGGCGGCTCATCCGCCAAAATTCTCAAGGCTGGAGAGCGGTATAAAATCAAAGAAAAGATGCCCACTGGCTCGGTCTTTGAACGGGAAATCGGCCTCGAAGATATTGTGATGGACTTCGACAGTCTCGCCGCAGTCGGCTCTATGGCGGGATCCGCAGGCGTGATAGTCATGGATCACACCCGCGATATGGTAGCCGCTCTTGCGAACCTCAATGCCTTCTACGCTCACGAATCCTGCGGACAATGCACGCCGTGCCGCGAAGGGTCGCTGTGGATGCAAAAAATAACATCGCGCATCATGCGTGGCGATGGTCGTGAAGGCGATACTGACTTGCTCAAGAGCGTGGCAGATAACATAGCCGGGCGCACCATCTGCGCGTTCGGTGAAGCGTGTTCGTGGCCTACACAAAGTTTTGTCACCAAATTCCGCGAAGAGTTTCTCGCTAAAACTGGCGCGGCAAAGGAAAAAAATAGCGAGGAGGGCAGCCTGTGAGTACGCCAGTCGCTAAATCTAGGGAAAGCACGATTGTGCAGATAGACGGCACTTGGGTCTCCGTGCCATCAGGCATCAACGCTATTGAGGCCGCACGAATGCAGGGCAAAGAAGTCCCGCATTTCTGCTATCACCCCAAGCTTCAGGTAGCGGGTAACTGCCGCATGTGCCTGATCGAAGTGGGACTGCCAAAATCTGGGACGGACAAAAAGCCGATACTTGGGGCAGACGGTTTCCCCGAAATAGGCTGGTCGCCGCGTCCGCAAATAGGTTGCGCCACTGTAGTCACAGAAGGTATGGCGTTTCGCACCGATAGCCCGGCACTGCGCGAAGCACGCAAAGGTGTCATGGAGTTTTTGCTGGCCAACCATCCGCTCGACTGCCCCATCTGCGACCAAGCGGGTGAGTGCCGACTCCAAGAGCACGCGAGCGATCACGGGCAGGCATCTGGACGTTTCGCAGAGGACAAGGTTAAGAAACCCAAGCGCGTGCCCATTGGCCCGCGCGTCATGCTCGATAACGAGCGATGCGTTCTCTGTTCACGCTGTATCCGATTCATGCGCGATGTCGCCAACGATGATTGCCTCGGCTTCGTCTCCCGTGGCAGCCACACCTGCCTTACGACGCATCCAGCACGCCAACTTGAGAGCAACTACTCCCTGAACACGGTGGATATATGCCCGGTCGGCGCGCTCACCAGCCAAGATTTTAGATTTAAAATGCGCGTCTGGTTCCTAAAAGAAACACCTAGCATCTGCGTCTCTTGCGGCACTGGTTGCAACACCATCATTGGTTCAAGAGAGGGAAAAATATATCGCCAGACACCGCGCAACAACGAGCATGTCAACCAGTGTTGGATGTGCGATGATGGGCGTTTAAACTTCAAAGATTTGCACAGCCCAGACCGAGTCTTAACTCCGACAGTTCGCGTGCGCGGAGAAGTTTTCAAAACAGACTGGGAAGATGGTTTCGCCCAAATAGCAAAGCTGATCAAGGATATAAAACCATCCGAAATAGCCATAGTGGCTTCGGCACGCATGACTAACGAAGAGCTTTTCATCACCAAAAAAATCATGGGTGTGCTGGGGCGCGACACGGTCACGGCAGACATCGTTCCGCGCCAGCAAAAGGCCGACCACCTCCTCGTGTGCAGCGATGGCAACCCGAACTCGCGTGGCGCACGGCTGCTCGGCGTTTCCCAGAACGGCGTCCGACTCCCCACCATCACAGGCGGGATCAATGCTGGCAAATACAAGGCGGTCTTTTGTTTCAGGGAAGATTTGTCGGCGATCGGGGTGACTCCAGAGGCTCTCGCATCCATACCGCTGCTGGTGGTCACGGGCATGATCCGCACGCCTACGGTGGAGGCCGCCACATTCTTTTTCCCTGGGGCGGGCTTTGCGGAAAAGAGCGGCACGATGATCAATGTTAGGGACAGGCTTCAACGGCTGAACTCGGCTATACCCATCCCATCTGGCGCATGCGACGACTGGCTCATTCTCGCCAAAATCTTGAAGGCCGTAGGCGGCGAATGTCCAGAGTCCTTCGATGCTCTTTTCGGTCAGATGGTGCAGTCCGTCCAAGCTTTCGGCGGACTCTCTTGGGCTGATATCGGCAGCGGCGGCGTGCCACTCCACCTAGAGTAGAATCGCATGAAACTCCCGAGGAGACTGCGTCGGTTCCGTGCCACGGCCTCCATCCGCGAGATGGTTCAGGAGACACGACTACACCCTTCACAACTGATTGCACCGCTGTTTGTCAAAGAAGGTTCTGGCCAGGCCAGCATCGCGTCTATGCCTGGCGTGAAGCGTTTTTCGATCGGTGAGCTTGGCGCGTTTTGCCGTAGGATGGAAAATTGCGGTGTGCGCGGTGTCGCCATTTTTCCTTGCGTTGCTCCGAGTAAAAAAGACGCTGCGGCCAGCGAAGCATTGAATCCAAACAACCTCGCCATCCGCGCTATCCGCAAAGTAAAACTAGACGCCCCAAGATTGCTGGTTTTTGCGGATATCGCCTTAGACCCTTACACAGCGCACGGCCATGACGGGCTCGTTAATCCAGCCACGGGCGAAGTTGATAACGATTCCACCGTGGAAAAACTTGCTGAAATGGCTGTGCTACACGCTGGGGCTGGTGCTGATTTTGTAGCACCTTCGGACATGATGGACGGGCGCGTGAGTGCCATCCGTAGTGCGCTAGACAATGCTGGTTTCACAGGGACAGGCATCCTCTCTTACGCCATCAAATATGCCTCTTCGTATTACGGCCCTTTCCGCGATGCAGTCGGCAGCAAGCAGGCTGCCGGTAAAATGTATTTGGATAAAAGGTCTTACCAGATGAATCCAGCTAATGTGCGTGAAGCTTTGTTGGAAGCAGCCTTGGACGAGGATGAAGGTGCCGACATGCTGATGGTAAAACCCGCTGGGCTTTATCTTGATGTGATAGCCAAGCTTCGTGGGCAAACCCGTCTACCAATCGCGGCTTACCAAGTTTCAGGGGAGTATGCCCAGATATGCGCAGCCGCCAATATGGGCTGGCTCGACCATGACCGAGCGGCATGGGAATCCGTGTTGGCAATCAGGCGTGCTGGAGCCGATTTGATTCTGACATATTTCGCACAAAAAATTGCGGCGCAAATCGAGCGGGACAATACGCCCACCACAAAAATAAAAGCGGTTTAGAAAATGGATTTTTGTTCCCACGACACGCTTTTGGCTCGTCTCCACATGGAGGCACTTTTGCCTGTGATCCGATTTTTTATCGAGGAAACACCAGAAGGCAAAGCTGTGACGGAGTCTTGGCAAGATTGGCATTGGGAGATGCGGTGGCATGTCATGGGTATAGGAAAAACAACTCTGCTTTTTGACCGTGCCACGGTTGGTGTCGCATGTCAGCCGCGCCGATTGCACCTGTTATTCCTTTCCCCGTTCCAACTCAACTCCATTTTTCTAAAAAAAGGTTTTTCCTTGCCGTTGCCGCTCTCTGGTTTTTCGCTGCTTTTTTCCCATCTGCCGAGGTTCCAATCTTTGGCCGACCAGTTTGAAAAAATTATGCGCGGGAACCGACATGAAAACGCTCCGCTCCGATGCTTGCTCGCCATCAAGACAGCGATTTTGTCTGCGGCTGTGCTGGCAGAATGTGAGCAGGAATCGCACGACCTTATTTCGGGATGCACGCCTGGGCTCGCACTTTTTAAACTTGGCCAGACCAACCTCGGTTGGATTAGATGGGACGGGCGACATGCCACGGGCGGCTTAGATACGCTGCCGGAACCGCCAACCGTCACTGTCTCTTTTACTTCTACCGCGCTTTTACAGGCAGCACTAGACGGGCAGCTAGACCAGCTTGCCGCCGTGGGGTTGTGTGACATTCAAGTCTGCGGCCTTGCGCCATTAGCCGATGTTTTCGGGCTGATCATGGACAGGGCAAATAAATATCTCCAGCCATGAACAAGCCACCTTTACAACCTAGTTTCCCAAAAGCCTCAATGGCTCTTTTCGAGCGGGCAGCGAAAGTTGTGCCCGGAGGTATCTATGGACACGCCAGCCCAGCACTCACGGTTCCAGGGGCGTTCCCGTATTACGCCGTCAGGGCGGAGGGATGCCGTTACTGGGACGCGGATGGTGTGGAATATCTGGATTTCATGTGCGGCTACGGGCCTATCATTTTGGGGCACAATCACGCTGGGGTCGAAGATGCCGCCGCACACCAGCGAAGGCTTGGCGATTGTTTCAACCATCCTGCCCCCGTGATGGTAGAGCTTGCGGAATATATGGTTTCGCTTGTTGATTTTGCTGACTGGGCAGTGTTCGGAAAAAACGGATCAGACATGACCACATGGGCCGTCCAAGTCGCACGCGAGTTCACGGGGCGCAAAAAAATCCTCAAAGCATCTGGCGCATATCACGGCAAAGACGCTTGGTGCTCGCCGGGTCACGGCGGACTCATTGAGGAAGACAGGCGGCATATCCACAATTTTCGCTGGAACGATCTGGACGCACTGGAAAGCTGGTTCAAAACTCATGGTGAACAGGCGGCGGCGGTTATTTTGACGCCCTACCACCACCCAGCTTTTGGTGATTCAGAAATGCCTTCGCAAGAGTTTTGGCCGACTGTGCGCAGGCTGTGTGACAAGCACGGGGCGCTGCTGATTTTGGACGATGTCAGGGCTGGGTTCCGTTTGCATGGTGGCGGTTCGCACCGGTTTTTTGGGTTCGAGCCAGATATTTCCTGCTACTGCAAAGCCATTGCAAACGGCTATCCGATTTCCGCCGCGCTCGGGCGCAAAGAGTTCAAGGCTGCCGCTTCCCGCGTGTTTTTGACAGGGAGCTACTGGAATGGAGCAGTAGCGATGAGTGCCGCTTTGGCTTGTCTCCAGACACTCGAAAAAGAAAAAGCCATAGAAAAAATGGCGGCGGCTGGCGAAATGTTGCGCGATGGTTTACTCGCGCTTGCGTCCAAGTTCAATTCGCCGCTCGTAATATCTGGGCCGCCGTCCATGCCTTCAGTCCGTCTCGCGCACGATGATAATTTTGAACGAACCCAAGAGTTTTGTGCCATTGCGGCACGCGAAGGTCTTTTCTTCCACCCGCACCACAACTGGTTCCTTTCCGTGGCACACGATGGGGCGGCTATCACCGAAAGCCTGCGCAGGGCAGAACGCGCCTTCGTGTCATTCAAAAGCACCGTTTCTTAGTCTCATGCCGATCATATCCTTCGCAAAACGCGAGAGAATTTCATTTAATCAAAATAGGCCACTAGCGCGACTGCGAGCTTTTTGAGTTGAGCATATAAAGATCGGCAAGGATGCCGATGGCTTCGTCTAAAACAAGATCCTTCACCAATTCAATATCTTCAGACGCTTCTTTCTTTTCGTCATCCGTGATGTCGTCGGCATCTTTTTGGGAGGCCGAGATCACGGCTGCGAGCGTGGTGGGATCAGGGAGGCCAGGTTTATCCACATCTTTGAGCGACAAAACAATCAGCTTTTGGGATGGCTCATTGCGCGACATCCTCTCTTCCTTGCGCTGTTTCTTTTTCAGTTTGATGGTGTTCTTCTCCTGAATACGCTCTTTTTCGTTGAGCGAGATGCTCTTGTCGGCAAGGCGGCGTTTCTTTTCGGCGATGTCTTCCAGCAAATACTCGAAATCCTTGTTGGTCTGAATGCGAGTGGCAGAGAGTTTTTTAAGCTCTGGTATAAATGGCTGCACCCAATTGAGCGGCACAAACCTAGCCGGGTTTATTTCGTCCCAAGCCATAGGATAGTCCAGATACCGCTCGCCTACTTCTAGCTGGTCGTTGAGGGAAGGAATAAGGACATGTGGTGAGACGCCTTTGAGCTGCGTAGAAGAGCCGCTGGCACGATAAAACTTCTGCACTGTGAGCTTGAGCGCCCCGGGGTTGACATCTGTCTTGAGTTGGATGCTTTTGAAAAAGTCATCCAGCCGTATCAGGGATTGCACGGTTCCTTTTCCGTGAGTGGATGAATCCCCAGCCACTACCGCACGCCCGTAGTCTTGCAGTGCCCCAGCCACGATCTCGGACGCCGATGCGCTGAAGCGGCTCGTTAATACCATGAGAGGCCCCGAATAAAGCACGGACTCGTTGCGGTCTGATTGCACCTGAATTTCCCCGCGTGGGTTTCTGACTTGCACCACCGGACCTTTTGGTATGAAAAGCCCTGTCAAGTTTATGGCCTCTTCTAGGGAGCCGCCACCATTCATCCTCAAATCCAAAATCACGCCGTTTGCCCCTTCAGCGATCGCCTTTGACAAGAGCTTGGCCACATCGGTCGTGGTGCTTTTGTGCGTCCCCTGCTTGGAGGTGTCGAAATCTGCGTAGAACGAAGGCAGGTCTATCACGCATATCCTAAGCGGGCGTATTGCTCCCTCGTATGGGATGTCGTATATTTTTGCTTTGGCTTCCTTGTCCTCGAGTTTGACCTCGTCGCGTATGATGGAAATTATTTTTCTGGCGGACGGGTCTGCCGTATCTGCCGGTATGACGGTTAGCCGCACTTCGGTTCCTTTCTTGCCGCGTATTTTTTCAACGACCTTGTTCAGGTTCATGTCAATCACATCGTCAGGGGTAGCCGAACCCTGTCCGACAGCAACGATGCGATCTTGCGGTTTCAATATATTTTGTTTTGCAGCCGGCCCCCCTGGTATGAGTTCTTTTACAATGCAATAGCCGTCTTCCGAGGAGAGCAGTGCGCCGATTCCCACTAGCGAGAGCTTCATCCCTATCATGAAGTTTTGCATCTCCGCACGCCCCATGTAATCAGAATGTGGGTCGTAGGCTTGGGCGAGAGCCGTCAGGTATCGTTGAAAAACTTCGTCAGAATCCATTTCGCGCGCCAGTCGCAACATGCGCTGGTAACGGAGTGTGATTTTTTTTGCGATTTCCTCTGGCTTGTCGGTGCTGTTTTTTTTGCTGCCCAATTTTTCCAGCAGCACATCGTTGCGAAGGCTGTCACGCCAGAGTTTTTGGGCTTCGCCCATATTGGCTGGGTGGGGTGCTTTGCGCCTATCGAAAACGAAACGGTCATTCCCCGAGAAATCCATTTTCTCAGTTTCAAGAAGCCGCGTAACATAGAGCACTCGCTCATTAAGCCGCTGCATGTAGCGGGCGAAGATCAGATATGCAGGTGAGGCGTCGCCCTTCATAAGGAGCCGTTCCCCAGCCACAGACGCGAGCGGCTCGAACTCCTCGATATCGGATTGCAGGAAGTCTAAGTGCCTGAAATCTAAGCTATCCATGAACTGGTAAATGAAACGGCGGGAGAGCTGCGGGTCTATTTCGCGCTGTAAAAAATGTGCCTGCTGAAGTATGCGGGCGGCCACTTGGGCAATCTGCGCGTCGCTTGAGCCAGGCTTAGGCGGCGTATATTTTTGATTCAGGTCGGTGGCTAAATGCAACTTTGACGAAGGCTTTCCATTGCCCGCTTCGGCAATGGTGAAACATGGGAACGCCAAGCAAAGCCAGGCAAACAGTATCGGGGCAACACAAGAAAAAAAGTTATTCACCTACCCTTGATAAAAGCGTTTTTAAAATATGAAAGCCTGTTTTTAAAATGCGCTTTTAAATTATTGCGGAAATTCAGACGCCTTGAAGTCTCTGTGCAAGAAAGTGGAGGACAAGGAAAGGGGATGAGACCGAATGGCGAGGAGATGGATAGCGGTTGGATGGAGAAGGTGGTGTCTGCATCTTCTGATTTCGGCGGTGAGATGTCGTTATAGAAGAGGCGGGCTGGAAGCCCGCCCTCCGTTTTAGGAGATTCGCTCCTGTCAGAATAGCTCATCTCTTTTCCACGGGAGTCAGGATGTCTGAAATTGGTGTTCCAACTTCCTACGCAGGCGGTCAAAACCCGAGCTTTTTCAGGCTCTCCGCAACATGCGCGGCACTCGACTGGAGTTGCCGCAACTCGTCTGGTGTCAGCGTCAACTCTACGATCTCTTCGACGCCACCTGCCCCGAGCTTGCACGGCACGCCCACGAACATGCCGCTGATGCCATACTGCCCATAACACCATGCCGCGCACGGGAGGACACGCTTGGAATCAGTAAGGATGCTCTCAGCCATTTGCACTGCGGCAGAAGATGGGGCGTAATACGCACTCCCTTTTTGCAGGAGCTTTACGATCTCTGCGCCGCCATTGCGCGTGCGTGCAATCATGGCATCTATTTTTTCTTTCGGCAGCAAATTCTCAATGGCGATACCTGAAACTGTGGAATAGCGGGCGAGAGGAACCATATCGTCACCGTGTCCACCCAAAACCATAGCATCCACATCGCGATGTGAGACACCGAGTTCCATAGCGATAAAACAACGGAACCTAGCCGAATCCAGCACGCCCGCCATGCCCATCACTCGGTTTTTTGGGAAACCAGTTTTTGCGCCGACTAGGCAAGTCATGACATCCAACGGGTTGCTGATCACGATTACGGTTGCTCTGGGGGCATATTTTTTGATGTTGTCAGCAACGCCACCTACGATTTCGGCGTTTTTCAGAAGCAGGTCATCACGGCTCATGCCAGGTTGGCGCGGAAGTCCGCTGGTCACTATCACTATATCGGAGTCGGCGTAATCTTCAGGGTTGTTGGTTCCTTTTATGCTGCCATCAAAACCTTCCAGACATGCCGACTGCATGATGTCGAGAGCTTTGCCTTGCGGCATACCTTCTACCACATCGTGGAGAACCACATCCCCCAACCGTTTTTCCACCAGTCTTTGCGCCGTGGTCGAACCCACGAATCCAGCACCCACAACAGTTATCTTAGCTCTCATTGTCTGTATTCCATTTGTTTTTATAATTATGCGCGGACGCCACGCCGAATCAAGTTTTCCCTGCAAGACACCTTGAAAAATACCCAGCCACGCATCCTGTGCAGAATTTTTAGGGGCCTCCTACAGGCTGGCAAAAAATTAATTTATAAAAAAAACGCCTTTTACTTGCAAAGTTTGCGCGATAGTTTAAAAGGAATATTCCCACGGAGCCATAGCTCAATTGGTTAGAGCACTGCCCTGTCACGGCAGGGGTTGCGGGTTCGAGTCCCGTTGGCTCCGCTCTGTTTAATTCCAAAGGTTGACTCGTTCCAGTATTTTGATGCCAGATTGAACACGGGACGGCGGAATGTTGCCAGAAGTCGCTGCTGTTGGTTGGCCGCCAGAGGAATCAGGCTTGTCAGAAATCAGGGAGTTCCAGTTTTATCGTTCACACCTTTGACTTTCTCCCCTTTCTGAGGCAGATTTATAGCAAGCTCAGGTGAAATTGAGGTGGATACCATTCTTCGGCCAAAAGCACCTTAAAATAAGCGATGGTGGCTGTGGCTTTTGGGAGCATAAATGCAGGGATTTGGAAGAGCGGACTCAAACTCTACGCTTTCAATTTTCAGGTTCTGAAACGGAAGGCTCGTAGTGCTTCGTAGCGAAGCCGAGAGTGGTCAATGAATCGCAGATGCGCCCAGTTAGAATAATACGGCACAAAAAACTTCCCTTGCACGGCAGCCGTGCTGTTTAATCAGCGGTTTGGGCACAAGGCAATACTCGGGATTTGAAATATGGAAACGCCAGAAATAGTCATAACGGGAGCGCGTCAGCATAACCTGAAAAATATCTCCCTGCGCATCCCGCGCAACAGGCTAGTCGTCATCACAGGGTTGAGCGGTTCCGGCAAATCATCGCTCGCCTTTGATACGCTCTTCGCCGAGGGGCAGCGCCGCTATATGGAAAGCCTCTCTGCCTATGTCAGGCAGTTCCTTGACCAGATGCAAAAACCCGATGTTGACCAGATTGAGGGACTCTCCCCAGCAATCGCCATCGAACAGCGTTCAGCCTCGGCCAACCCGCGCTCCACCATTGCCACGACCACGGAAATTTTCGACTACCTCCGTCTCCTTTTCGCAAACATTGGCAAACCGCATCACCCATCCACTGGGACGCCTCTTCGCCAGCTTTCTACGCAGCAGGTCGTTGACGAAATTTTCTCTTGGCCGCACGCCGAAAAAATCATCCTTCTAGCACCGCTCGTTCAAGGGCAGAAAGGCGAGTTCCGCGATGTGGTCGAAAAAATGAAGCGTGACGGGTTCGTGCGTGCGCGGCTCGATGGCGAAATTGTTGAAGTTGACAAGGCTCCAAGGCTCGAAAAATCTAAACCGCACACAATAGAGGCTGTTGTGGATCGCCTGATACTCGGCCCCGACATTCGCGGGCGTCTCTCTGACTCGGTGGAAACTGCTCTGAAACACGGGCAAGGCACTATCCTAACCTTGCGCCAATCCCCCAAGGACGCCACATCTGGCACTTGGCGCAACAAAGCCTTCAGCAACCAGCCGTTCGATCCTGAAACTGGCGAGTCGTTCGTTGAACTCACCCCGCGCCATTTCTCGTTCAACAGCCCGCAAGGCGCATGTCCACGCTGCCACGGCTTGGGAGCGATGCTAGTGCTAGATGAAAACCTTGTAGTGTCAGACCCATCTCGCTCACTAGAAAAAGGTGCTGTTGCACCGTGGCGGCGCGGTAGTAAACGGCTCGTAGGATATTATAAAACTCTCCTGAAAGCCGTGGCAAAGCACTACCAAGCACCGTTCGATAAACCTTGGTCAGAGCTTGGCGAAACATTCCAAAAAATAATCCTTTTCGGCAGCGGCGAAGAGGCGGTTCCTTTCCCGCATACGCGTGAGGGCAAAACATCGCTGACACAAAAGCCGTTCGAGGGCGTGATCCCTCAGATGGAGCGGCTGCACAGCGAAACAGAGAGCGTTTTCACACGCAACAAGATCGAGGGCTACATGAGCCGCCGCCCATGCACCATTTGCGGCGGAGCACGATTCAAGCCAGAGATACTTGCCGTCACAGTAGGTGGCCATTTCATCCCACCGGGAACTGACCCGCAAAGTTCAGGCGGCGTGCCTGGCAAAAACATTCACCAAGTCACCAGTCTTTCTGTTGGTGACGCGATCCGTTTTTTCGATAACCTGCCGCTTGGTGAAACTGAAAAAAAAATCGCCTGTGAGCCGCTGAAAGAAATTACGAAACGCCTCCGTTTTTTACGGGATGTGGGTCTCTCTTACCTCACGCTCGACCGCGAGAGCGGCACACTCTCTGGCGGCGAAGCCCAGCGAATAAGGTTGGCCACGCAGATCGGCTCTGGCCTGACATCCGTCCTCTACATCTTGGACGAACCAAGCATCGGCCTGCACCAGCGCGATAACGACCGCCTTATTGAAACACTAAAAAAACTCCGCGACATGGGGAACTCGGTGATCGTGGTGGAGCACGATGAAGACACCATACGAGCTGCTGACCACATAATAGACCTCGGCCCAGGGGCGGGAGTGCGCGGGGGGCATGTAGTGGGACAAGGGACGCTGGAAATGTTGCTGGCCACGCCAAGCTCGCTCACTGGGAAATTCCTGTCGGGAAAAGAGAAAATCGCAGTTCCACGCAAGCGTATGGCGTTCTCGGGTTTTTTCCTGACCGTCAAAGGTGCCCGAGCAAACAACTTGAAAAATATAGATGCCCGTTTCCCTCTTGGTTTATTCACATGCGTCACTGGCGTGAGTGGCTCTGGCAAAAGCACGCTGGTTAATGACATTCTTTCCCGTGCGCTGTTCCGCCATTTCTACTCGGCCAAAGAACGACCTGGAGAACACGACGCCGTTCTGGGTTTGGATGAAATAGACAAAGTCATTGAGATAGACCAATCTCCGATAGGCAAAACGCCGCGCAGCAACCCAGCCACCTACACTGGTGCTTTCAACTTGATCCGCGATGTTTTCTCCCAGCTTCCATCTGCGCGGGTAAGGGGCTACGCGGCTGGGCGATTCAGCTTCAATGTCAAAGGCGGGCGTTGCGAAAACTGCCAGGGCGACGGGCTCATCAAAATACCGATGCATTTTTTGCCCGATGTCTATGTCCCGTGCGACACATGCCAAGGGAAGCGTTTCAACAGGGAGACGCTCGAAATAACCTACAAAGGAAAAAACATCAGCGATGTGTTAGCGATGACCGTTGACGAAGCCGCCGACTTTTTCCGCCCTATACCTGCGCTGAAAGAAAAGCTGGAAACGCTCGGGCGCGTTGGTTTGGGATACCTGCGGCTGGGTCAGTCAGGCGACACGCTTTCTGGTGGCGAAGCGCAGCGCGTCAAGCTCTCCGCAGAGCTGGCCAAAAAACAGACTGGGCGGACGGTTTACCTGTTGGACGAGCCTACTACAGGTTTGCACTTTGCAGATGTCGAATTGTTGGTTAATGTCCTGCTGCAGCTCCGCGAAGCGGGCAACACGGTGATCGTGATTGAGCATAATTTGGATGTGATAAAATGCGCTGACCACCTGATTGACCTCGGCCCAGAAGGCGGCGGGCACGGCGGGCGTATCGTGGCGCAAGGCACGCCTGAAGAGGTGGCGCGCCACCCAGAAAGCGTAACGGGAAAATATCTGGCCAAAACATTAAAAAAATGAACGGGGAAAAATTAATCTGTGGCGGTGGGTGGTTCCGCATGGCGGCACTAACTTGGCTCCTGCTTGCCATCTCATGTGGCGTGGTAAACGCAGAGCCAAACGCAGAGGAAAAAAAACTTTTCAAAGCAGCGCAGCAGGCGGTTCAAGACGAGCTTTATGTCTATGCAGAAGCGAAGCTTAAAACGCTCTTGCGCGACCACCCAGGCAGCGAGTTTGAAGGAGAGGCCCGGGCGTGGATGGGCGAGGCACAGCACAAGATGGGACGCCACGAGTTCGCTATAGCAACGCTTAAGCCATCCCTGAAAGATGATGTGTGGAAAGACTTGGCACTTTTCTATGTGGCCGAAAGCTGCTCCGCCCTCAAACAGCACGATAAAGCTGAGGAGTTTTACAGGCGTCTCATGGTCGAAACACCGGCCAGCCGATTTGTCCCGCACGCCAACTTGGGTCTAGCGTGGTCTCTCCTGCAAAGCGAAAAACAAGAGAAAAACGCGGAGGGCGAAAAGCTACT
>JFJP01001977.1_pt1 | contig 17548 bp, 10 predicted proteins | sample 431651 | NCBI WGS metagenome assembly JFJP01 (sample SAMN02602958, study PRJNA72255) | Microbial mat metagenome, whole genome shotgun sequencing project. | biome: fresh water; feature: sink hole; material: water; isolation source: purple microbial (photo- and chemosynthetic) mats found in...
ATTGGAGCAATGGGATTTCTCCCGGCTATGTGGCCGGTGGGCTGCTGCACGCGGCAGGCGCGCAGTTGCTCACCACGCTGTTGCTGGGCAAGGAATGCGGCGTGAATGTTGATGAGCAGACCTTGCTCAATGCGCTCCGCCACTTTTACCGCTTCGCGGGTCACGGTGGCGTCCCCTATGGCGACCACCGGTCCGAGGGCGGGTTTGGCTCGAATGGCAAGGATGGCATGATCGCCGCCGCCATGCAGATCGCCTCAGGGGCGCAAGGGAATGCGACAATCTATCAGCAGGCCGGAAAGTGTCTGGCCATGACCATGATGGACAGCTACCCGGGGCTGGCCTTGGGGCATGGCGATGAAGGTCGCGGTGATGGCATCTGGCAGGGCATCACTCTCTCCTATCTGATGAAGGAAAAACCCGCGCTCTACCGCGAGTGCATGGACCGTCTCACCTGGTGGCATGACCTCAGCCGCGAACATGGCGGCAGCATCGGCATAGGAACGATGGAATGGGGAGATGGCAAGGTCGGCCACTCAGGTCCCGGCATCGGAATCTCCTACACCGCCCCTTTGCGGAAACTGCGCATCACCGGCGCGCCGCGAACGAAGTATTCGCAGAACTTCACCCTTCCGGAAAACCTCTGGGGCACCAAGGCCGACCTCGCCTTCTTCTCCATTGAGCACCATCCGAAATACTTCGATTACGGACCGGAAGAACCCGCCCATGTTCCCTTCAATGCCTTGGGAGATGCCTATCAAAAACCACAGAAAGACGTCAACAGTCTCTCCAAGGAATACCTCCTTAAGAACATTCATCACCGTCGCTACGTTGTCCGCACGCAAGCGGCCAAAGCCTTGCGCATCGTCGGCACGTTTGACGAACTTGAGAAATTTCTCAGCGACCCCGATCCGCGCCTACGTCGTGCGGCGCTCGACGGCCTCATCGACTGGAATTACTGGTTCGGTGCCGGCGACAGCCCCATCTCCACCGAACAGTTCACTCCCGGCATGTTGGCTGCCATCACCAAAATCCTCTCCGATCCCGCGGAATCCTGGTATGTGGTGGAGGGCGCGCTGAGGGCGCTCAAGCTCGCCCCGGCCAAGGACATCCAGGAGCGATACAAGCTCATCCAGCCATGGACGAAACACTCGGACTGGTGGCTGCGCGACGCTTCATTCAGCGCGCTCACCGGACTTGAGAAGGATGATGCCCTTTACGTCAAAATTCTTCCAACACTTCTGGATATGTTGACCAAGGAATACCACACCATGCCCCGCGAGTGGATGGTGCAGCACTTCAATCAGGTGCTTCAACAAAAGAAACCGGATGGCAAAGCCGGCAAACTCATCCTTGCAGGACTCAAGAAGGCCACCGGTGCGTCCGAAATCAAAAGCGGGCCGCGGGCCGCCGAGGGAGCACACAATGTCATTGAAACCGTGAAGCTATGCCTGCGGAACGACCCCACGCTTGCAGTTGCGCTCGCTACCGCCCTGCGCCTTCGATTCAGCGACCTGCAAACCGGCGATCTGGTCAACATCGTGGCAGCTCCGGGCGGAAATCCCGGTGGAGATCCATTCGGATTTTTCACCATGCTTGAAAAACTGGATTCCAAGCAACGCAAGGAACTCACCGACATCCTCTATACGGTGTACCGTCCGGAAATCGCCAGACGTCTCCGTACCTACAAGGACTATGAAGAGGCCCATAAGTCGGGCATCGTGAACACCATCATCGACCTCGCGAAACTCCGGAATCCGGCTGCCGGTTGGAAACCCATCGGCAAGCAGCCACCGTCAGAACGCGTCTGGAGATTCAAGTCCTTCGATCCCATCGTGGAAATTGACCGGATTCCAACCCGCGAGAGGAGACGCTTCCGCGACATCCAGTTGACGGATGATCTGAAAGATTGGTTCAAGCCTGATTATGACGACAGCAAGTGGTACTCGGGACGCGCACCCGTCGGCACCGCTCTCTACAGAGGCGACACTCCGGCCATTGCCAATCAATCCGATTGGGGCAAAGGCGAATTCATCGTCATGCGCACCAGCTTCGATGTGGATGCCCTCGACTTCGATTCCTACCGCCTGAGCATCCTGACACCGCAAGGCTTCATGGTTTACCTGAACGGTCATGAAATCGCGGGATACGGCTGGTGGCAGGACAAACCCCACTACGCTCCATGGGATGCCGATATCAGCCGGCACTTGAAAAAGGGCGTCAATGTTCTGGCGGTCTATGGCAACGTGGAATACGATGACAAAACGAAGCGACCCTACGGCCAGATGGATTGCATGATCCAAGGCTTGAAGCACTCCGATCTGGAGTGATTAACCTGCGGATAAGTATCATTAAAACCACAAAATCAATTGTGAAAACAAAAGTCACCCTTACCGCAGCATTGCTGTGCTTCCTCTCTCCAATCTCCAGCGCCAAACCGCTCAAGGTATTCATCCTCGCCGGGCAGTCCAACATGGAAGGGCATGCGGAGATCAGCACTTTCGATTACATCGGAAAAGATCCGGCCACCGCTCCCTTGCTTAAGGAGATGCGCAATCCCGATGGAACCCCACGGGTATGTGACAAGGTCTGGATGTCCTATCTAACTGGCCCTTATGACGGCAGTGCGAATGGCGAAGGCTTGGGCAAGTTGACCGCCGGCTTTGGCGCACGTGATGATCAACCCACTAAGTTATGTAGCAAAATCGGCCCCGAGTTCACCTTTGGAATCTACATGGAGAAAAAGCTGAAGCAGCCGATTCTGATCATCAAGACCGCCTGGGGCGGCAGGTCACTCAATACCGAATTCCGTCCGCCCAGTGCCGGGCCATACAAGCTGCCCAAGGAGATTCAAGATGTGTGGGATCAACACCCCCAGGGCACCCACGGGGTTCCCAAACTCGAGGAACGGAAAAATTGGCAGGATGACAAGGACGCCGCTTCGGGTGTGTTTTACCGAATGATGGTTGAACATGTCAAAAAGGTACTGGCAGATCCCAAGCGGGTCTGTCCGGAATACGACGAGAAGGCAGGCTTTGAACTGGCCGGATTTGTCTGGCTCCAGGGCTTCAATGACCTGGTCGATGGGACTACCTATCCAAATAACAACTACGACGAATACTCGCGCCTTTTGGCACACTTCATCCGCGATGTGCGCAAAGATCTATCGGCTCCGAAAATGCCATTCGTGATCGGGGTGCTGGGAGTTGACGGAGATAAGAATGTGAATTTCCGCAAGGCCATGGCCGCTCCGGCTGCAATGCCCGAGTTCAAGGCCAATGTGGTCGCTGTGGACACCGCTCCATTTTGGGACAAGGACATCGAAGCTGCGGAACCCAAGCAGGGCCAGTGTAACGAAATCGTCGGCACGTCGCACACATTCAAAGCAGACGGCACTCTCGACAATGATTGGAAATGGGGAAATTACTGGAAGCCCGTTGGCAAACCGCTGCCAGATGAACGGATCTGGCGTTTCACCACGATCAATCCCACCGAGAAAAGGGACAAACTGGAAAAATATGACGACAGGAGATTCCGCGACATCACCCTGCCTGCCGGGATGGAGAACTGGTTCATGCCTGATTTCGATGACAGCAAATGGACGCAAGGCAAGGCACCCATCGGAAAGGGCGTCTGGAATCACAGCGGAATCACCTTGGATAAATTTCCCTCCCAATGGGGTGATGGCGAATTCCTGCTGATGCGCTCAACGTTTGAAATCAAAGACCTCGACTTCGAATCATTCCGCATCGCCAACCTGGCGAGACAGGGATTTCATGTTTACCTGAACGGCCATAAGATCCACACCTACATCTGGTGGCAGGACAAGCCGCTTTACGGTTCCATCGTCCTGGAAAAAGAACAGGTCAAATATCTGAAGAAGGGGAAGAACGTGTTGGCGGTCTATGCCAATGACCAGTACGATCAGAATTCCCCGGAGCGCTATGCCGCAATCGACATGCGGATCGAAGGCATCACCAAAGCCGACAAGAAGAAGCTCGACCTCGCCCTGTTGGAAGTCCTTTCGCCCAAAGATAGGGAGGCGCTCAAAGGCGCGTCCAACGGTGGTTATCACTACTTCGGCAGCGCGAAGATCTTTGCGCAGATGGGCAAGGCATTTGCGGAAGCCTTGTTTCCTTTCCAAAAATAGTCCCGTTTCCCCGCCCCCCATACTACACCTGAACATTCTCAACAATCGTGAATCAAAAGTCAGCCTCACCGCCGCGCGGCTGTGCGTCACTTGTCTGAAAACCTTCGCCCACCGCTCATGAAACCTCTACTCCTTCTCACCGCCCTATTCGTCTCCTCGCTCCACGCTGTGGAAGTCGCCCAATCCGGTGATCAGGTTTCCATCGCCAACGCGGCATTCTCCCTCTCCTATAACCTCAAATCCGGCGCTTGGTCAGCCACCGACCTCGACTCGAAGACCACCGTTTTTTCCAAAGCCCGCTTCACCGTGGATGAAATCGGCTGGCAGAAACCCTCCGGCGTCACCCGCGCGTGGAAGCAGTCCGAAATCACCGACGACTTTGGCACCGGATGCACCCTCACCATCACCGAGACCCCCGGCGGTGGTTATGCTCCGGTCAACTCGCTGCATCTAACGGTTTATGACAAGCAGCCCTTCGCCGCGCTCGGCTTCTCCGTCACCAATCAACGCGCCTTCCCCATGCGCGTGGCCCGCATCGGCGTGATCGACAAGGCCGCTTTCCTTCCCGGAAAAAAACTCGATCACCCGCAGGTGTTGCGCGGCGGCGCAGGAGCGCAGAAGAACCGCGTCGAAAACCAAGCCGCCATCGACGCCCACAACAACATCCTCATCACCGGCAAACTCGGCGGCCAACGCCACTCCATCGTCGCCGGAGGACTGTGTTACCGCGAGTTCCTCCGCCGCCTCGTGCTGGATGAGAAGAAAAACGAACTCTCCATCACCATCGAGGACCCCATCGGCAAGCTCGTCGCTCCCGGAACCACCTACGACTCGGCGGACACCGTCTTCCTCGACATCGTCACCCGCGATCCCTTTGCCTCGCTCGAAGCCTACGGCATGGCCATGCGCACGGCCAACAAAGCGAACCCCAAACCCTACGACTTCCCCACCCTCTGCGGCTGGCTCGTCTCTCAAGACAGCTACGGCGAAGGCCGCCCGATCAACGACTCGAAATCCCTCGTCGAGCAAATGGAACTCGCTGCCAAATCCGGCCTGCTGAAACACACGCCTGTCGCCATCCGCCTCGAACCTGATTTCTATTGCCAGCACAACTACGGCGATACCCAGCAAGGATGGTGGAACGACGAGAAGTGGGCGAAATACGGAGCGCTCACCCCGCCTTACGAAACCTTCGCCAAATTCAACAACAAGCTTCGCGAACTCGGTGGCATCCCGTTCACCTACATCCAGAGCAACATGCCATCCAACGACTTCGCACTCGCCCACCCGGAGTGGATGATGCGCGGCGACATCTCCCGACTCCACGCCGAGCACCGTCACCACATGCCCTGGGTAAAAATGGATTTCACCAACCCCGGCTTCCAGGCGCACACCCTCGCCATGTGGCAACGCATGGCCAAAGACGGCCTCACCGGCATCAAGTTCGACTACCCAGAAAGCACCTGGATCCCCACCGGCGGATTCTACGATCCATCGCACACCACTACCACCGCCTACCGCAAGGTCTTCGAGATCTGCCGTGAAGGACTTGGCCCCGATGCCTTCATCCACGAACGCAACCTCGGCGAATACGGCACCCCCATGCTCGACGTCACCGCCGGCATCATCGACCTCCAACGCGTCTGGGACGACTCCTCCCACTTCGAACCCGAAATGGCCTCTCGCATGGGCCTGCGTTGGTATAAAAACCGCAGCGTCTTCGGTTACTACCCCGATGGAAAATCGTTCAAAGGCATGGATACCGACGCCCGCCGCAGCATGCTCACCCTCGTCGGCCTGCTTTCCGGGCGCCTGGAACTCGGTACCTCCTTCGGCCGCATGACCGCCGAGGAACAACGCGACCTCACCCGACTCTACCCGCTGCTCAAAGGCACCCGCTCCTTCCGCCCCACCGACATGCTCGCCGCCGCCCCCGCCGATCCATCCATCTATCTTTACGCCAACGACACAAACGCCGCCCAACTCGTTCTAACAAATAACCACAACGAACCCCGCACCATCAGCGTCCCCCTTTCTGGCGACCAAGCCGACACCGGCTCACTCGGCCTCGACCCCGCCGCGACGTACTACCTGCACGACTTCTGGAACGACGAATTCCTCGGAGAAGTCCCAGGCAATGGAGCCATATCCCGCCCGCTCAAGCCGCAGCAATCGCTCGTCTATGCCCTGCGCCGCAAGCTCGAAAACCCGCAGCCCATCTCCAGCAACCGCCATATCATGCAGGGTTGTTAGGCGCTTTCGCGTGGGATCCCGCGACCCTCACCCTTAGTGGCACCACCCGGGTCGTCGCCGGTGAACCCGCCGTCATCACTCTCGCCGGAAATGGCCACCAGCCCGTCACTCCGGAGAATGCCGGCATGATCATCACCCGCGAAGGCGATCTCGTGAAACTCACGCTCACGTCCGGCACCAGCACCGATGTGGCGTGGTCGCTTGTCTGGAAAAATTGATTCCAATTCTCCCCAATACCTATCATGGCGCAGCCAGTCATTGAGATAAGACAAGCGGTTACTTCCGATGTGGCAACCATCGCTGATTTCAACATCGCGCTGTGCCGGGAGACCGAGGGGCGGGAACTCAACCGCGTGACGGTATTGGAGGGAGTGCGTCGCTTTGTTTCCGAACCCGCACGAGGCCGGTATTTTGTGGCGCTGATTGCCGGCGAGGTTGTGGGCCAGACGGCGCACACCTTCGAGTGGAGCGATTGGAGAAATGGCGAAATCTGGTGGATCCAGAGTGTTTACGTGCATCCGCTCCATCGCGGTCATGGCGTTTTCCGGGCATTGTTCGCCCACATCAAACAACTGGGTGAAATGGACGCGGAATGCTGCGGGATCCGGCTTTACATGGAGCGGGAAAACGACAGCGCCCGTCAAAGTTATCTTTGCCTTGGTTTCAGCGAGACGGGTTATGAGGTTCTGGAGTTGTTGTTTTCCGGGACTGAATCATCCACATCAGGAGTAGGCCATGAATTCGGCTAACACATACGACGGAACGGACATCTTATCTGATGAATCCGCGCTTCTCTCGAAGCGGGGATTTTTCTTTTCGTTGAATCGTAAGAATCTCAGAGGGCTGGAGGATGGACATTCGGTAGGGAAATCCTATCTCACTTGCAAGCTCCGAACCTTCTCCCGCGATGGGACGGGCCGGTTGTATAATCTCCTTGAGTCCCCTGACCTGCCGGAAGCCTTTTTGGCCTCGCAGCAGCGCCTCTTGCATGTTGAAACCGGCATTCTGCAGCGAGGTCCGTTGTGTCAGTCACGGGTTTCGTTCCATAAAGCTTGCCACTCTTCAAATTCGGATGAGCGTGTTGCCACGCCGACCGTAACCGTCTGTCCGAACGCCTGCGCGGACTTGACCGACGAATGTGTGATCCCAAACTGCCGTTGCGGCACGTCCTACAATACGCGGGCTTGTGTGTATCACATCCCGGGAACCGTGAGCGCCTTGCCGTTGTGGTGGGCATTCAGCGATGCCAGATACGGCACGGCTGCCTTCGCCCACTCCTCGGGCGTCGGGTAACTGCCGGCCCCCTCCCCGAAACATGACCGCAGCATCCGCGTATCGATGATGCCCGGGTTGAGTGCCACGGCGGCGAGTCCGGTGGGCAGCTCCTGCGCCAGCGCGGCGGTGAGTCCTTCGATGCCCCACTTGCTGGCACAGTAGGCGGCAAGCCGTGAAAGTCATCTCCGCCTTGTTGCCGCACCTTCCGCCACAACACCGCTACAAGATCATCTTCATGCGCCGTCCCGAGACGGAAGTCGTCCGCTCCCAGTGGAAAATGCTCGAGCGGCGCGGCAAAGACCCGGTTTCCGAGGCCGTGCATCTCGCGGAAACCCAGGCAAACCACGTCCGCCAGATATCCTCACCCGCTTGGCCTCCTCGGGTCGGGTCGAGGTGCTGGAGGTCGATTACCCCTCGCTCGTCTCCGCCCCCGCGCCATGGATCGCCCAGCTGCAATCCTTTCTCGGCACCACGGCGCTGCCCACATCCGCCTCGATTGGTACCGCGATCACCGGTTGATCCGGATGACGCGTGGTTTCGCTCATAAATCCGTAGGCATCCGGGTGATGGTTGAAGAAATCTACTACCGGCATTAAAACCTCACGCCGCTTTCCTGAACTCCCCTCGTCATGGGAGAACAGGCGGGAGTGAATGAAATCATCCAGCAGACGTTGATTTCCGGTTTCTGCAGCATGACTTCTCGCCTCCCGCCCCGCAGCGAGAAGCCGAGCGATGTCTCCGTCCGCCGGGAATCCGAAACGGGGAGAAGCCGCACGATGCGCCGGAATTTTCCCGCAGAGGTTGTAAATCTCGATCACTTTTTCGGAAAGCCGCCGCCGCAGCGGGGTGGCGGAATCCGCGAAAGAATGGATCACGATATCATCACCGGACACGCGCATTTGGATCTCATCAATGGGAAGCAGAATCTCCTCGGGAACAGAAATCAGCAAGTCCGCCTTCCCCGCAGGCAAGCTGCTTTCCACGCAGATCGAGCCGCCTTCCGCGATCAAGCTCAAGCTCTCGTGGAACCAGCCGCCCCCACGCTCCACCTCTTTCACAAGGCTCACGAGCGCCCGCTGGAGCTCAGGTTGGTCGGATTCGATGTTGATCATAAACGGATAGAATGGAATTCACCCCGGTTCCAGTGTTCGCTCACGAATGTCTTCCATAAGTGGAAAGTCGCATAGGGGTGGGAGAGCGGACAAGGCGCAATGTGCATCCCCGGAAACATTCGGGATTCCAAATGACAGGCCTGGGTTTTCAAGACCGATCCACGGGCATCATGGCATTGCCGCTTCAAGGACGATGGCGGCATGTTTGACAGCGATTTTGAGCAGCGTGCGGAACGCACCGCCGGGCTGGAAATCGATCAAGGCAGCGCCGCCCTCATCGCCGATCCTCAAGCAGCGAGGGCGCTGAAATCCACACGAGACGGTGCGGCAGGACGGTTCCCACATCCGGCTTCCCAGACAAACTGAAGAACGCATCGCGAGTCTGAACAGGCTGCGAAGTCTGCCTTATGGCAGGTTGGTTACGCCCATCAGGAAACGGTCGCACTCGCGGGCGGCACCGCGGCCTTCGTTGATGGCCCAGACGACGAGCGACTGGCCGCGGCGGATGTCGCCGGCGGCGAAAACTCCGGGGACGTTCGTCGTGAAGGTGCCGTGCTCGGCCTTGACGTTCGAGCGGGCGTCGGTTTCGAGGGCGAATTGTTTCACCACTTCCTGCTCGGGGCCCATGAAGCCCATGGCGAGAAGCACGAGTTGCGCGGGGATGACGCGGGCGCTGCCTTCTTTTTCCTTGGGCGTGAAACGGCCTTGGTCGTTGACCCACTCGATGTCGCAGATTTCGAGACCGGATAGATTGCCGGCGTCGTCCTTGAGGAAACGCTTGGTCTGCACCAGATACTGGCGTGGGTCCTGGCCTTGGACGGCGGCGGCTTCTTCCTGGCCGTAGTCCATCTTGTAAACCTTGGGCCACTCGGGCCATGGATTGTTCGCGGCGCGCTTTTCCGGCGGCTGCGGCATGATTTCGAGCTGGATGACGCTCTTGCAACCGTGGCGCAGGCTGGTGCCCACGCAGTCGGTGCCGGTGTCGCCGCCGCCGATGACGACGACGTCCTTGCCCTTGGCGTTGAGCGCGGGGATGGTGCCGTCGAAGTGGTGGTCGAGCTGATAGCGGGTGTTGTCGGTGAGGAACTCCATCGCGAGATGGATGCCCTTGGCGTCGCGGTTCTCGATCGGCAGGTCACGGCCGAGGGTGGCACCGCAGCAGAGGACGATGGAGTCGAAGTTCTTGCGGAGTTTTTCGGCGGTCCACTCGCTGTCCTTGCCGATGTTGATGCCGGTTTTGAAGCTAATGCCTTCTTCCGCCATCAGGTTGACGCGGCGCTGGACGACGAGCTCCTTGTCGAGCTTCATGTTAGGAATGCCATACATGAGCAAGCCGCCGATGCGATCCTCGCGCTCGAAGACGGTGACGCTGTGGCCGGCCTGGTTGAGTTGGTCGGCGCAGGCGAGTCCGGCGGGGCCGGAGCCGATGATGGCGACTTTTTTGCCGGTGCGGATTTCAGGAATGCGCGGGATGACCCAGCCTTCCTCCCAGCCGCGGTCGATGATGGCGCACTCGTTGTTCTTGATGGTGACGGGGGGGGCGATCACGCCGAGCACACAGGAACCTTCGCACGGAGCGGGGCAGACGCGGCCGGTGAATTCCGGGAAATTGTTCGTCTTGTGAAGGCGCTGGAGCGCTTCCTTCCAGCGGCCGCGGAAGATGAGGTCGTTCCATTCCGGGATCAGGTTGTTCACCGGGCAGCCGCTGGCCATGCCGGAAACCATGTGGCCGGTGTGGCAGAACGGCGTGCCGCAATCCATGCAGCGCGAGCCTTGGGCCCGTTGCTGTTTCTCTTCGGGATGAATCTTGAACTCGCGCCAGTTCTTGATGCGCTCAAGCGGTGCGGCTTCCGCATCGGTGATGCGCGGCACTTCCATGAATCCTGTTGGCTTACCCATTTGATTTGAGATCTGAAATTTGAGATTTGAAATTGAAGACGATTAGTTGCCGCCGACGCGGGCGAGGTCCTTGAGGTTTTCTTCAAAGGCGGCCATGGCGGCTTCGTCTCCGGTGAGTCCTTGTTCCTCGACTTTGCGGAACGCTTCGAGCATCCGCTCGTAGTCGCGGGGCAGGACCTTGAAGAACTTCGGCAGCTCGGCGTCCCAGTTTCCCAACAGGAACTTGCCGCGCTGCGAGCCGGTGTAGGCAACGTGTTTCTCGATGGTGGCCTTGACGAGCTTGATGTCCTTGTCGGCGCACTCGATGAGGTGATAGAGATTGACCATCTCCTTGTTGAGGCGTTTTTCAAGAAGCCCGTCGATGTCGTAAACGTAGGCGACGCCGCCGGACATGCCGGCCGCGAAGTTGCGGCCGGTTTCGCCAAGCACGACGACCTGGCCGCCGGTCATGTATTCGCAGCCGTGGTCGCCGATGCCTTCGACGACGGCCGATGCGCCGGAGTTTCTAACGCAGAAGCGCTCGCCGCCGATGCCGTTGATGTAAACCTTACCGCTGGTCGCGCCGTAGAGGGCGACGTTGCCGATAATGATGTTTTCTTCAGCCTTGAAGCGGGAGCCCTTCGTCGGATAGATGATGATCTTGGCTCCCGACAGCCCCTTGCCGACGTAGTCGTTGGCGTCGCCCTCGAGCCGGAAGGTCATGCCGGGCGGAGTGAAGGCGGCGAAAGACTGGCCCGCGTTGCCAGTGAATTTCAATTCGATAGTGTCTTCCGGCAGGCCCTTGCTGCCGTATTTCCGCGAGATCTCGCTGCCGGTAATGGTGCCGACGACGCGGTTGACGTTGATGATCGGCAGCTCCACGCGGACGTGCTCGCCGCGGTCGATGGCGGGCTTGCAGAGCGTGAGCAGGTGCGTGTTGTCGAGTGCGGTCGAGAGGCCGTGGTCCTGAGCGATTTGCTGATAGGCACCGACGTTCTCGCCGACGTCCGGCTTGTGGAAGATGCTGGTGAGATCGACGCCCTTGGCCTTCCAGTGTTCGGTGGCTTCGTTGGTATCGAGGCACTCGACGTGGCCGACCATTTCGTTGATCGTGCGGAATCCCAGTTCCGCCATGATTTCGCGGAATTCCATGGCGATGAAGGTCATGAAATTCACGACGTGCTCGGGCTTGCCCTCGAAGTTCTTGCGCAGTTCGGGGTCCTGGGTGGCGATGCCGACCGGGCAGGTGTTTTTCTGACAGACGCGCATCATCAGGCAGCCGACGGTGACCAGCGGCGCGGTGGCAAATCCGAATTCCTCGGCACCGAGCAGGGTGGCGATGGCTACGTCGCGACCGGTCTTGAGCTGGCCGTCCGTTTCGAGAACCACGCGGCTGCGGAGGTCATTGAGCAGGAGAATCTGGTTGGTTTCGGCGAGGCCGAGTTCCCATGGGGCACCGGCGTTGAAGATGGAGGATGACGGCGATGCGCCGGTTCCGCCGTCGTGGCCGGAGATGAGGATGACGTCAGCGTGGGCCTTGGCGACACCGGCAGCGATGGTCCCGACGCCGACTTCCGCCACCAGCTTCACGTTGATGCGGGCGCGGGTGTTGGCGTTTTTCAGGTCGTGAATCAGCTCGGATAGATCCTCGATCGAGTAGATGTCGTGGTGCGGGGGAGGGGAGACGAGGCCGACTCCGGGTGTGGAGTAGCGGACCTTGGCAATCCACGGATAGACCTTGGAACCGGGGAGCTCGCCGCCTTCACCGGGCTTGGCACCTTGGGAAATCTTGATCTGGATTTCGTCGGCGTTGACGAGGTATTCGCCGGTGACGCCGAAGCGGCCGGACGCGACCTGTTTGATGGCGGAGCGCTTGCTGTCGCCGTTTTCCATCGGGATGTAGCGTTCCGGATCTTCACCGCCTTCACCGGTGTTCGACTTGCCGCCGATGCGGTTCATGGCGATGGCGAGGGTTTCGTGAGCTTCCTTGGAGATCGAGCCCCAGGACATGGCACCGGTTTTAAAACGCTTGGTGATTGCCTCGATGGACTCCACCTCGTCGATCGGCACGGGCGTGCGGTTGCTGCGGAACTTCATCAGGCCGCGCAGGGTCGAGAGGTTCTCGCTCTGGTCGTTCACCTTCTTCGCATACTGCTTGAAGACGTCGTAACTGCCGGTGCGGGTGGCCTTCTGGAGCAGGTGGATGGTTTCCGGGTTGAAGAGATGATACTCGCCATCGCTGCGCCATTGATAGACGCCGCCGGTGTCGAGCGCGACATCCTCGGCCTCGATGTGTCTGTCAGGGAATGCCTGGCGGTGACGGATGAGCGCCTCCTCGGCGACTTGATCGATGTCCGAGCCTTCGCAACGGCTGGAAGTACCGCAGAAGAACTTGTTCACCAGGTCGGTCGCAAGGCCGATGGTTTCGAAAATCTGCGCGCCGCGGTAGGAGGCGACGGTGGAGATTCCCATCTTGGCCATGGTTTTCACCACGCCTTTGATCGAGCCCTTGAGGAAATTGTAAGTCGCCTTTTCGAGGGTGATGTCGAGCATGTCGTCTTCGATCATCTTGTGGATGCATTCGAAGGCCATGTAGGGGTTGATGGCGTCGGCACCGTAGCCGATGAGCGTCGAGAAATGGTGGACCTCGCGGGCCTCGCCGGTTTCGAGGATGATCGAGACAAGCGTGCGCGTGCCCTTGCGGACGAGGTAGTGGTGGATGCCGCCCATCAGCAGCAGCGTCGGCATGGCGGCGTGGCCCTTGTCGATTCCGCGGTCGGATAGAATGAGGATGTTGAATCCTTCGGCGATCGCCTGGTCGGCGGCGGAGCAGATCCGGTCGAACGCGGCTTCCAGTCCGTCGCCGTCCTGGTTGGCAGGGAAAATCGCGTCGATGGTGGTAGCCTTGAATCCGTCCGCCTCGATTTCGCGGAGCTGGGCGAGCGCCTCGTTGTCGATCAGCGGGCTGTCGAGACGGATCATGCGGCAGCTTTTCGGGCCGGGCGCGAGCAGGTTGCCCTCGGAGCCAAGGAAGGTTTCCGTGGAGGTGACAAGCTCCTCGCGGATGCAGTCAAGCGCCGGGTTGGTGACCTGGGCGAAGATCTGTTTGAAATATTGATAGAGGTGCTTCGGCTTGCTGGAGAGCACGGCGAGCGGTGTATCGTTGCCCATCGAGGAAATCGGCTGGACGCCGGTCGAGGCCGTCGGCCCGAGCAGCATGCGGAGATCCTCGTAGGTATAGCCGAACGCGAGCTGGCGCTCGAGGATGCGGGCGGGCTCGATTTTTTTCGGCGACCTGGCGACCGGCAGATCCTTGAGGGTGATCCGGTTGTCAGCGAGCCATTGGCGGTAAGGCTTGGCGGAATAAACGCGCTTTTTCACCTCCTCGTCGGGGACGATGCGGCCTTCCTTCATGTCCACGAGAAACATCTTGCCGGGGCGCAGGCGGCCTTTTTCGACGATGGTCAGGGGGTCGAGATCCGGCACGACGCCGACTTCGGAAGCCATGATGACGAGGTCGTCGTCGGTGACATAATAGCGGCTCGGGCGGAGACCGTTGCGGTCGAGCACGGCGCCGATTTGCTGGCCGTCGGAGAAGGTGATAGAGGCGGGGCCGTCCCATGGCTCCATCATGCAGGCGTGGAATTCGTAGAACGCCTTCTTGTCCTCATCCATCATGGTGTGGCGCTCCCAAGGCTCGGGGATCATCATCATCATCGCGTGGACCAGGTCGTAGCCGCCGTAGTGCATGAACTCGAGGGCGTTGTCGAAGCGCGCGGAGTCGGAGCCGTCCTCGTTGATGACCGGAAAGATGTTTTCGATTTCCGTGCCGAAAAGGTCCGACTGGCAGAGCGCCTGGCGGGCTTTCATGAAATTCGCATTGCCCATGACCGTGTTGATCTCGCCGTTGTGGGCGATGAAACGGTTAGGGTGGGCGCGCGACCAGCTCGGGAAGGTGTTGGTCGAGAAACGGGTGTGCATCAGCGCGAGCGCCGACTCGTAATCCGGGTCGAGGAGATCCGGGAAGTAGGTGGAAAGCTGGCAAGGGGTGAGCATGCCCTTGTACACCATCGTGCGGGCGGAGAGACCGGTGACGTAGTGATAGTCCGCGCCGGGAAAGGTGTTGCCGATGGTCCCGTGAACGTTGCGGAACTGGTTAGGCACCTCGTTGTTGCGGATCCACGCGCCCACGCGCTTGCGGATGACGTAGAGCTTGCGCTCGAAGGCCATCGGGTCGGTGATGTCGGCGCTTTTCCCAATGAAAATCTGTTTGATGACCGGCTCGTAGCGGCCGGAGGTTTTGCCGAGAATTTCGCTCCTGACCGGCACCGTGCGCCAGCCGAGGAACTTCTGTCCTTCGTCGCGGACGACCATTTCGAACACCTGCATGGCGACCTCGCGGACCGACGCTTCCGGCGAGAAAAACGCACAACCGGAGCCGTAATCACCCTCGGGTGGCAGCTCGACGCCTTTTTTCGCCATTTCCCGCCGCAGGAACTTATCCGGCATCTGGGTGAAAATCCCCGCGCCGTCGCCGGTGGCCGGATCCGAGCCACTCGCGCCGCGGTGGTCCATTTGCTCGTTCATCGTGAGGGTTTTCACGATGATGTCATGCGACCGCTTGCCCTTGAGGTGGGCGATGAAACCGACGCCGCAGGCATCTTTTTCACGCGACGGATGCCAGAGGCCTTGGGCTTCAGGCCAGCCAAATGGGGATGTCTGCGATGTGGGCATTGAGGTCATTGAGGAGATCGAAATTAGGCATGCCGACCCACCGCGCAAGGCGGGGAATCGGAAAAATAGGCGGACGGATCGCTCCGGGATTGCCCTGGAAAGCCTGATAAATCAGGGATTTACCCATGACAGCGGAAGAAACGGGCGGAAATCTGCTTTCCGCAGGGGGGGCTGTCAAGAGCGGGGGTGGCCCCCGCGCCCTCGCGGCGTGGATGCCCCACATCACGAACGACCCCGCCAACCTTAAAAACGCATGATTTCAGCGAGGGCGCGTGTGACCCGTTGCCACTTTTGTTCTCATTTGCGAGAGTCCGTTGTCAGGAGAGTCTATAACTCGCTGAAAATCAACTGGTGCACGCTGCAGGGTTCGAACCTGCGACCCCATCCGTGTGAAGGATGTGCTCTACCACTGAGCTAAGCATGCTTTGTCCAGAAACGACCGCAGGTTTGCGGCCGGGCGGGAGAATTAATGTTCCCGGCGCGGCTTGGCAAGCAATTCAGTCCGCGGGATGGATTTTAAACTTTGTCGCGGCCGGGCGGGTATTAGTCTCGGCGCACAGCAAGACCCGTGGCCCAGATTCCGAAAGAAAGTGTTGAGAAAGTGCTCGAAGCGACGGACATCGTCGATTTGATCGGTTCTTACATCCAGGTGAAAAAGGCGGGCTCGGCATTCCGGGCGAATTGCCCGTTCCACAACGAGAAGACGCCGTCGTTTTACATCACGCCGTCCACGCAGCGCTTCCACTGCTTCGGCTGTGGCGCGGGCGGCGACGCGATTTCCTTCGTCCGCGATCATGAAAACCTGCCGTTCGTGGATGCGGTGCGGAAGCTCGCATCGCGGGCGGGGATTCACATCGTCGAGGAGGAATCGGATCCGAAGGCCGACCAATCCCGCCGTTCGCGCGGGCGCTTGCTGGACATTCATCGCGAGGCGACCGCGTTTTTCCACGAGCAGTTGATGAAAAATCCGGCGGCAGCGCATGCCAAGGACTACATGAAATCGCGCGGCTTCGGCAGCGCGATGGCGGTGAGCTGGATGATCGGCTGGATGCCGGACAACCCGAAGGTTTTCCTCGATTGGGCGAAGTCGCGGAAGTTCACCGGGCGCGAGTTGGTGGATTCCGGCATCGTCAAGCTGAAGGAGGACAACCAGCCGCGGTCCGGGCTGTTTGTGCGTTTTCAAGACCGGCTGATGTTTCCAATCCGCAACGAGCTTGGCGACGTGATCGCCTTCACCGCGCGGCAGCTCCGCGAGAACAAAAACAGCGGGAAATATATCAACTCGCCGGAGACGGCGATTTATAAAAAATCGAAGGTGTTCTTCGCCTTGGACCGGGCGAAAAAATCCATCCTCGCCGAGGGAGCGGCGCTGCTTTGCGAAGGGCAGCTCGATGCGATTTGCTGCCACGAGCATGGCTTCACCCACGCCATCGCCACCTCCGGCACGGCGTGCACCAGCGAACACGCGAGGATCATCAAGCGCTATACGGGAAATGTGATGATCTGTTTTGACGCCGATAACGCCGGCATGGCGGCGGTGGAAAAGGCCTACCGGCAGCTGGTTCCCGAAGGACTCGGGGTCCGTGTGGTGGAGATGCCGGCGGGGGATGATCCGGATTCCTATTTGAAGACCCACGGCAAGGAGGCGTTCCGCCAACTGCTGTCTAACGCGAAGGAGTTTTTCCATTTCAAGCTGGAACGGGCGAAGGCGACCGGTCGCTTCGATTCGCCCACGGAGCGGGCGGCCGCGCTGAATGAATGCGCCGAAATGTTATCCCTGATCACCGACTTCGCGGTGCAGGACAACCAGCTCAACATCGTGGCGGTGCATCTCCAGACATCGACGAGTTCGCTGCGGGAGGCGATCGCCAAGGCCAAGGCGCAGCCGAAGCGGGCCTACGCCGAAAAGACGACGGGGGAGAGTGAAATCAAGCCGCCGTCCGCGCCCACACCGTTGCACCGGATCGTGGCGTTCCTCTGTCATCTCGCGCTCACGTCCGGCCCGGCGCAGCGGTTTCTCGGCGAGCAATTCGAGACGCTGCACGAGGCGAACCGCTGGCTCGAGGGCATCCCCTTGTTGGAGACGATTCTCGGAGCCGCGCCGGACCCTTCCTCGAATGCGGCGGTGAATGCCTTCATGGGCGGTCTA
>JFJP01024587.1_pt1 | contig 17544 bp, 16 predicted proteins | sample 431651 | NCBI WGS metagenome assembly JFJP01 (sample SAMN02602958, study PRJNA72255) | Microbial mat metagenome, whole genome shotgun sequencing project. | biome: fresh water; feature: sink hole; material: water; isolation source: purple microbial (photo- and chemosynthetic) mats found in...
CCAAACCCCGGATATAGAGTAGAGAAAAAGAAGTATTTATAGCGAGATGGAAAATGCTGGAGTCGGTGTTAGTGTTTGAGGTAGTGTTTTGCGTTTTTCTCTTGGAGGATTTTGTTCCGCCAGCTGAGCGAGAACTGGTCGAAGTTGTTCATGAACTCTTCGTGGAAGCCGATGGTCTGGTCGTTCTTTTTGAGGTTCAGCTTGAGCTTCTGTCGCAGGTCTTCGCGGTCTGGGGGCTTGCTGCCTGCGTCGGAGGTGGGCTGCTGGCGGTACTGGTAGGCGTCGAGCGAGCTGTCGTCGTCGTGGTCTCGGGAGGGCGTGTCTGGCCGGTGAGGTTCTGCGCCGTTGAAGCCTTGCCCTCCGCTGGAGTACTTGTCTCGCTTGCCGCCGATGGGTCCAGCCTCGTCTCTCATGTTCCCTTCCAACTCGTGAGAGTAGTCTTCTTCGTTTCGGAGTCGCATTATCTCCGAGTTGCCCATTTCGGAAATCGGTCTGTTTCTCGAGTAGCTTTCCCTGTGCGACTGACGAGACCGCTGAGAAGAGGACGCCACGTCGAAGGTCGTCCGTTGCTTTTCGGTCGGCAGCTCGTCCGCAGGCACGGCTTTCTCAGAACCTTTAGGTCTGGTTTTACTCGAGTTGTACGTTTCTCTCTTCAAGTGGTAGCTCTCGTTCAACTTGTTCCTGAGGTCTTGCAGGTCCAGCTCTACTTTCGGCTGGACGAGTTTGATGGACTTCTCTTCGAAGGCCTTTTTGGCGATGTCTTTGATCTTGCTGCTGTCGATGTGTTCTTTGATGTAGCTGGTGAGCACTTTGTTCTCTTGGATCATCGAGGTGGAGAAGTCGCGGACGAGCTTGACTGCGTCGACGATGTTGATGCTGCCGCTGGAAGAGAAGAACTTGGGGACGAAGGAGGAGAGCGCTTCTTTCTGGCTTTCTATGAAGTCTTCGAGGATGGTGTTCGCTTTTATGGTGAGCGACCTGGTCTGGATGAGCGACTTGATGTTCGTCTGCGCGTAGGTGCAGAAGAAGCTGAGCAGACGCGAGGAGGTTTTGAGGGAGTGCGCTTCGATGTCTTCTTCTTTCATCGTTTTGAGTCTTTTGGAGTTCATGCGGTCGGTCAGCTTGACGTACTGGCTGAACATCTTGGAGATCTCGTGCAGGATGTCGTCTGAGTACGGCTTGTCGATGTCCAGCAGCTGGCAGACTTTCTTGTAGATGGATTCCAGCTGCTCTGCGCACTTCGCCTGGTACTGTCTCGGAGGCGACTGCTTCTGCTCAGGTGACTTCTTTGGTTTGCTCTTCGAACTTGTGGCTGGCCGCTTCTTCAGAGACTGCATTTTGATGAGCTGGTCGATTTCCCTCTCTTCGTCGACTCGAGAGATGGCTCTGCTTTTTTTGGAGCTTTTGCTTTTGGATCGGCCTTCAAGTCTGGTGTTCAAATCGCAGGTCATGTTCAGTCGATTGAGGGGTGTCTTGTCAGTGAACTTGTTCTTCGCAGTTTTGGCTCTGTCGACGAGGTAGGGTCCGGTGCTGGAGAGACTCAGCTTGTGTTTTCTTCTTTGGGGTTTGTGGTGGTGGCTTTCCAGGTCTGCGCTTTCATTATTCAAATGAGAGCACTGTCCAGCGCATGTCGTTGTAGGCACGTAGTATCCGAGCGGGTATTTTTTACCGAACGCATCCTCTCCAGCGTTCTGCGTTCGGAATACTTTCCCGTGGAATTCTTCGAGTCTGTTGCTTGGCTTGCTGCGACTCTTGCCGGACTTTTGATTGTTGCTTTCGCGAGACTGCGAAGACCGCTTTCCTCGTTTGAGTCCTGCCATCCTCATCATCGGAGTGACATCGCCAGCTCTCGGTTTGCTTTCTTTGTCGGGGAAGGAGAACGTGTTCTCCAGCGAGATCTTCTTCTTTCCTTTAGACCGAGGCAGCATTTAGGCCCGAAATTGAATTTAATTTTGAAATCGATCAAGAAATAAAGAAATTAAGCTTCAGGTGTTCTTGTGGACTGCTTCGGGGGGTTTGGGGTTGCGTTTGGGGTTTGGGGTTGAGTCGAGTCCTTCGGTCGAACCTCAAGCTCTTGCTAGTCGTTTGCTGACTGCTTTAGTTTCATTTGTTTGGCTTCGCATTTCCTTGCTAGGCTTTCCGGTTTACATGAGACTAAAGAGTTATACTGCACTACGACTACCGATTCTACCAAACTATAGTTTCATCTGAAATTTTTATATTAATTTGCTTTCGGATCTTTAATCCAGTCCTTCGCTCGCTTCGAACCAATTAAAATTTGAATCGGTTGCCGGCAGCCCTTGCGACAGGTCGTGGCGTGGTTTTGTGTTTGCAGTGATGAGAGCAGGCTTTTCGGATTGCCGCGGTCTTCGGATGCACGGTTCGGATCATTCGAGAAGCCTGAAGTGCGAAGGTGGAGATTGCTGGCTTGATGCGGAAGTTGGGAGGACAATCAACGGCGGGTTTAGACCAAAGAGGTCAGATTTTTATAAATTACGATTTGTTTTTTTGATGATAATATCCAACGCGACGAATCTCCAAAATCTAGGTAGCGCCAATTGTGTAAATTGAAATCACTTTGGTAATCGTAACAAATTAGAGCCAGTCACAAGAAAGAAATCTCTGAGGAGCATGCTGCTTTCGACGGAGAGTCTCTGGGCTGCGGCCTGCCGAGCAGTCGAGGAGAGCTGGAAAGTAGCAAAGGGAGAAGTTAGTTATCTTTGAGGACAGGCTTCGGTCTGTCAGCGGCAGCCTTCGGGGTCCTCGGAAGTCAGGCTGGCCTTTGCATCTGAGCAGTCGGCTACTTGAAGATGAAGTCGGAGAGCGACTTGTAGTTGTCTGACCGCTTGACGAACTCGACGATCTTTTTGAAGTGCTTGGTGTAGTCCATGTGGCAGTGCACCATGGCGGTCATGTCGTAGTTGTAGACGAGGATCTGCTTCGAAGAGTAGAGCGCTCCGTCGTAGACGATTTCGTTCAGTCCGCAGGGGTTGGCGAAGTTGGGCACCATGGTGGACAGGTACTTCATGACCTTGTCATCCATCGAGTAGATGTTGAAGAAGGTGCCAACGACCAGCTTGACGATTTCGGGGTCAAGCAGCTTGCGCGAGAGCGGCGAGCCGATGCTGACGTAGTTGTAGATGAGGTTGCTTTTTTTCATGAAGTAGAGGTCTTGCAGGCAGTTGTAGCCGACGACGCTGCCCATGGAGTAGCCGATGAGCGTGACGGTGCTGGCTCCGAACATGCGCAGCTGTCCGATGAAGAAGGCCAGGGCCTTGCCGCTGACCTGGGCCATGTAGTAGAGGTTGTTGTAGAATGGGTTCATGTCTAGCTTCTGCAGCTTGACTGCTTTGATGTGGTTTTTGCTCAGCAGGTTGACTCCGAAGTGGAAGAGGTCGGACTTGGTGTTGTTGTCGGTGTACTCCTGCTCCATCTGGATCTTGATTTCGTTGTAGCCGAAGATGTCCATGGTGGGCCACTGGAAAGAGTAGCACTCGGTGTACGGCTCGCCTTCGATGTACTCTTTCCAGAGCGCTTCCTGGTCTTCTGCTTGGTTGAGGAAGCTCGAGATGAAGATCAAGATGTGTCTGCTGTTGGTTCCGGTCTCGCGTGCGAAGAGCGGTTTGAAGGAGAAGAAGTACTCTTTGCTGCCGAGCTCGTGGAAGACTTTCTCCAAGTTGAAGTCCGGGTGGTCTTCTTGGTTGAAGTGCTGGTCCATGGAGAACTTGAGGTAGGCGACCAGTCGAGTCTTCTGGCTGCGCATGTACTCGACGACTTCTCGGATCTTGCCGGTCCGCAGCTTGACCAGCAGGGAGTCTTCGGTGACGGGCTTGATCTTCGAGGAGCCGCTTCTTTGGTAGTCTTCGAGGTAGTCTTCGACCTTGAACTCCATGAGGTTGATGACTGTCCAGTTGTTGATGGCGAAGTCGAAGTTGCGCAGCTTGTTGACGAGTCTGAAGATGATGTAGCGGCTGCACGAGAGGTACTCGTTGAGCTTGAAGACCATCCTGCCGCCTTCTCTGCGCAGCGCGATGCCGGACAAGACGATGAACAGCGAAAAGAGGACGTAGAGGTGGTGCTCGCGGTTGACCTTCACGGTGTTGTACTCTTCGATCGTCTTGGTCGCCTCTTCGCTGAGCAGCGCGACGACCTGCGAGTAGCTGAGCTTGGTGAGGATGTTGTCTTTCAGCGCACGCATCTGTTCTTTCTGCAGCTCGTTCATGTTGAACGACATGAACTCGAAGACTCGCTCGGTGCGCTTCTGGTAGTCTTCGGGGTCCAGGTTGAACTTCTTGTCGTAGGTGTCTGCCTGGGTGTAGAGCAGCAGCTTGAACATCTTGGTGACGAACTCGGAGAAGTTGCGCTTTTCGGTCTTCTTGAGGAAGCTCTCCAGGATCTTGATGTTGAAGGGAGCGACTGCGCTGCTGAAGAAGTTCGAGAAGTAGCCTTTGATGGTGCTTTCTATCTCTGCTTTGAACTTGTCGAACTTGTCGTAGATGGACGGAAGGGTGTCGCGGATGAGGAACTTGAAGTTGTGGCTGAACTTCTCCGTCAGCGGCTTGTAGAGCACCGTCCCCGAGCCTTCGTCGGCGCCGTCTTTGCCTTGGGCAGGCTTGATCGGCCGGAATATCTTGTTTTCGATCTCTTGTCTGATCAACCGCAGCTCTTTGAAGAAGTGGAAGCTTTCTCCGCGGTACTTGAAGATCAGCGCGATGAGCTGCGACTTGCCGATCTTGAGGTTTATCTGTTGGTTGATCCGCGCGAGTTCGCTCAGATAGAGTTTATAGACGGGGAAGTTCGCTTTCTCGAGACAGGTGATGGACCAGTAGAGGTAGTTGTTGATCACGATGTTGTAGTTGATCTGGTTCTCGGACTTGGTCAGCAGCTGGAACTGGATGTTGAGTTTTTCGAAGTAGATGAGGATGAGCTTGAGGGTCACGTTGAAGTTGTGGTCGAAGATGTTGTAGGCTTCGAGCACGTGGTCGTTCGCGTGCAGCACTTCGGACAGCCAGTACTTGTTGTTGCTGCTGTGCTTCTTGATCTCCGAGGCGAACTTCTCGAAGAGCTGCTGCATGCCAAACTTGCGGTAGTTCTCCAAGAAGTACTCCTTGCAGTTCTTGTAGTCCAGCCGCTTCGTCAGCTTCACGTTCGTCACGAAGTTCTTTATCTGCTTGAGGAAGAGCTTCATGAACTCGTGTTTGTTTTTGCTCAGCAGCGGGTAGTAGACTTCGGCCTCGGTGAAGGTCTTGAGCTCTTTGTCGACGAACTCTATATTCTGTTTGGTGACGAAGAAGAGGTTGATCTCGGTTTTGAGTCTTTCGTACTCTCTCTCGAAGACTGCTTTGAGTTCTTCGAGGGTGAGCGGGAAGACGACTTGCTTGTTGATGCTGTCTTCGATGATGTTGAAGAAGTTGGTGGTGAGTCTGATGTCTTTGACGATGTCTGGTTCTCGTTCGTAGATGAACTTGAACCCGACGTCTTGGTCGTCGGTGTCGTCGAAGCAGGCGATGACTTCGTCGCTGTCGAGGACTGCCTGTGCCTGCAGCACTTCGAGTTCTTTCTCTTTGAGCTCGGCTGCCTCCTTGTCTTTTTCTTCCTTGGACTTCTTCTTGACGGTCGTCGGATCGACCTTCTTTCCCGAAGACTGCGAACTGCCCATCGAGATTAAAGTTGTATATTATCGATCTATAATCAATTAATCAGAGATGCTGTACTTCGTGCATTCGCCTTATTTCAAGCAGTTCCTGAACCTCACTGCAGTCAAGTAAGCCTGTCTGACGCAGGAACCTGAAGCCTGGAGAGCTGAGCGCGAAAGGAGGCGCAGAGCAGAAGCGCGGCCAAGTTAACCCTGGGTCAGTCGGAGTTTAATAATTAATTCGGATAATGACCGCAGCCCCAGTAGTCCTCGTCATCCTGGCCGACCAGGACTTCGCCGAGCAGCACGCAGAGTGCGCGAAGCTCGCGCCTGGCTTCGTCTCTTTCAGGAACCTCGGCTCCTTCCGACAGTCGAGACACGTCTTCGCAGAGAAGGCTTTCGACCAGGCCATCGTCTACACGGCATCGACAGACGCCCTGCCCCAAGCCACGCTCAACTCGATCGTCAAGCTGCTCAAGCCCGGCAACACCCTGCGCGTCACCTTCCGCGGCACCGCTGACGAATCCTTCGAGAAGCGGCTGAAGCTCGCAGGCCTCTCCGATTTAGAGAAGACTTCGGAAGGCGTCTACAAGCTCGTCCGCAAGGTCTTCAAGGTCGAGCTGGCCGCAGAACCGCAGGCCCCGGCTCCGGCCAAGCCCAACGCCTTCGCAGCTGCGCTTTCGAACCCGCAGCGCGAGAAGATGGACCTCGAAGACCTGCTGAAGGACGACGTGGTCAAGGCCGAAGAGCAGGGCGGCAGCTGCGCGACGAAGCCGAAGGCGTGCAAGAACTGCAGCTGCGGCAGGAAGGAGGAAGAGTAGCTTCGCGTGACGCAGGGAGAAGACCGAGAGCGAGCAGCGGGTGAAGGACCTGGAGTCGGGCAACGTGAAGTCGAACTGCGGCAGCTGCTACCTGGGCGACGCCTTCCGGTGCGCGACCTGCCCCTACAAAGGTACGCGCTTCTGAGCAGGCCTGCCTGCATTCGAGCCGGGCGAGAAGGTGAAGCTGGACCTGAGCAAGAACCAGGACGCTCGCCAGGCCTCTGCGGTGGAGGTGCGGGTCGGGGCGGAAGGCAAGGTGAAGATAAACCTCTAGAGACTGCTTGACCGTAAGTAGATTAGTTAGTGTGGGGATGCTCGCAGCTAGAGAACCAGCTTCTTGCCTTCGAGCAGCATGCCGAGGCCGGGCTTGAAGGGCTTTCTCCTCGGAGTGCGTTCGAGACTCGGCACTGCGGCTTCTGCGTCACCCGGGAGTACTCTTCGTGGTCTTTTTGGCCTGGATCAGCACGCTCTTCTTGTGGGCCGCGGCAGGGGCTTTGCCGTCGCTGCTGCGGTCGCGCGGAGGCAGGATTGCCGGCAGGTGCACCCGCGGCTCGTCTCGGGCTTGCTTCAGTCTGCGCGCGTGGGCCTCTTTGCCGAGGGTCGCGTCGAGGCGGTTGGTGTTCATGTGGGAGAAGGAGGTCATGTGGCTCGGTCAGGCGAGGCTACAGCGTGGACTTCTCGAGCTCCATTTCTTTTTCGACGACTTCGAGAAAAAAGGGGTGGCGCAGGGCTTCGCCGGCAGAGATGCGCGTGTGCGGTTCGTAGGCGAGCATGCGCGCGAGCAGGTCCAGCAGGTCGTCTGCGAAGCGGTCTTCGGGCAGGAGCGAGCGCAAGCCGATGCCTTTCTTTTCTTCGAAGTTGAACTCTATGTGCGTGGCCAGCCTGGTCACTCCGGGCTACTCCTGGTAGAACGCGAGCACTTCGGGGTGCGGCGTGCCCATCACGTCGTGGATCTTGTTGATCTGGTCCATCTCGTCGTCGCCTTTGAAGAGCGGGTCGCCCGTGATGATTTCGAAGAGCACGCAGCCGACGCCCCAGATGTCGATCTGACTGCTCAGCCACTCATACCTTGCTGTCGTAGTACCCGTCCGTCAGCAGACACTCCGGAGGCCGGTACCAGCGCGTCGAGATGTACTCGGTGTGCGGCGCCTCCGCGAAGACGCCTTTGCAGCAGCCGAAGTCTGCGAGCTTGACCTCTTTCTCGCCGCGGATCAAGATGTTCTCGCTGGGTCAGGGCGGCGTACGGCTTGATGTCTCGGTGGAAGATGCCTTTCTTGTGCATGTGGTTCAGCGCCTGGAGCACTTTGAAGATGACGAACTTGGCCTGGTACATCGAGATGTCTGCGTCTTGGTCGGAGATCAGCTCGTACAGGTTCTTGTCCATCAGCTCGAAGACCATGGCCAGCTGTCCGCCTTCGGAGTTGCTGCTCAGCGGGGTGTACTAGAGGATCTCGATCAGCTGGATGATGTTCTCGTGCGGGTAGATCATCTTCAGCGCTTGGATCTCGCGCAGCTTGTTCACCTGTCCCAGCGTCTCGTAATTCTTCTTCATGCACTTTATCGCCACTCGCTTGCCCGTCTTCACGTGCTGCGCCTCCAGCACCTCCGAGAAAGTCCCTTCGCCTTTCTTGCGTATCAGTTTATACTCTGCTCATAACCTGCGTACGCTCCATCCGAAGGAGTTTGAGATTTTATTATTTTAGCCCTGCGATAGCTGCAGATGACCCAAGCACCCAAACCCGACGTCTCCTCCCAGATTCAAAATCTGGACTTCGAACGGCCTGGTGCGCTCCAGAAAGTCGTCCTGCTCAGCGAACAGATACAGCAGAAGCTCTTCAAGCGGGAGTTTGAGGAGTCTAGGCAACTTGCCAGCTACTTCAAGCACAAAAGCTTCGCCAAGCAGAAGAAGAGAGCGCACATCGCGGCTAACAGAATCAAAGAGATGACTAAAGTCATCCTCGAGACAGACCTGACCATCCCCCTGCCCCAGGACCAAGCACAGTCTGGTTCGAAAGTCAGCTACCTCAAGCAGCGACTGCAGGAAAGGAAGAAGCTTGATTTCTACTATCAAAAAGCTCGGCCCAAAGTCTTCACCAGACGGCTTAAAGCAGACGTCATCTCACAGGAGGAGAATCTTTGCGAGACAAGCTGCGCTCTTGAGGTTCGACAGCCTGCTAGAGTCAAAGAGGCGAGCTTTGATTTAGAACTCAAGCAGCCTGGAGAGGTCAGTCCTGGCGCTGCTCAAGTTCACCTCGACTCGATTCGCAGCATAAATCCACACCACAAGTCATCCCAAAGTGTCTCAGTCTCAGGAGACAACAAAGAGCACGGACTGCACCATAACAACAAGTTTGCAGCAGTCGGATCCAAGCGACAAGAGCTGATCGACAGTCTCGTCGAAGTGAAGAATCTGATGGTCAAAAGCATAATGAAAGTCATCGGCATGGGCATGACGAAAGATGCGCAGGACGGCCTGCAGGTAGACCGCCTGGACCAGATCCACTATCTCAAAAGCGAGATAGCGATGCTGCAAGCCTCGGCTGAACAGGCACACTACCTGGACTTATTGCAAATCCAGCAGTTGGAGCTGCAGATCGAAGCAGTCAAGAAAGCTGCACAGCGGATCCTCTACAACCCGACCGAAGCGAACCTGAACTACTACCAGAAGACCAACCTGAACAACGAGATGGTCAGGAAGTACGCCTCCCAGCCGCTCTTCGATGAAGAGATGAAACGCAACATCAACAAATCTAGTCTGCAGTTCGGTCTATCCGACAAAAAAATAAGAATCAGGAGCAGGTCTTGGGAAAAGAAACCCTCCAAAAAGTCGCAGGAATTGGATGCGACTCCTGCAGGCCTGCCCTCTCACACCAGATCCTTCTCTGATCAGCGAGCAGTCCGCTCATTCGATCTCGTCCATGCCACCAGCCTCAGGTTCATCGCATCGATGCGAGACACCGAAACGAGAAGCAAAGACCGAAGCAAAAACACTGCGGATCGCAGTCTCCATGCGGCCTCCAGCCTGCCCACGCCGCCCAAAAGCATTCAGTCCGAGAAAAACATCATCCTGCACCAGATCGAAAAGTCTGACGCATTTTTCCAAGCGAACAGACCTTTCTACCGCAAGCTGAAGCGGCCGAAGAAGCGGCCCCAGCAGTTGGACCCCAAGCATGCAGCTCTCGAGCCTTCTGATGAGGCGAGTCCTGGTTCGATCGCGAAGATTCTGCGGAACAGCCAGGCATCGGACTGCGACGCTCAACGCGACTTCGACTTCGCATCGAACATGCTGGAGAAGTACGGCTACCTCGAAGAGCAGATCAAGCAGCTGCAGCAGAAACCCAGCCCCGAGTCCGACCTGCAAGCGAAGATGCAGCGGGTCAGGCACCTCAAGCTCGAGAAGACCAAAGAGCAGCTGATGGAAGTCTTCAAGAGGAAAGCCGCAGAGTGCAAGGACGTACTCGAGCGACTGGAGCGGCCTGCAGCGAACGCGATGCTCAAAGGAACCGCCAACATGCAGCTGCTGCGAGAAACGACGGACATCGCGAACTGGACTGTCGCGGAGCAAGACTACTTTTTCTCAGGCGACCCAGTCCTTTCGGGCCTACTGGTTTCCGACTCAGCGACTTATTTCCCCGAGCTGCAGCCAAACAGCAAAGCTAGAAAGACCCCGCAGAAGCCGGTCGCACGCAGGTTCAAAGCAAAGGCCGCTGCACCTGCCCTCAATCAGCCGCAGCCAGCCTAGACCAGCGTCGACGAGGCGATCGAAAGACATCGTTACTCATTGTAAGGTGTTAATTAGTGGCTGCTACTTCCGCTTCGGTGCGTCTTTCTTGGTCGCGTCTTTCTTGTCCTGCTTCTTCGTCGCTGCTTTCTTCGTCGGCTTTACCTTCTCTATTTCGAAGCTTTCCTCGCTGCCTTCTTGCTCGGCTTCCGGCTCCGCTTCTTCGGCCGGGGTCTCTCCTTCGACGAGGTCGGTTTCGTCGAGGACTGCGCGCTTTTTTTTGTGGACGAGCGACTCCTTGAACTTGCTGTTGTAGAGCCGCGTGAAGGCGCCCTTGACTTTGGAGTCGATGCCGTCGAGGAGGTTGAGTTTCTTGGGGTTGAAGATGATGTCGACGAGGTGTTCCTTGGCGAGTTCGGGGGTCAGGCCGTAGTGGTCGTAGATTTCGAGCGCCTGGTCGAGCGCGAGGTCGTCTCCTTTCTTCATGCAGGTCTGCAGCAGGTTCAGGACTGCAGGGCCGTAGTCGAACTTGATCGCGTCTTGGCCGCCAGAGATGGAGTCCATCATGGCGTGCTTCAGTTCTTTGAGTTCGCGGACCATCTTCTTCTCGGAGGAGAAGCGGCCGTAGAACTCGGGGAACTTCGCGAAGGGCATGTACTGGCAGACGAGGTGGCAGGGCAGCACGCAGGAGTTGAAGCCGACGGTGTCCAGGAGCTTCCAGTTCTGGTCTCTGCGGACGAGCAGGTTGGACTTGTCTGCCTTGGTGAAGGAGTGGGCGGCCCTGGCCATCTTCTTGAGGAAGGGCAGGTCGCACTCGCGGCTGTTGCCAGCTGCAGACAGGTAGTTCTCTTGGACGAGCAGGGGCACGAGGTCGTAGTCGATGAAGAAGTAGCCGATGAGTTCTTTGTAGCTTTTGTTGCGTCGCTGCTCGGAGTTCATCAGCATGGTCGCTGCGTCGAAGTTGCTCACCGTCACGGCCTTGTCTTTGCCGAACTTGCGCGCCTGGTCTTTGAACGAGGCGTAGATGAAGGTGTTGTCGGCCTTCTTCTGCCAGACCTGCAGGAAGCCCAGGATCTGCCGCAGGTCGCCGTTCATCTCTTCCACGAGCAGACTCAGCGAGTTCTCGTCGGCGCTCATGCCCTGGGTCAGACTCGGCCTACTTCCTTGCGCAGGATCGCTTTGATCGCATCGACCACCTGGGGTTTCGGCGGCTTCGTGAACTTGATGTCGTAGCAGTTGCCTGCGAGGGTCCTCATCTTGGGGTGCTGGCGGTCGTTGCAGACGCAGATGATGGGCACCTTGGTCTTCTTGATGTACTCGTTGAGCGCTGCGGTTCCGCCTCGGTCCGAGCTCATGCCGTCGACCTCGTCCATCAAGATGACCGACTTGTTGACCTCGCCTGCGAAGTTGAGACTGAAGTTGTCTCCGAGGGTTGCGAAGGTGCCTTTGACCGAGTTCTTGTTGCGCATGTCCGAGGCGTTCTGCTCGATGAGGTTCAGGCCGAGCTTCTTGCACAGCAGACGCACTGCGCTGGTCTTGCCGATGCCGGGCGAGCCGGAAAGCAGCGCTGCTCGCGCGTTGACGTTCTCTGCTGCGAAGCTGTTGGGGTTGAAGCTGTTCACTTTTATCTCTTTCTTCATGCCGCGCAAGACCACGTCGTCCCAGTCTCTGAGCCAGTGCTCGAGCTTGGTGATGTTTCCCTGGTTGCCGATGATCTGGTGGCAGGTCTTGGGGGCGTACTTGTCTGCCCAGAGCTCGTTGCGGTTGGTCGGGCGGTCTTCGGAGATAGACTCGACGTCCATTTTGGTATGTTTAGATTTGGGTTGTTCTGCTTGTGGTTTGGTGAGGTGCTTTCCGCTCTGCACTGCTTCGAGTCCGTGCTTCGCGATTTCGGATGCGATGTCTTCGTGGACCAGTTGCTTGAGGCTGTAGCCTGTGATTTGCTGGAGGAACTTGTCGAACTCGTGTTCGGACAAGATATTGACTCCTTTCGCTTTGGCCATTTTGTACTTGCTTCCTTCTGTGAAGTCTTCTCTCTCTCCGGTGAGCTTCACGCCGTGCACAAGCATGGTTGTTTTCTTGGAGACGCTGGTGGTGCTTTTGGCGCCGAGAGTTTTGATCATTTGGATGATGTTGTCGCGGTTCGGGTCTGTGTCGAAGATGCCGGTCAAGACGATGGTGTTTCCTGAGAGGACGCCTTTGATCTCTCCGCTGGGTTCTTCTTCGGAGTCTTCGGACTTTTTGACGGACTTCATCCATTTCTTGTTGGCCTGCGACTCTTTTTGGGGGTCTTCGGGTTTGATCGAGCTGATCGCTTGTTTGTTTCCGGCAGGTGAGTTTTGGGGCGTCTTCTTTCCTCGCACGACTTCGACTTCGATGTCCATTTGGTTTGCGGAAGCTCTGGTTTTAATAGTATTTGTGGGTTGAGGTGGTTTTGATGCAGGTTTAGAACCCTTTTTTGGTTTGTTTCGGGTCTGTTTTTTTGGTTTCTCATCGAACTCTTCGTCGAAGTCTCCATCGAAGTCTTCTTCTGGTTCTTCGTCTTCGGCGGAGAACTCGCTGCTCGAGTAGATGTCCATGTCTTCGAGCTCTGCGTTGAGCAGGTTGAACTCGTCTTCCTCATCCTCGATTTGCTTCCTTCTTTGGAGCAGCTTTTTTTCTGTAGGGGTCGACTCTTTCTGGTTCATGGAGCTCTTGCCGCTTTTTGTGAAGTCGTTGAGGTTTGTCTGTTTCTTGCTGGCTTTCTTGCCTGGGGGTTTCTCGGGCTGCTCTGGCTGGTCTCCCCAGGAGAAGCGGCCTGCTGCTTCGGGTTCGGCTCTCCTGGATGCAGGCTTGGCTGTGCTGGCGGGTTTGGGCGACTGGGCCTCGACGTCCATTTCGACCTGTTTCCTCAGACGACTGCGTCTCGCGGGCCGCTGGCTGTTCGGGTGTTGTTCTTCGTCCATGGTGTTTTTCTTGACGGAGCCAGGCCTCGAGACGGACTTCTCGTTGTCACTGGGGAGAAGCGGTTTGTTTCTTCCCATGGAAATTATGTGCGGGATTGCGGGCTCTCTAATTATCCCCTGGCGGGCACGTTTAAAACTAAATGCAAATGCATTAATTAAGCGCAGGACCGAGCGTCTTCTTCTCCCTTGACGTAGAAAGATGACCTGAACTTGGAGATTCGAGGATCCGCCTTGATGTGGAGCGGAGAGATGAAGTCGTCGTAGATGTTGCGCAGGAGGTCTGTGGCGTTCTGGGCAGGCCTCTCGCGCGGCTTGAAGGTGGAGAAGGCCGACTCGGGCCTTTTGGCTGGCTCGGGTGTCGTTGGGAGGAGAGATTTAACGAAGAGTTCCTTCTTGGGGTCGAGGGAACGGTTGAAGACATTTAAAAGGGCCCTGGGCTTGAGGTCTGAGTCTAGGTGAGCGTGGGGTACCCTGCAGGTCGGGGATCGAGTCTGCGTCGGAGAGAGGTGCGCGCTTGCCGAGTCTCCAGTGGTCTCTGCTGGCCGCCTTGTCTTCGGCCGAGGTCAGCAGCGAGTACTTCTGGTTTCGCAGCTTGCGCTTGATGGTCGAGTTCCAGTGGTTTTTGATCGCGTTGTCTGTCCGACCAGGCAATAGCTTGCTGATGAGCGCCCAGCGATTGCCGTACCTCGCTCAGAAGAGTCTACTGCTTCTGCGCATGGATCAGCGTGCGGTCCTCGTCCTCGGTCCACTTGTCCTTTTTGATGTCCGGATTCAAGTGGTTGTGCCACCTTTCGCGACACTGCTTTCCTATCCTACCAGAGAAGTGCTTCGCGATCGAGCTCCAGTTCTTCGGGCCGATCGACGTCACCAACTGCTTCAGCTTTTCGTCCTCTTCCTTCGTCCACATGCCTCAGTCAGCAGCGGGTACCTTTGACGAGAGTCGGGTTGAGGACTTTCTGCCAGCGGTGCAAGCACTGGACATCTGTTCTGTTGTCGAACTGAGAACTAATCTTTTTCCAATTTTTCGCTCCAAGCTTTTTAACGAGCGAACGCAAGAGGTCGTCCTAATAAAATCAACCAGTACTTCGTCCTGGGTCCAAAATCGTTTCTTAGGAATTTTTTTCGACTTGGACCTCGAGGTGAGGAGGTCTTGCGTGAACCTGAGTTCATCGCCGGGCCTTGCGGCGGTGTGGCTCAGGTGTTCCTTCGCATCGGTCGGAAGAGCATTGGTTGCAATTTCATGGAAGTGCTTCATAGCCGTTGAAACTTCGAAAGAGGACATGTTGTGCTTTTCTTTTCTGTCATAACTTGTCTACAAAGGATTAGTACAGGATATACCTTCGTTCGGTTGTTCCGGATGGATTTGGGCGGGGTTTCCGGAATGAGCAAGTTTTCCATTTCTCAATTAAAATTGAATTATACAGAAAAAGCAAAAGCGGTAAACGGATTCCTGCGACTCTTTGTTTGGCGGGTAAACCGCGCTGCCAAAGTCGAATGCTCTGCTGCAGCAGGAATCAGTGGTTCTTCGATTAATTTTTTGTTTCGTGTGAAATGCGGTTATTTCAGTTCGGGTAAGCCTTTATTATCTGGAGAAATTTGAGTAGAATGAAGTGTGCGATTCTTAAACGCTACGCGACTCGGCTGGCCATCGAACAGACAGCAGTGCCGACTCCTTCGGAGAGCCAGGTGCTGCTTCGGATGCAGTACTCGCCGGTGAATCCTTCAGACCTGTACTTCGTGAAGGGCATCTACGGAGACAAGAAGCCGCTGCCCGTCACGCCGGGCTTCGAAGGCGTCGGGCTTGTCGAGAGCTGGGGAGGAGACCCTGGGAGACACAGAGGAGAGCTTGCTTGTGTAGGCGGGATTCTAGCAGGGGCTTTTTTTTGTCGGGAATGGCTGCTGGTCCACGCACTCGCTCGTCGAGAAGAAGAATCTGGTTGTTTTCGGCAAAGAAGAGCAGCTCGGGGGTCGGCCAGTTCATCAGCTAGCCACCGCTCTGATTAATCCGTTGACTGCTTACGGCATGCTGCGGCTTTGCAAAGGTAGACCGGCTAACCCAGGCCACAGAGCAGCGATCCAGACTGCAGCGATGTCCGACGTGGGCCGATTCTTCAGACGGAAGTGCGCTCAGAAACAGATACCGCTGATCAACATCGTCCGCAGAGCCGAGCAGGTCGAGCAGATCAAGGCTGAAGGGAGTCCGTACTGCCTGAACAGCGAAGACAGCAGCTTCCAGAGAGACCTCAAAGCTCTCGCCAGCAGTCTCGGAGCCACCATCGCCTTCGAGTGCGTCGCAGGAGAGGTGACGGGCAAAGTGTTCAACAGCATGCCTCCAGGCTCGCAGCTGCACGTGTACGGGTCGCTCAGCCTCAAAATGGTCTCAGAGATCCACCCCTCCGAGCTGATCTTCAGCCAGAAGTCCATCCATGGCTTCCACCTGGTGCACAGCTTCCTCAAAGACCGCTCGCTAGCGGACTATCAGCAGGAGCTGCGGGAAGACTTCTCTCGTGGCCTCATCTGCAGCAGCATCCAGAAAGAAGTCCAGCTGGAAGCGCTGGACGACGCGCTGAGGGAGTACGGCAGTTCACTTTCGAAAGGAAAACTTTTAGTTAAGCTGTGTTAGGAGAAGTAGGGAGTGAGTTGTTACTTTTTCTTTTTCGATTTGGCCTGGAGGTCGGGTTTTTCTTTGGCGGGCAGGGCAGAGATGGAGACTGCGGTGCTTCCGCCTGCTCGGATGTCTTCTTTGGACTTCTCGATGTTGCGCACCATCCTGAGGTAGGAGGTCGAGCTCGAGTAGGTTTCGCTGGTTTCGTAGACGCTGGGTTTCTTCAGCTCGGAGGTTCCTGGGTCAAGGCGCGCTACGATCCGGTGGCTTCGAGGTGCTGGTCTGCTTCTGCGTGTTCAGGAAGCTCGAGTCCGGAGTCTTCTCTGCCTTGGTCGCAGGCTTGGCAGACTTCTTCGGTGGCTCGGACTGGAAAGCCGGTTTTTTTTTTCTCAGTGGCTCGGTTTGGAGGTCTTTGGAGGACAGCTCGGAGTTTTTCGAGTCGTACTTTTTGAGTTTTTCGGAGACAGACCGCTCTTTCTTGGATGCTGACTCTGGGTCGGACTGCTTGAGCTGCAGCGTTTCTTTTTTCTCGTCAAGCGATGGCAGTGGATGGCTTGCGTAGTCTTCTTTGACGCTCGAGGTGATCTCGATGCTGTTTTTTTCTTTGAAGCTTTTCTTCGTGTTTGTTATGGCGTTGAGTGAGAGGTGGTTCGAGTTGGGGTTTGAGGTCGTGGTCGTTGAGTTGAAGTTCGAAGCTGAGCTGGTTTCTTTTTGACCGTTTAATCCCGAAGAGTCTTTTTTCTTTTTGCAGGCGTCGCTCGAGGCGTTTGTTGTGCCTCTTGAGTGTGGTTTTTGAGAGCTGACTGCTTCGTTGGGGCAGTTTTCTATGCCCTTATGACTCTTGTCTCGTTTGAGAGGTGGCTTCTTGTCGACTAGTCTGACGCCGTAGCGGTCGACGCTGATGTTCATGCTGCCGTTGAGCCCTGTCGGTGAGTTTCGCTTTGAGTTCGAGGTGTCCGAGTCGAGCTCTTCGATTTTGAACGCGTCTGGACTGGTGCCGATCTCGAGTTTGGGGTTCGAGGCGAGCTTCGGCTCAGTGCCTTTGAGCACGTCGATGATGGCTCTGTGGCCAAGTGATCCTTCGAGGTCCGAGCAGCGGTCTTCTTTCGAGGTTCTTTCGAGCTGAATAGGCAGGTTTTCTCTCAGAGGTTTGAATTGGACAGCGGCAGAAGGCAAGCTGCGTTCGGTGTCGTCTTCGTAGGTGTCGTTGTATTGGCTGTCGTCGTTGTCCACTTCCTTGATGATCTGCTGGTCGACTTTGAGGGAAGACCGGACCGAAAAAAACTCATCCATGTTGATGTTGAGAATTTTATGCCTGTAGATGTCCTCCACTGCATGAGCAGAGTCTACTGATGAGGCTGGTGAGCAGCTTGAAGTTCTCTTTGAAGATGTTGAGGTTGTCCATCAGCTGTTCTTTGATGTCGAAGTCTTCAGGCTTGTCCTGTATGCCTGTCAAGACTGGTGACAAGAGATTACAGCTGTGGGTGAACTTCATCTCGTTGTGGAAGATGTCGAGGACGACTTTGTAGAACTTCTCAAGAATCGCGTTGTCTGTGTTGAGCTTCTTCACGACGTTGGGCATGTTGCTGAAAGCGCTGGCCTGTCGGTTGAGCCGCTTGTAGACTGCATGGAATGGAGAGACGCTCATAATTAACAATCAGAGCGGAGTCCGGTGTTAATCAGGGAGAGTAATGGCCGGAAGCCGTCGAATCAATCGAGCGAAGACTAATGGCGAATATTTAGTCTGCGAAACGCATTCTTTTATATTTCAATCTGAAGAGAGGGGTTTGGGGTTTGGGGTTTGGGGTTTGGGGTTT
>JFJP01058874.1_pt1 | contig 17543 bp, 17 predicted proteins | sample 431651 | NCBI WGS metagenome assembly JFJP01 (sample SAMN02602958, study PRJNA72255) | Microbial mat metagenome, whole genome shotgun sequencing project. | biome: fresh water; feature: sink hole; material: water; isolation source: purple microbial (photo- and chemosynthetic) mats found in...
TTTTGCCTGTGACCTAGGGTAGCCCGAGGACGGGCAACCCTAGGCTGATATATAACACCCTTTCAGGGTTGAAGAAAAACGATTGCATGAGACTGATTCCATACCTCCCACACTGCCAGACAAAGAGCACGCTATTTCCCAACTCTGGTTTGCTCTACCTTACCCACTTTTAATCACACCCGAGGGAGTGATTAGGAGGATGCGTGAAGCGAAAAATGCTCTATGCGTGCATGGCATCAAGCAATCGCTTGGCGTTTTCTGGGGCGGAATAGTTTTGCTCAGCCCAGGCTCGTGCGTTCTTCCCCAGCTTTACCCGTGTCTCTGGTGAGGAGGCGAGCGCGGCTATCAGTGCGGCCCATTCGGACGGGTCTTTCACGGCTGCTATGAGCCCTGTTTTTTCGTGAACAACCGCCTCCCGCGCTCCATCCTCTGGGCAGGAGACGACCGCCAGCCCGTGCGAAAAAGCTTCGGGTATTACATTTGGCAGGCCATCCCTGTCGCCCTGAGCGTCCACCACGCCCGTGTGCAAAAACAGATCAGCCCAACGGAAATGTTCCTGCACCTCCTCTTGGCAACATGCTCCAACAAGATGAACCTCATAACCTAACCCTGCCGACGCAATCTCCACTGCGAGAGTTTCACGGAGTGAGCCGTCCCCGACGATGCGCATTTCAAACGGAACACCCATCCGTTTAAGGCAACCGCAGACGGCCACTTGAAAAAGGTGTCCTTTCTTTGGAACAAGGCGTGCCACTGAAAGAATGTGCAGCACTCTGCCAGATAGATGTTTGTGGGTTTCGGCAGGAAAACTGGGCAGGCCGCGCCTGATTACTTTTACTTTTGGCACAGATCCGCCCATAAGTTTTTCAAAATGCGGGACATTGAATGCCGCGTCGGTGTGGACAAAAAGTGTAGCCCTGGTTTTCGGCACTAGGAGGGGATCGCCGCCGTCGCGGTAAATATCGTAAGCATGTGCTCCGAAGGAAAAACTGGTGCCGCGCAAGGCGGAGAGAATCCACGCAGCCGTGGCGGGCATCGTGGCCCAGGCTCCGTGGAAATGGCTCACTCCTTCCATCCATGCGTTGCGGCTGACTGAAAGAGCAAAAAATATACCCCAGAAAACATGGAAGGCGTGAGCTGCCGTTTTTGGGGGGAACCGGAGTAAAATACTGGCGAATCGCAAAACGCCGCGCGGGTTATTACAGCACGCAAACAGAAGCGCCAGCGGCGAAAATAACATGCCCCGCCAGTCGCATGTTTCCACGCGGACGCCGGGATGAACGACTCCGCGCCTTCCAGTTTTCCACGGTAGCATGGAACAGACGACCATCTCTGCACCATGCGCGGCCATCGCCTCGACCTCCCTCTGTATGAATGTCTGCGAAAGGACGGGATACGAAACGCAAAAATAGGCAACTTTCATCTCTGGATAGCTCCCAAAACTTCGTCAACTGTAATGGCCAACATACAATCGTGCGCGGGGCGCGGGCAAGATTCTAGCCTACACACAGCACAGCTAGGCGGGTGGTGCAGGATTGCTGAGGCACCGATAGCACCCCACCGCGCAGGGTCGGCTGTGCCAGAAAAAAGCTGCACCAGCGGCGTTCCCACAAGCCACGCAAAATGCGCCACACCAGTGTCTGTGGCAACCACAAGGGCAGAGTTTTTTAAATGACTGAGTGTCTCGCCGATAGAGCTGCTATGCAAAAGAACCCCAGCATCCGCAGAAGCCATTTTCGCCAACCGTTCCCCCTGCACACGGGTGTCTTCCGTCACGAGCAGGCGTGCGGTGCGACCCTGCTTATGGAGCACTCGCAACAGTTCGGCCCAGCGTTCGAGGGGCCACTGTTTTGCAGTCGTGCCTGCCCACGGAGCCAAAAGCACGGGATCGGACAAGCTCTCTTGTGACCAGCGATATTTATGCGGCATAAAAACTTGCGGCGGCGTTTTTCCTGAAATTCCCCACTGCTCAGGGAAACGCATGGCCATCCGCAAAATTTGGTGTCCTTCGCCTTGACTGGTTTTTTCATTGAGCAAAAAACGGAACTTGTCGTTGAGTCCCCTAGAGCATCTGCACCCAGCGGCACGCATCCATATTTTGCCGTGCTGGTCGTGGGCTGAGGATGTCATTTCAACGCCCCAATCAAACCCGTGGACAGAGAGTCCACTAGCAGCTTTGATCCCATCCCAAACACTCCTCGCAACATCAATGCCGCGCGTAGTCCGCTCATATTTCGGGTGCTGGACAGGATGCAAATTTGGAAGCCACGGCAATATTTTTTTCCATTCCGCGTTGGGCTGCCAGACGATAACATGCAAATTATCTGGCGAACCGAGAAAGCTCTGCGCCTCCCAGAGTGCGGGTAGAGCCAGCGCAAAATCTCCTAAGTGGTCGGGCTTGATAATCAGCACTTTCATGCTGTGCCCCCTTTTGGTATTCGCGAAACGAGCCTCGCTACCGCCGACTCGACTTCCTCAACGGAAATCGAATCGAGAGCACGCCGCCAGTAGCGTGGGTTAGTTTCCAAAAAGCTGCGTTTTTCGCTGTGGGCCACAATTTCAACGGTCTCGCCCAAAACGCGCCAGCGTGCCGAGCCGTAGATGGGTTCAGTCCTATTAAAAATGTCCGCGACCGGACACCCCACAGCCCCTGCCAAGTGGCTGATCCCAGTGTTGCGTGTCACGAGGAAGCGCGACTTTTTTAGCAGGTGCCCAAGCTCGCCCAAGTTGGTTCTGCCCGCTAAATTGATAAACTCTACACGCTGTCTGAGAAGTGTTTCAGAGAGGGCTAGAACCGACGGGTCTCCGGCATGTCCACCTGTTATTGCTACAGCGTGCCCCTTCAAAAGACCGCTTGGGCGCACGAGCCTAAAGACGAGTTCGGCAAATCGTTCTGGCCGCCACCTATGTTCGAGCGAAAAAGCGGTCGGGTTCACTACGAAAAATGACTGCGAAAAAAAATGCTGGCCGATCATTTTTTCGAGAGAGACCCGATCCGCCTCCCGCAAAAATACAATGGGCTCCAAGGCGTCAGGCTGGACACAGCCGATTAGTGTGAGCAAATCGAAAGCGTATTCGGCCTCGTGTTTGCGTCCTTCGTGCTTGCTGTAGGCGACGCCGTCTGTCAGTGAGAGTCCAGCCAGCCCCTGGTTGAAACCGATGCGGCGCGGGATGCCCTCCAGCCATGCGGCGATCTGCATGGGGGGCGAGGGGTGGAGAAAGATTGCCGCAGAAAAATTTTCACAGGAAAAACAGCGGCGGAAAAGGGCGATGGCACGCCTGAAATCTTTGCCCGAGAAAGGGGCGTTGGCCAGAGAGCTTTCCAGCGGTAAAAAAGAAAAGTTAGGCGCATCTGAGTATAGCGGAGCCATCTGCGCAGGGGCGGCAAAAACGATCCGCGCCTCTGGAAATGTTTTACGGACATGAGCCAGAGACGAGGACGAAATGATTACATCTCCAACGCGATCTGGGCGGACAATCAAAATGTTTTCCATGCCGTTCAATATGTTTTTCTGGCGGGAAAACTATCTATCAGGAAACGGCTGAAATAACACGGAAGAATTTTTGAACCACGGATGAACGCAGATTTTAATTTAACCACAAAGATCGCAAAGGGCAAAAAATCGAACTGCATCCCGTAATCTTCCTATGTGGCCTCTGTGCTCTTTGAGGTTAAATTTCTTTTCCTCTCATGGAGGAAGATTTTTAGCCACAGGTTTTAAGAAAACCAAGTTATCACGCTTGCGTCTTGCTTAGCACTTTTCTCTTTTTCTCTTACCACTTCTTCGTTCGCTTGCTACTGGGCAGCAGAGAACAACTCCCCAGTAGATTCAGGGTGTCACATGGAAGGTACAAGTGCCACCTGTTTTGTGGCACACACCAACTGCTAGAACCAGCTTAAAAAATCAAGCCGTCGGCTTCAGCAATTTGCTGATGCGCGAGCTTTTGCGGCGAGATTTATTTTTGTGGATAATTTTCCGCTTGGCGGCTTTGTCGTATGCCGCGACCACTTTAGGGAGGAGGGTATTGGCCTCGTCCATCTTTTTTTCCTTCACAAGTGTGCGGATTTCTTTTTCTAGTTTTTTAACCGCCGTTTTTACGGTACGGTTTTGCTCACGCCGACGGACTGCGGCACGCGCTTGTTTTGCTGCGGATTTCGTATTTGCCATAATCAAAAATGTTCGTCAAACATAGAGGTGTTAAATAGAAATGCAAGCGTGAAATGGCAAAAGTTTTGTGTAGGCCTGTTTTTCTTGCTGCCCATCTGCTTTGTGGCGTCGTGGGCGTCGGGGTGCGTTTTTGTTAGTGCAGGCTCAATTCTGTGGGGGCGCGAGTTTTCTCCACTGCTCTGTTTCTCTTCTGGCGTGGTGGCGTGGGGCGTGCTTTTTTTCGTGCTTCCGCGCCCAGTGTGGCTTTATGTTTTTGGCCACGAGTTGACCCATGCGATTTGGGTTTGGGTCTTCAACGGGTGCGTGAAAGAATTTAAAGTAACCAGCAGCGGCGGCCATATACGCACGGACAAAGTGAATTGCTGGATTTCTTTGGCACCGTATTTTTTCCCAGTTTACAGCTTCATTGTTGCATGGGCATGGTGGCTGGCATCATTCTGGTTCCCACTGGGGGCGCATATGTGGGTTCTTTACGGATTGCTCGGGGCGACATGGGGTTTTCATGTTTCATTTACGCTTTTGACCATCCCCATGATACAGTCGGACATAACCGAAAACGGATGGCTTTTTTCACTCTCGTTCATTTATTTGGCCAACCTTATTCTCTTGAGCGTTTTTCTCATCGCCCTCATACCCGGAATGGGGTTTCACGATTGGTTTTGCGGGTGGGTCGAAGGCGGTCAAATGTTGTGGAAAGGTTGCATCAAGCTATACGGGTGGGTTTCCGCAGCAATCAGTTTTCTGGTTGCCACTCTATATTTTGGCCTTGCTGGATTGCTGTTTTAGTCAGTATTCTTTCCGTGGAATGAATCAGTTGTTTTTTAAATCATCCCTCGTGAAAAAGTATGTCGTTGCCCTTACTGGCGTGGCTCTTTACGGGTTCTTGCTCATTCATACATTGGGCAATCTACAAATATTTTTAGGGTCAGCAGCTATCAACGCTTACGCCAGCTTGCTCAAAGCAAGCCCAGAAATTTTGTGGGGTTTCAGGGCTGGGTTGTTGGTCATGGTCTTGGCTCACGGGCTGTGTGCCGCGCTGTTGGCCATCGAAAATCGCCGCGCCCGCCCCGCTGCCTATGAGCGGATACCGAAGTTTGGTTCCACAGTGGCGTCGCGCACCATGTTAGGAACAGGGTCTGTGATTCTCATTTTCGTGGCATACCATATTTTCCATTTCACAGTCCGCGCTACGCACCCTGACATTTCATTTTTTCACGACTCTCACGGGAGGCACGATGTTTATTCGATGGTGGTATTGAGTTTCAAACAACCCGCGCTTTCGCTTTTTTATATCGTAGGCGTGGCCTGCGTCTGCTTCCACCTAAGCCACGGCGTTTCGTCGGCGTTTTATTCTCTTGGCATGGTGTTTGCGGGCTACGAACGGCTAATCTCCCGTTTTGCTTTGGCGGTTTCAGTATTCATTTTTTGCGGCATGTCTTCTGTGCCAATAGCCGTTATGTTTGGCATATTGAAACTGGTTCCTTCTTGAACGGCTCCCACAGGAATTTGTTTTTACAAATATAAAACTATGAAACTCGACGCCAAAACACCTCTGGGCCCGCTACCGCAAAAATGGGGGCGGCATTGCGCGGGCATCCGCCTCGTAAATCCAGCAAACCGCCGCAAATACGAGGTGCTGGTCGTAGGGACTGGGCTGGCTGGAGCGTCTGCCGCTGCATCGCTGGCCGAGATGGGTTATGGTGTGAAGGCGTTCTGCTACCAAGATAGTGCCCGTCGGGCGCACAGCATTGCGGCGCAGGGAGGGATAAATGCAGCAAAAAATTACCCGAACGATGGTGACAGCGTGTGGCGTCTTTTTCACGACACGCTCAAGGGCGGCGATTTCCGGGCGCGCGAGGCCAATGTTTACCGCCTAGCCCAACTCAGTAATGCAATCATAGACCAGAGCGTGGCGCAGGGCGTTCCGTTTGCTCGCGAGTATGGCGGTGGTCTGGCAAACCGCTCATTCGGCGGGGCGCAGGTGTCGCGGACTTTTTATGCACGCGGTCAGACTGGGCAGCAACTGCTTTTGGGCGCATACCAAGCACTCGCCCGCCAAGTCGGACTCGGTGCAGCAAAACTTTTCACACGCACAGAAATGCTGGATTTGGTAGTGGTGGATGGGCGTGCTAGGGGCGTGGTGGTGCGGGATATGGTGACGGGCGAGATTACGGCGCACACTGGCGATGCTGTGGTGTTGGCTACAGGCGGCTACGGCAATGTTTATGATCTTTCAACTAATGCCCGTGGCTGCAATGCCTCAGCCATCTGGCGGGCACACCGCAAGGGGGCATTTTTTGCCAACCCGTGCTACACGCAGATACACCCCACATGCATCCCTGTTTCAGGCGAAGGCCAATCCAAACTCACGCTCATGTCCGAGTCCTTGCGCAACGATGGGCGCGTCTGGGTGCCAAAACGGGTGGAGGATTGCGGGAAGTCGCCTGCCACAATACCTGAAGATGACAGGGACTATTTTCTGGAAAGGAAATATCCGTCCTACGGCAACCTTGCCCCACGCGATATCTCATCGCGTGCTGCCAAAGAAGTTTGTGACCAAGGGCGCGGTGTTGGGCCGGGTGGACGCGGGGTTTACTTAGATTTCGCAGATGCAATTGAGAGGCTAGGGCACAAGGAGGTGGAGGGGCGTTACGGGAACCTTTTCGATATTTACCATGAAATCACCAGCGAGGATGCCTACTTGGCACCGATGCGCATTTATCCGGCCGTCCACTACACGATGGGCGGGCTTTGGGTTGATTACAACTTGATGAGCAACTTGCCTGGACTTTTCGTGGCTGGAGAAGCAAATTTTTCCGATCACGGAGCGAACCGCTTGGGAGCGAGTGCCCTCATGCAAGGACTGGCGGACGGCTATTTTATTTTGCCACTGACGGTCGGGGATTACATAGCCGGGCTAACTTCACCGAGGCTCGGTATAGACCATGCGGAGTGCAAAAAATCCGTGGATGAGGCCGTGCATAGAGTCCGCGGCTGGATAGAGGCAAAAGGGAAGCGCACAGTGGCATCGTTCCACCGAGAGTTGGGCAAGAAAATGTGGGAGTATTGCGGGATGGCTCGCGAGCGCGGCGGGTTGAAAAAGCTGGCAGGCGAGATTCCTGTGTTGCATGAGGAATTCCGCAAGAACACATGTCTCACAGGCCATGCGAATGGCATCAACGCCATGCTGGAACAGGCTATGCGCGTGGACGATTTTTTTGAACTGGCGCAACTGATCTGTGCGGACGCGCTAGACAGGGACGAATCCTGCGGCGGCCATTTTAGGGTGGAGCACCAGACGCCTGACGGCGAGGCGAAGCGTGATGATGCCCGCTTCGCGCATGTCTCGGCATGGGAACACCGCGCGGGTGGCGCTCCCGTTTTGCACAAAGAGCCTCTGGTTTACGAAGAGACTGTCATGTCAGGGAGGAATTACAAATGAACATAAAACTGCGTGTGTGGAGGCAGGAGAAGCCCAATGCTAAAGGGCGTTTCGTGGTTTACGATTTTCCAGACGCCGACCCAAACATGTCATTTTTGGAGATGATGGATGCGTTGAACAACCGCCTCGTCTTGCAAGGGGAGGAGCCCGTCGCGTTCGACCACGACTGCCGCGAAGGCATTTGCGGAGCGTGCTCTGCTGTGATCGGGGGTAAGCCGCACGGGCCTGGAAAAAGAATCACGACATGCCAAGCCTATGTCCGCGCTTTCCGCGAAGGCGATGTCATTACGGTGGAGCCATTCCGTGCGAGGGCGTTTCCGGTTTTGAAAGATTTGGTAGTGGACAGATCTGCGTTGGACAGAATCGTGCAGGCTGGCGGGTTCGTTTCGGTCTCCACGGGGTCTGCTCCAGAGGCCAACGCTATACCCGTCGCCAAAGAGGTGTCCGACAAGGCTTTTGACGCGGCCGCGTGCATCGGGTGCGGGGCGTGCGTGGCAACCTGTAAGAACGCATCAGCCACACTGTTCGTAGCAGCAAAAATATCGCATCTAGGCTGGCTTCCACAAGGGCAGGCGGAACGCTCCCGCAGAGCCTTGAACATGGTGGAACAGATGGGGAAAGAAGGGTTTGGCTCGTGCAGCAACACGCTGGCATGTGAGGCCGTATGCCCCAAAGGCATCAGCGCGACCAATATCGCTAGGATGAACCGCGATTTCGCGTTTGCTCTTGTATCCAGAGCTGGGCAATAGGTGATAGGCAATTTAGCTTGCGGCTGCGTATTTACTGGGACTGCCGGCGTCCCGCCGACATCTCGCTGGCAAAATCAGAAGATGCCGGCGTGACGCCAGCGGTCCCAGTGATGAGAGGTTTGACTTTCGGGGTGATCGGATTATTTTCGTGGCGGATGCGAGTTGTTTTCAAATTCCTTTTATTGATTTTTTGGGCGGGTGTCGCCGAGGCTGGAGATGTCTTGATGATGCCTGCTCCAGTCTTGTATTTGCGGGGGGATTTCGAGCAAACAAAAACGGTGGTCGGTTTTACCAAACCGTTGATTTCTACTGGGCGTTTTTTTTTATGGCGCGGGCGCGGGGTTGTTTGGGATACTCGGAAACCGTTTGCTTCTACCCTGCTTCTCAAACGCGATGCTATCCTGACGCGGCAGGGTGATGGAAAGTGGACTGCCAATGAGGGAGTCCGATCTGGGGCGGAGGATGCGCACAGGATACTTTTTGCGATTTTGTCGGCTGATGAGAAAATGCTTTCTAAGTATTTTAAGGTGGAGGAACGGCGGACAAAATCAGAGACTTGGCAATGGGTTTTGCGCCCCGTCCACGCTGGGTTGGCGCGGTGGATGCGGCGTCTCGTGGTGGAGGGCGACCGCTGGGTGCGGCGCACCCAGTGGCAGGAAGGAAATGGGGACGAAAACATCGTGATTTTCCATCATTTGACTGAGGCAACAGAACCTACGCATGAAGAAAAAAAACTTTTGGGCGAATAGTTTCTTGCCTGTATTTTCCCATCTCAGGGCGTGGGTGTGGTTGCTTGTCGTGGGGTGGATCGTTCTGCATCAAGTTTCGTTTTGGAAGGCACCCCATTTCAACACGGACATTCTAGCTCTTTTGCCTTTGGAAAAGCAGCATCCCGTTTTGCAAAAAGCGGTGGAGTCTTTGCACCACCGGATGTCGGGGCAAATTTTTATTTTGGTGGGTGCTGAAAGCTGGGAGGACGCAGTGCGGTGTGCCCGCGTGGCAGCGGAGCATCTGGAGGCGTTACCGCTGGCGCGTGTTGGGGAGAGTGCGGATCGTGTGGAACAAGCGGTGGATTTTTATCGTCCTTGGAGAAACCGTTTTTTGACGCCCGAGCAAAGGGAGCGTTTAAAAAGCACCACTGTAGATGAGTGTGTCTCTGCGTCTATCCGGCAACTTTACCAACCCCTGAGCGGGCGGATGACTACTTGGGGTGAAGATCCCCTCGGTCTATGGCCAGACTGGTGGGTAGCCCGTTTGTCTGACACCCCTATTCGTTTCAGAGAGGGGTGGTTGTGGCTGGAGGCAGACGGCAAGGAGTGGGTGCTCCTGCGATACCAAAGCCAGCAGTCAAGTCTGGGCAGTGGAGATGGTCAATTAGGAGACGCTATTCAGCGGGCTCGGGAAGCGGTGGGGCAGACACATGCGGGGACGACTTTTTTAGCGGCTGGCGTCCCTTTGCATGCGGAGGTTTACGCCTCTCGTGCTCAAAGTGAAATGTCTGTGATCGGAGGCGGCTCTCTGCTGGCTGTCCTCTTTTTGGTGTGGATTTGTTTCCGTTCACTCCTGCCCATCGGCCTGATCGCACTTTCCCTGTTAGTGGGATGTGCGGCGGCCTTGAGCGTGACCTGTTTATTGTTTGACGAGGTGCATGTCTTGACGCTGGTGTTCGGTGCCAGTCTGGTCGGGGTGGCCGAGGATTATGGTTTTCACTATTTTGCGAAACGGCAAGGGCGTCCCCTGAATGAAAAGCATTCCATTTTAAGAAGTATTTTGCCTGGTTTACTGCTGGCTTTGCTGACCAGCGTGGTCGCTTATCTGGTGCTGGGGGTGGCTCCTTTTCCGGGTTTGCGGCAAATGGCTGTTTTTTCGGCGGTGGGATTGGTGGGAGCGTTTTTGACCGTTTGGTGCTGGTTCCCATTTTTGGATTGTTCGGATTTGCCGATGACCCGTTTTGCCTCCGTTTTTTCAGCGAGTTTGGCGAGGTGGCCACAGTGGCGAGCCAGCGGATACCATCTTGCTTTTTGGGGTGTGGTGCTCGTGCTAACGCTGGTGGGTTTGGGAAAAATGCGGGTGGAGGATAGTTTGCGCCAACTGCAATATGTCTCTCCCGATCTGGCCAGAGAGCAGGGGCAAATGGAGAGATTGCTGAGTCTTCCGAGTCCCGGCCAATTTTTTTTGGTTTCAGGGCACATCCCAGATCAGGTGTTGCAACGCGAAGAAGCATTGCAGTCGCGGTTAGATGATCTAGTCAAGCAAGGGGTGCTTGCAGGGGCGAGTTCCGTTTCCGAGTGGCTTCCTTCACGCGACAGACAGGCAGAAAATGAAAGGATGACAGCCGAATGGGAGGGGCGGGTGATCGGGCAGGTGATCCAAGAGATAGCAAGAGAGATCGGCGAAGTCCCGCCGAAAAAAGTTTTTGCCCCGAATTATTTGGGCGTGGAGGAATGGCTGGCCAGTCCAGCCGCCGATTCGTGCCGTTTCCAGTGGCTGGGTGAGAGCGAGGGGGAGTGGCACTCATTGACACTGTTGCGAGGGCTTTCCCAGCAATCCCTTTCAACACTTGCGAGCGTGGCAGATGATTTGGATGGGGTTTATTGGGTAGATCGTGTGTCAAGTTTATCGGAACTCATGAGGCGGTATCGCGTCATGTCGGGGAAATTGTTGTGCGTGGGGTATGTGATCGTTTGGGTTTTGTTGCTCTGGCGTTTTGGATGGGGGGCGTGGAGGGCTTTTTTGCCTACTTTGCTGGGAACCCTTTTGACTGTGGGAATTTTGGGATGGTGCGGGGTTCCCTTGCAACTGTTCATCGTGCTGGGGTTATTGCTTTTGCTGGGGCTGGGGGTGGATTACGGAATATTTTTGCTCGAGCATCCGGGCGACGGGACTGCATGGCTAGCCGTGGCACTCTCAGGTGTGAGCACCTTGCTTTCATTTGGTTTGCTCGCCCTTTCCGCTACACCCGCTTTGAGGACTTTTGGGCTGACGATGTTTATAGGCGAGGTGGCGATCTGGGTATTGACTCCCTACTTTCGTAAAAAACAGTAAATGTGTGAAGCCTTTCCAGTTTACAAAAAAAGCTGTTAGATTCAGTATTTCCTCCATCTCGCATGAAAGACAAAAAGTTCTCTCCGCCCCAGCAAACCGCTCTTGATGCCCGCTTTGAAGCGCAGAAAATTATTTTTGGTCCTGTAGTGTTCCAGTGTGTCCGGTTCGCATGGAAACAGGGCATTTTACGAGCCATCAGCGAGCATGGCGAAAAGGGAGGGAGCATCCGTGAATTATCCTTGTGCGGATCATGGTCTGAGTATGTCCTACAACTGGTCTTGGAAAGTTGCCTCTCCGCTGGAGTCGTGGCTCTTGTGGACGGACGCTATGCGCTGGACAAAACGGGCTACTGTATTTTGAGCGATGAGCTGACGCAGGTCAATTTAGATTTCATGCACGATGTCTGTTATCAGGGGATGTATTTTTTGGAGGAGTCGCTCAAGGAGTCCAGACCTGTCGGACTCAAAACGCTCGGGTCGTGGAAAAGTTTATATGAAGGGTTGAGCCAATTGCCTGAGCCGGCACGGACGAGTTGGTTTAGATTTGACCATTTTTATTCCGACACTTCTTTTGTGAAAATGATACCTCATATTTTTGAGAATCGCCCTCACCGCGTGATGGACTTGGGGGCGAATACTGGCAAATTCAGTCTAGCCGCTTTGCGGCATGATGGAGAGGTGGAATTGCACTTGGTGGATTTGCCGCAGCAGTTGCGGCTGGCCGAGGAGACTCTGCGCCAAAACGGGCTATTTGAGAGAGCCCGTTTTCATCCCGTAAATATGTTGGAAAAAGAGAGTCTTTTTCCAGAAGGGATGGACATCATTTGGATCAGCCAATTTCTGTCCTGTTTTTCAGAAGACGAGATTCGCAGTATTTTACAGCGGGCGGCACGGGCTCTCTCTCCCGGCGGACAGATTTATATTTTAGACACTTTGTGGGATCGGCAAAATCATGATATAGCCGCGTATTGCATGATTAATCTATCGCCCTATTTCACTGCGATGGCCAACGGCAACAGCAAGGTCTATCAGAGTGGGGATTATGCGCGTTTGGCCGAAGAAGCGGGGTTGCGGATGGTAGAGATGCGGGACGGGATCGGGTATGGTCATACATTATTGCGTTTGATACCTTGCACGATGGGGAAAAAATTATGAACCGAATATTACTCTGGGTGGCGTGTCTTGGGGCGCTCTTGCTTGGATCAGTGGCTTGTCAGAAACAGATGCCTGCGGCACTGCCTGAGTTGCGTCTCTCCCCCAGTTCTTTCAACGGTTCGGTGAATATGATCCAGCAGATTCAGATCACGCCATTACATTTGTCCTCAAAAGAAAAAAGCACGCCCACTTCTTTGGATGCGCTGGTGGAAATCAGCCCTGAAAAAGTAAAAATCGCCGGATTTGCGATGGGCCAACGAATTTTGAATCTCTCTTGGGACGGGCAGAATTGGGAATCCACACGGCATCCTTTGTTGCCTCCAGAATTTAAGGAGTCGCAGGTGTTGCGGGATTTGCAATATGCGTCTTGGCCTCTGGAAGTCGTGTGTGCGGCATTACCAGCGGGGTGGACTTTTTCTGAGTCAGGGTTGGCGCGAACGCTATCGCTGGAGAATGTTCCGAAATTGCTCGTGAGATATGAAAATCGGGCACTGTGGCAGGGGGATATGACTGTGGACAATGTGGCAGAGAACTATCGTCTGCGCATACGCAGCAAGCCAGTTTCTGGAAGAGTTGAAAAGAAATGAAGCACCCCGTTTATCTCAACCAGCTTGGGTTGGTTTGTTCCTTGGGTGCAGGGAAGTCGGAGGTCTCTCGGTCTTTGTTTCATCCACCGTCCCAACTACCTGTGAGGTTGTTGGCACTCTCCTCGGGTGGGCATTTTCCAGTGGCATCTGTTTCGGTGCCGCTCGTGGATGTGGGGCAGTTGCCCAAGCATTTTCGCAGTCGCAATAACGCACTCATTTTGACTGCCTTGCAGGAAATCCGTCAGGCGGTGGATGATGCTATTGAGCATTATGGTGCCGCTCGTGTCGGCGTGGTGATGGGCACCAGCACATCGGGGATGAAAGAGAGCGAAGAGGCCGTGTCGCACTGGCATCGGCGGGGCGAATTTTTACCAGAATTTGACTTTCCACAGATGGAGTTGGGATCGGCTGCCGGGATGATTTCTGAGTTTTTGCAACTCTCTGGCCCCGCATGGGTGGTGTCCACGGCCTGTTCTTCCAGTGCCAAGGCGATGATCAGTGCAGCGCGACTTTTGAGAAGCGGCAGATGCGATGCGGTGATCGTAGGGGGCAGTGATTCCTTGTGCCAATTTACTGTTTCTGGATTTTCGGGATTAGAGTTGCTGAGTCAGACTCCCTGCAATCCCATGAGCCTGAACCGCTCGGGCATTCACATCGGAGAGGGATGCGCAATTTTTTTGATGACCCGAAAATCTGGTGGAACTTTTTTAGCCGGGTGGGGAGAGTCTGCGGATGCCCACCACATGTCAGCACCCGATCCTACGGGAGGCGGGGCGATTTTGGCGATGCGTGAGGCATTGTCTCAGGCGGGGTTGAACGCTGGTGATATAGATTACATCAATTTGCATGGCACGGCGACATGGCAGAATGATGCGATGGAATGTCGAGCCGTGGCGGAGGTGCTCGGGGTCGGAGTGCCAGCGAGTTCCACCAAACCGCTTACGGGGCATACGCTAGGGGCGGCTGGTGCTCTGGAAGCAGCTTTTTGCTGGCTGACTCTGATGAATAATCCCCTCGGCACTTTGCCCGTGCATGTCTGGGATGGGATGCCAGATCCAGCGTTGCCTGCTCTGAACTTGGTGAGGGAGGGGCAGTGTCTCGGACGCCCCCCTCGCTTTATCATGAGCAATTCCTTTGCCTTTGGCGGCAGTAATGCGTCATTGGTTTTTGCGAGGGCTGAGGAATCAGGTTTAAGTCCAGACGAAGAGGAGAAGTCATGAGTGGAGCCGAGGTGGTGGCCAGAGATGATTCTGCGACATGGGCTGTGAGCGAGTTATTGCAGCACACTGAGCCGATGTTGCTTTTGGATCGGGTGGTCTCTGTCACAGAGGAATCGCTGGTGGCGGAGGTGACACCCCGAAGCGGGAGCTTATTTTGCTCTGGCCAGGGGGTGGGCGGATGGGTAGGGATCGAATACATGGCGCAAGCCATCGGTGCTTGGGTGGGTTTTCAAAAAAAACTGCATGGTGCCCCGCCTAAAATGGGGTTTCTTTTGGGGTGTCGCCGTTACCGTTCTGAAGTAGATTCATTTTCTGTGGATGTGACCTTGCGGGTGGAGGTGCGGCGACAATTTCAGGCAGACAACGGGCTGGCTCAGTTTGAATGTTTTATCTATGAAGGAGAGCGCATCGTGGCTCAGGCGGAACTCAAGGTATTTGAACCGCTGGATGCCGAAGCTTTTTTGAAAGGGGATTCATGATGCAGGAAAATACTGTGCTGGTAACAGGGTCCAGTCGGGGCATTGGTCGCGCTGTGGCATTGCGTTTGGCTGAGGAAGGTTATGACATCGCGCTTCATTGTCGTGAGAGACGGGAGGCGGCAGAGGTGGTGGCAGAGCAAATTCGTCTCTGCGGGCGTAGGGTCAGAATTTTGCAATTTGATGTGAGTCACCGGGAAGAATCGGCCTCTGCATTATTGCGAGATATGGAGGAACATGGGTGCTACTACGGGGTGGTAGCCAATGCGGGAGTGACGCGAGACAACGCATTTCCTGCTATGAGCGGAGAGGATTGGGATACCGTCATGCGGGTGGATTTGGATAGTTTTTACAATGTCTTGAATCCCGTGTGTATGCCGATGATTCAACGACGCAAGCCAGGACGAATCGTGACGCTGGCATCCGTGTCGGGAATCATGGGCAATCGGGGTCAAGTCAACTACAGCGCGGCCAAGGCGGGCATCATCGGAGCCACAAAAGCATTGGCGGTAGAACTGGCGAGCCGCAAAATCACTGTCAATTGCGTGGCTCCTGGCTTGATCGAGACGGAGATGTTGCCCGAACAGGTGGTAGAAGAAGCACTAAAAATCATTCCCATGAAACGGGTAGGAACTGCTGAAGAGGTGGCGGCCACGGTCTGTTTTCTGATGAGTCCAGAGGCGGGTTATATTACCAGACAGGTGATCTCGGTGAATGGAGGAATGGTATGATGAGGAGAGTGGTCATTACCGGGATAGGGGCACTGAGTCCGCTGGGACACGATTGGCCTACGGTGTTAGCGAGGTTGCGGTCTCAAAAGAATGTAGTTCGGATCATGCCGGGCTGGGAAGAGTATGCAGGGCTCAATACTCGAGTCGGTGCTCCAGCCGCCCCGATAGAATTTTCTGCAACGACTTATCATCGGAAAAGGACACGAAGCATGGGGCGTGTAGCACTTTTGTCTGTCCGTGCTACTGAAATGGCACTTGCTGATGCTGGCTTGCTTGGAAAAGAGATGTTATCCAGCGGACAAGTTGGAATCGCTTATGGATCATCCTCTGGCAGTCCTCCAAGCATCGCGGAGATGGGCGGGATGCTGGTGAATAAAACGACGGCTAATATCACAGCTACGACTTACATTCGCATGATGTCCCATACTGCTGCGGTTAACATCGGCATTTTTTTTGGCATTCAAGGGAGAATAATTCCAGTCTCAAGCGCATGCACATCTGGTAGCCAGAGCATTGGTTATGCTTATGAGACGATTCAGAACGGACGACAGTCAGTGATGCTGGCTGGGGGAGCTGAGGAACTCGATCCTACGCAGGCGGCCATTTTTGACGCACTCTTCGCCACAAGCGTGAAGTATAACGAGATGCCTTGGTTGACACCGCGCCCTTTTGCTGCGGATCGTGATGGGTTAGTCTTGGGCGAAGGTGCTTGCACTCTGGTGTTGGAAGATTTGCAACATGCTTTGGATCGCGGTGCTAGGATTGTGGCTGAAGTAGTCGGTTTTGGCACCAATAGCGATGGTGCTCATGTGACCCAACCTCACTCGTCAACCATGGCACAAGCAATGCGTCTCGCCTTGGAATCAGCGCAAATGTCTCCCAACGATGTGGGATATGTGAATGCTCACGGCACGGCGACGGATCAAGGGGATATCGCCGAGTCTCAAGCTACGCACGAGGTGTTCGGTCAGCGAATACCGATATCCTCTCTCAAGAGTTATATGGGGCATACCTTGGGTGCTTGCGGTGCTTTAGAGGCTTGGATGACAGTCGCTATGATGCAAGAGGAATGGTTTGCTCCCACTCTAAATTTGGGGCAGGTGGATGCGCGTTGCGCCTCCTTGGATTATATCCGTGAGGAAGGCCGTAATATTTCCACCGATGTGGTCATGAGCAATAACTTTGCCTTTGGCGGAATCAATACGGCATTGATCTTTCGCCGCTGGCCTCACGAAAGAAAATAAAGAGTCCAGATGTTTGCCTTTTAGGCTGCGCGTGTCTCGGACATTCTCCGCGAGAAGGAAGAAAAGGCTCTCTCATATTTGATGCACGAAGAGAGAGACCGTCATTCTCAGATAGCGAGAGAAAGCAGAAAAAGGCAGTTTTTGGCAGGGCGTATTTTACTGCGATTACTCTTGGCACAGGAGTTGGGTGGAACTTGTAACGAGTGGAAATTGAGTGTAGGCTCAGGTGAAAGACCTCGTGTGCAAGGACGATCTGATTGTCATCTCTCAGTGGCTCACAGCGGGGATTGGGTCTCCTGCGCAGTCTCAAGCCAACCCGTAGGCGTGGATGTTGAGGTGGAAAAAACTCACTGGCAACTACCCGAAATGTTTTCATGGGTCTGCCCACATCTGAAATGGGAAGACATTCAAAGAGAGGTAGCAGAAGCGGATCGGGTTCGATTACTTCTAATTTTTTGGACAATGAAAGAGGATTGTTTTAAGAAAACGGGCGAGGAATTGCACCTGCAACCTCCCTCTATATCTCTTCAGGGATTTGACAAAGCCGCTCCCCGCGAGGCCGATGCGTGGAGTATATATCAAAAAAAAGAAAATCGAGTTGTTTCAGTGGTGGCAGAAGGAAAAGGGTGTGATTTAAAGTGGGTGAGGTAGAGCAAACCAGAGTTGGGAAATAGCGTGCTCTTTGTCTGGCAGTGTGGGAGGTATGGAATCAGGCTCATGCAATCG
>JFJP01038443.1_pt1 | contig 17542 bp, 15 predicted proteins | sample 431651 | NCBI WGS metagenome assembly JFJP01 (sample SAMN02602958, study PRJNA72255) | Microbial mat metagenome, whole genome shotgun sequencing project. | biome: fresh water; feature: sink hole; material: water; isolation source: purple microbial (photo- and chemosynthetic) mats found in...
GGAGATTCTGAGAATATTGGTACTGTACTGCAGCACCCAGCCGCAGGTATTGCTGCTGGTACATTGTTGCTTCCAGAGCACATCAAAAAGCTTAATGGACAAAAGATAGTTGTGCGCTCACCTACTACTTGCCAGGCGCACTCAGGACTTTGTGCTAAGTGCTCAGGTGTCCGAGAAACAGGACAGTTACCAGCAATTGGTGATAATATTGGAACAGCGACATCAATGGTGTTGGGCGAACGATTGAGCCAGACCGCCTTAGGGACAAAGCACCAAACTGGTATTGGTTCTCAAAAAGCTTATACTTTCAAAGACGTAGAACGTCTCTTTGAGATGCCTAAAGATGACACAGAGACAGCTGCTATTGCTAAAACAGATGGCATGGTGAAGTCCATTAAACCAGCGCCTGCTGGCGGTTTCTTCGTACATGTAAATGATCAAGAGCACTGGATACCTACAAGAGAAGACGCTATTGTAAAAGAAGGCGATGTAGTAGAAGCAGGGGATGTGCTCTCTAAGGGCGTCCCCAACCCAGCAGAGATGGCTGTACATCGCGGTATTGGTGATACGCGTCAAGAGTTCATCAAAGGACTACGTACAGTTGCTGCTAAAGCGACTACAAGGCGCAATGCTGAAGTTATCGCACGCGCTATGGTTAGTCATGTACAGGTCACAGATCCAGACGGTGTAAACGGGCATCTCCCTGGGGAGATCGTCAAGTACGATGATCTTGTGCGTGATTATCAGCCAAGGGAAGGTTCTAAGCTTACGCCGCTTACACATGCCTACGGCAGGTACCTGGAACAACCAGCGCTTCACTATTCTATTGGTACCAAGGTTAATAACCGGGTGATCAAAACATTCAAAGAACACGGTGTGAACACTGTACTGACACATGAGAAGACACCAGGCTTTGAGCCGCATGTAAGCCGTATGTATGAGCACTCTCAGCTTGATCCTGACTGGATGACACGCCTTGGCGGCTACCATCTTGAAGCAGGTTTCTTGAAGGGTGTGCATAAAGGTGACATATCTGAGACGAACAGCACGTCCTACATTCCTGCCCTAGCTAAAGGGGTAGGTTTTGGTGATAAAGTTGAAACTACAGGAAAATATTGACAAACTTAAAACACTATAGTAGTTTGCTAAGTGTGATTGAGTTTCCTCGTACTGTACGAGAATAGGAGATAGCGATGCCAGATCAAGATTTTGAGAAAGCGTTTTCAACGCTTGCGTATTCTGAGTTACAACAGAAAGCCCCTGGGCTTAGCAAGTATCTCATTGGTTTCCAATTGATGAAAAAGAACGACAACAACGACTCTCATGCTGTTGGCATCTTTGGATTTAAGGTTGGTGAGCAGTGGTACTACGCTCCTGTGTTCTGGCTGAACGGTAGACTTAAAGGCTTTGACCTGCTGTATGTTGTGTCTCAAGACCTATTCGTACCTCTGCAGGAAAGCTGGGTCAACTACATCACTAACCGCAAAGCATATGTGATGGGTAAGAATGAACCACGCACACCTTCTCAGCTGGGTATCAGTTCTCCTGACTTCAACATTTTCCGTCGTTCACCACTCATGAAGAATGCTTCTGAGAACCGTGTGAACATGCTGGATACGCTCAAGAAGATGCCTGCTAACTACACAGCAGGTCTGCTTAAAGCTATGGAAGGCAACACTAAGTTTGCTGAAGCTGTGTATCACTTCTATGAGCCAAGTGAAATTCTAAGTGTTGTAGACCATGTCAAAGGGCAGGCGATGTTTAAGAGCGCTGCGCCTAAGTTCTATGTCTCTAATCCTTCCCAAGAAGTCAAGATCAAGTATGACGTAACAAGCAATCATGACGGCGTTGATTCTTTCACGCCCATGACTACAGAGCAGAAAGAAAAACTTATTCAGGGTGAGCCGTATGTTGAAGACTATCGCAAACCTGAAACACTTTCTGAAGTGTATGAGAACCCAGAATACAACAAAGTCTGGCAGAACCCCACAGAAGGTGGTTTGTGGAACGTTGTGCTAGACAGCGGTAAAGTATCCAAGTGCATGGTTATCAATAGTCCTAAGGCTATTGGCAAAACACGCACTAAGCCAGTGTTTGCTACAGTGATTGATCTCGAAAGCAAAGATATGATTAACGCGCCTTTACGCGCTGTGTTTGCCAAAGATCATCTGGATATGACATTGTGGCAGAAGACCTACGATGGATTCAGTGATGCGAACAAACTTGCAGTAGGTGACATTGCTGCGCTTGTGAGTGACAACAAAGAAGGTACACTTGTCTTCATCGTTAAAGAAGCCACTAAGCAGACCAATGGCTGTATGCTGTACAAAGTGTGTCCGCACTCCCAGTTTACTTCCTTACAGGAAACCAAGCCAGAAGGTCTCAGCTACAGGAACCCTGGTCGTTTGAGCAGCAATGAGTACGTTGAGTATGACTTTGATTCTTATGACGCTGGCCACTACATCAAGATTGTACCTGAACCTGCTCGTATGGCTACTGTCCGTGAGACACTGATTGTTGGCCAAGATCGCTGCAAGGCTATTAAACTCGGCACAGCGTACGCAGGTGACGGTTATAAAGATAAGGGTGACTTCTCCGATTGGAAGAAAGAACACAAGCTCAAGTTGGCGTCTATTGAGTCTATTGATATGGCTATTCGCAACAGTGGTATGCGTAGGCTTGCTTTGTCTAAGAGCGCTAGCGGCAAGTATATCGTTACAACTGACAAGACCAAGAAAGAGATGTTGTTTAAGTCTGCGTTTGAGCACCTGCTCAAGAATGTACGGCTTAGTGAGCAGGCCACAAAGACGCTACTTAAGCGCGCTTCTGTAGAAAAGATCACTGTACTCGTCAAAACAGCTGCGCCTTTCTTCAATGCGCCTGGCGCGACGTTTGACAGTTTCTACAATTCTCCTGTGCAAGTGCCGTGGGAAAATGTCGACAAGATTCCTTCTCAGCTAGCAGATCGTTCTGCTCTGCGTGAAGAGACGTTGCACCCTGTTGATGACAGAGCGCAGTCTGCTGCTGTACAGGCCGCCAATAACGGTCAGAAGGACATCTTTGATGTTTCTGTGCTTATGGGGCTTGTTCGCAATAACGCTGCAGATGATCTTATCTCTGAGTATGTGAAAGATGTGATTGTCGGCAACGACCGTATTGGGCGTATCTTGTTCCTATACTATTGGCACTTCGATGACTTTGTAGAGAAGTATGGTGACAGCGATATGATGGAACTTGAGGATCTACTGCGTGATACATTCAAGAGCACAGGTGATCTCGTCCTCTTCTTGAAGAAGAAGAGCGTTGAGCCTGATGCTGTTGCCACTAATGCGGTGGTTGACCTGTAATGTTTGCCTATGAGCTTGGTAAAACTGCTGCGCTCTCTCCAGTACCTGGTGCTATGCCACCAGGTACTACTGGGCAGTTTAAACCAGGCTTGTTTAATCAGATGCCTATGAAGCGGACACTACCAGAGAAGCCCGCTGCAAAGAAAACTGGCCCTTCTAAGTTTGATGCTTTTATGCGGCCACAGGAAACCTAAGTAAAATGGCTTATGATCTTGAGAAGTATCAGAATCCTTTAGACGTACTGCACTGGCGCTGGCAGACAGCGCGTGCTGCGTTAGATTCTGATAAAGCACCTTCTCGTGATGCAGATCCATACGTATGGCAAGCCTGGCGATTCATGAAAGAGTATAGAACTTGTATCAACGATAATGACGCCATCTCAGTCTCACTTAAATACAAGCTAGTCAGTGACGCGTATGGCTGGTATAACAGTCGTAGTGGTTACAAGAACTACATAGAAGCGCTTTCACTTTGTGATGATATTTCTTTTGAAGAAGAAGCAGACTTGCTTGGTATAGACAAGAAGACGCTTGAGTTCTACGAAGCGTTGTTCTTTGACATACGCCCCAAGAAAAGCAATAAGACATGGTTAGCAACACACATCATTGAGCCCTCGCAGTTAGAAGCCATGAACGGTAATGTGAGTGCTGTGTTCTCTTGGAAATTGTTTGCTATCTATGGTGGCGTTGACGTTGTTAGAGCCGCGTGGGCTTACTCTCAGCAGTCTAGTAAAGTATCTGACTTCCATAGAGCAGCTGGGTTCTCTCAGCTTGTCAAGAACTACGGGTTAGCTCAGTACTTCAGACCTGTGAACAAGTATACTGCGCCTGAGATCACAGACGCTATGCTAAAGACACATGATCTTGAGCTTAAGCGTGAAGCCTTGAACAATCAGAAGGCTATGCAAGCAGAAAATTCGAATATACTTGCAAACGTACTTGGTAGCGTTAAATTCACGATACCTGCGCATATTGAAGATTTGTCGCAGCTTGAAGAGTTAGACGCAAGAGAACCTCGACTGATTGACGTGCTAGAGCCTCCCACAGAGGTGAAGCCACTTTCTATAAAGGATAAAGCAGATGTCAGATCTTAAGCTTATTTCTCCTGCACAAGAGGCTTCTCTTAAGTCAGCTCTCGTGTCAGCTATTGAAGAGACCAACGCTGGTGCTGATCCTGATATGGCGATTGCCAAACACGCAAGCGCCAATGGATTCAACGCTGAGTTTGGCCGTCGTATGTCTGAGGCGTTCAATGCGTCTAAGACATTGAATCACCTAAAGACAACTGAAGGTGAGAAGCGCGCGGAGACATTCACTCTGTCAGATCCTGACAAGGTCGTACTGCTCATGTACAAGCCAGAGCTTGCTAAAGAAGCTTCTGTTGTAAGTGCTGAAGGAAATACGCTTGACTTCAACTTTAATAAATATGAGCCAAAAGCACCTTTAGTTAAGTCGGCTTCAGCAGTTACGTCAAAAATCAATGAACGTCCTGTACCCCTTCGTACCGTACGAGATGCTCAGGGGCTGCTTGAAAAGCTTTCGCATGACAAGCGTAGTTTGTCCATTGATCTTCAGGCTTACAAGATGAAGACAGCATCTGCTGCCAAAGCGCTTGCTTTGTCTTTCCGCATTCCTGGTTCTGATACCTTTGATGAAGTTGAGAAGCGTGTAGTTGCTACTTATGGTAGCATGGGTAAGCAGGCTATGGACTTTGTTTGGCAGCTTGATAACTTTCCTAAGTGGGGCGAGAAGCGTGCTGAGGAACAGACTACTCGTATTCTGTTGATGGGTAAGACCACTCAGTACAAGCAGGCTGCTGAGTATGTTGAGTTTCTTTCTAAGAGTGCGGATGCGCAGGCTACGCTGATGGAGTTTGAGAAGAAAGCTGAAGCTGTACGCGCATATATCAATGCGCAGCTTGAGAAAGTTGGAGCTGGTGGCAAAGGAGGTCCTGGTGGACAGAGTGGTACTAGCGCTCCAAATAAAACTGCTCCATCGGATGCAGATAGGCTGCTGGCCAAGATGGGGCCCTCTAAGCCGACTGGTAGTAACGCTAAAGCTGAACTGTCTGCGCTTGGCGGAGCATCTCACATTGTTGACACAGCGCGTATTAAAGCGCTTGATCCTACCTTGCTTAGCGGACTTGGCATTGATGATACAAATCCAATGGCAGGTGTTAACGAGGCGGCTGCCAAGCAGCTCAGCCACTCGCTTGCTGATTCTGGTGTAAGTGAGGATGTACTCAATAGCATGGTGCGTGCTCAGAAGGGGCAGCAGTATGAAGACCTTCTGCGTTCACAGGCTAAAGACGATGATGCTGGTACAGCGGCTCTCTTTGGTCACTTGATGGAAGGCAAAGTGCCTTTCACTCCATCTTGGCTCACGGATATGATTAGTGACAAAGAGCCGAATGTTAAGCCTTTGATTTCTCCTGAGCATGAAGCAGATATTCGTGGAATCAAGATGCAGACGATGGCTAATGATATGATCTCTAATGATCCTGTGTTGAGCGCGTATGCTCCTTCTGATGTATTTAACGTTATCAACCAAATCTCTGAGATCGCCCCATCTTTGTCTACGAATCCTCTGTTGATGAAAAATATGACAGCGCGTATTCTGCAGCAGGGTGGGCATATTGATCCATCTGAACTGCAGCAGTTACTCAAGACAGAAGAGAGCAGTCGTAAATTGGCAATCAAAGGATATTAAGATGATTAAGATCATTGATCCTGCTGGCTTTAATTTTGATCAGCCGATTACATCTCTTGTGGAAGTACACAGCAAGGGTGTAGAGGCTGGTTGGATGCGTAAGACTGCTGCTGTGCTTACCAAAGAACTCTCAGAGATACGCCCTGAGACTGGTAAGACGTTTATGCACGTGATTGCTCTTGGTGATAGCGAGACGTACTCTGCTAATCGTAATGGCGATATGTTTCCTAAAGAAGCTAACGTTAAGTATCACCCAACATTTGTTAAGTATGCTAAGTTCTTCAAGAACCACAAAAATAAGCCTGAACGTGGAGACCCATCGTATGGTACTGTGAAGGCCGCTGCATACAATCCAGATATGCACCGCGTTGAACTTATCATCGCAATTGATAATGCAAAAGCGCCCGATACCATTGAAAAAATTGCTTCTGGAAAAGACATCCCAGTTAGTATGGCGTGCCGAGTTCCGGCGGATTTTTGTAATATTTGTTTACATCCTTCTAAGACAACCTCTGAATACTGTGATCATCTTAAGAAGCACGCCACACAGATTCTTTCGGATGGTCGTGTAGTAGGCATGATCAATCGTGAACCTACTTTCTTTGATATCTCTGAAGTCTGGCGACCTGCTGATCGTATTGCTTATTCTCTGCGTAAAGTAGCGTCTGCTGCTCCTGCCATCTTCAGTGCAGATCTTGCGCAGCAGTACAACGTAACAGCGCCGATGCTGATAGAGTCTCCTACATATCAGCGTCGTTACGATCTTCTTCAGAAGCTCGCTGCTCTTGAACAATCTCTTGTTCAGGACATGCGAGTCAATCCAAGTCTTCGTACTATTTCTTTAGCTATCAAACAACCTATCGGTCTTGATAAGCAGGCGAGTTCAAATGAAATAGGTTCTTTGTTCAACATGTTGAAAGCTTCTAGCGTATCTTTAACACCTGAAGATTTCTTCAAGACTGTATGTGGCAAACGCTATGTTGAGATCGAACGCTACATGCCTTCTATGAAGTCTGCTGCTGCAACAATGTTTACTGACGCTCTGAAAAATGCTGAAGAAATTATTCATGCGTCAGAAAATTATGAAACAGCTGTTGACAAACCCCTATCACATGATGTAAAAGCGATTATTAAGGATGCGGTATCTAAGGCTTCCTTAAATGGACAGATGAATAGAAAAGTGATAGACGCAACGCTCCAGAAGACGGCAAGTCTCGTACAGTACGAGAAATCAACCCCGCAAGGAAAAGCGTTAGCGCAAGAGTACGCAGCTTACAAGCTGGCGCTACTAGATGGCTCAAACGCTTACACTGCTCAAATGAGTATTCTGCAAAACCTTTAAAGGAGATTTACGATGGCGACGAACGGTAAGGCGATCCTTGCAAATCTGGATGCGATGGTGAATTCGATTGGCCTGAAGAAACTTGCTGAGTCTGGCGTTATCGCTGACCCAGGCACTTCTCAGCCAGCGAAACAAGAGCAAGACAAAGGCAACATTCAGTCTGCTTCGACTGGCTCGCAGTCCACAGCGAACTCCGCTATGGTGCGCGAAGATGTCCTTGGGCAGTCGGTTGATGAGTCGAAACCTGGTGATGCTGAAAACGCGAAAGCCAAGTCTGACGCTGAGAATATCACGACAGCTACGACAGTTGGCAATGACCCGAAGAACGAGAAGAACTATGGCGACCGCAAAGAGCAGGGTAACTATCCTGGCACGTCGCATCCAGCGGATGTGAACAAGGATCCTGAGAAGTATTCTAGCGATCTGAGCAAGTCTGCTTACGCTATTCTCGAAGAGGTTGAACTGATCAAGCGCTCGAACAAAGTTGTGCGCACTGATGACATCACTGAACAGAACGTCATGGCCAAACTGGCCGCGTTTGTGACTTTTGGCTCGCCTCTCGAAAAGAGCGCGGCTGTTGAGAAAGAAGCTGCTGCTAACGAAGAAGTCGGAGAATTCATCCGTGGCCTTTGCAAGTCTTCTGCTTTGGTTGGCACCTTGGTTGCTGATTATCTTGATGGTATGGTCGAAGGACTGCAGAAGCAAGCGGAAGGTGAAGAGATGGAAGGTGAAGAGATGGAAGGCGCAGAGGGCGCAGAACATGCTGACGGCCCTGGTGATGGTGACGCCGATGATGCTGGCGCGGCTGGTGGTGAAGGCGCTGGTATGGACCAAGCTACTCAGACTCTGATTGCTGAAGCTGAACAGATTGCTCAGCAAATTGGCTGTGATCCTGAAGACGTTCTGCAGGCTGCCTTGGCGCAGGAAGATGGCGGAGCTGGCGCTGAGGGTGGAGAAGGCCCTGACGCTGGTGCGGCTGGCCCAGAAGCTGGTCCTGATCTTGGTGCAGGCGCTCCTGGTATGGAAGTGCAGTCTGCGATGGAAGAACTTGCTGAGCTGCAGAAGAAAGCCGCTGCTTACGATGAGCTTATGGCCGACAAGCATGTCGAAGCGCAGGAAACCCGTCTGCTCTCGTTGTTCAAGAAAGCCATGGATGAAAAAGTTGCCGAAGCCCGCCAGGGTCAGGCGCGTTAACAAATAAAAGGAGAAACAGCTATGTCGACGATTGTAGTTAGTGAAGCGTTTGTTAAACACGCTGCTCTGCTGGCGGGTGAAGTTAAGAATCTCACCACGAAAGTGGCAGAGATGAAGAAGCAGTCCAGCGCTCCGAAGCCTCTTGACAGCACAGTTGCGCTTGTAGCGGACACGCTCGTCAACCTTGGCTTTGTGCCAGCCAAAGAGAAGCAGGCGGCTGCGTCTGCTCTTTGTAACCACGAAAGCACACTGCACGCGCTCAGCAAGATCGCCAGCCAGGTTGCCATCAAAACTGCCGCAGCGCGTAATACGCCTGCTGAAGTTCAGCCGATGGGTAAGTCTGCTAGCGTTGCTAAGCCAACGGGTGCTCGTGAGTCCGACCGTCAGTTCCTCAATAGTCTTGGTTTCACTGTCTAAGTGAGGCCCCTGTTTTATTAGAGGTGGATACCCCACCATAAAAAGGAGATGAGTTATGCCTGGAAATCTTGTTCCGAACCAGATGTATGATCACGAATGCAACATGCTCAAGGGCTGGTGGCACCCACATGTCGTCGACAAGTCTGCAGAAATTGCGGACGGTGAGACGATTCTTGCTGGCAGCGTCTGCTATCTCGACAGCACAGGCAAGTTCCGCAGTGGACTGCCGGACAACACACAGGGCATGTTCGCTTGGCCGAGCAGCACGGACTTCGATGTTGCGGCTGACGTTGGCAACACGCAGAAGGCCGTTATGACCGCTCTGCCGACACTCGCCACGTACGAACTGTTCACGACTGAATTCGATGCGACCAAGACCTACGCTATCAACGACTACCTGACAGCGTGGCATGACCAGCTGCTTGGGTTCTCTGTTGAGCTGCGTGGTAAAGTTCGCCCTGGTCTGCCTTACCACAACACGCTTGTTGGTCAGGTCAGCGGCCTTGTGAAGAACAACGACTTTGGCAAGAGCGTCCTGACCCTTTGGACGTACCATCTGCCAGTTGATCTCACCAATCCTTCGAGTGAGGCGTAAACCAACGTATATTCTACTGGGCTGCTAGTCAGCCCAGTAGACATTTGATTGACTGTCATAATGACACAAATGATTTAAGGAGACCTAGTCATGGCTGAAGAGAAAGAGATTGCTGGACGCGAGGTGAATGGCGCGCTTCTTGACAAGCTGCAGAGTAATGACTCTGGGCTGCAGAAAGAAGCCTCTGATTCTGTAACTGATTTTGTGCGCATGAGGATGCGTGAAGAAGGCTTCACACGTCAGATCCTGCCGCCGATTCAGATCACAGACTCTGACCTCACCAAACAGGTGGACACTGACAAACCGGTGGTTGTGTGTGAAAAGGAACCTAACTCGCCAGCAGCGATCAGCGTTCCCTACGGCACACTGCCTTTCAACCGCTACATTCGCGGGCTTCGCTTCCGCATTATGTTCCAGCGCTTGATGACCCCGCGCTTTGTCAAAGACGTGCAGGAACTGCGCACGTATGACATGGACATTCGCCAGATCCTGTCTGATAACGCCCTGAAAGACATGCAGGCTGAAGAAGATGGCAAATTCATTGCCACCGTTGAAAAGCTGCTGATCGCCCCAGGAGCTGTGCAGCCGGACACTGGCACGATCCAGTGGCGTCAGATCGAAGGCGGAATTACTCGCGAATCGTGGAACGACGCGCTGAAAATCATGCCGTCCACTCCTTCGCATTTCGCTGCTAAGACGATCTTGATGAACAACGTGACTGTGTATGACTTCCAGAAATGGGGTCGTGATGAATTGGGCGGTGACATGGCGCAGCAGATCGCGCTGCAGGGTTGGGGCGAAGCCACTTGGTTCGGTATCCGAATCATTGTGTCTATCAAACGCGACCTGATTCCTGACAACCGCATCTACATGTTTGGCGCTCCGTCGCAGACTGGTAAGAACTTCCTCCTGGAAGATACCACGATGTACGTTGACACCAAGGCGTTCATGATCGAATTCTTCGCGTATTGCTCGCTGGGTACGGCCATTGCCAACCCCGCCAGCCTCGCGATTGCGGACTTTGTTCCCGCGACCTAATTCGATGTGACAACCAAAGGGGTCCCTTAAGTGGGACCCCTTTACTAAATGGATGACAAGATGCCTACACACGAACGTCAAGAGAAAAATACTCTGGATATGTCGGGTGTAAGGTCTGATATGCAGCAGAACGGAATACCAGATCAAATTCTGGATTTCGTTAATAACCATAAAGACCAGGCATTTGACTTCTGGGACAAGCACAAGGACAAGCTCAATGTAGCTCCGCATGAGCTGCCAATCGTTATCGGTGCAAGTGCTACAATACCTTTCTCAGGTGTTGGCCCTGCTCTTGGCGGCGCAATCGGTGGCATCGGTTCTTTGAGAGCATTAGAGTCTACTAAGTACTACAAAAATTTGGCTACTCGTGGACAAAGATTGTTGAATGGTGCTGGCGCTGCTACATTAGGTACGCTCGCTGGGCTTATGATTGCGAAACATTTACCGTTTGTTGGGACTGAATAACACAAAGGAGATCTACGATGTCGAACACTGCTGAAGCCCTCTTCATGGCGGCTGACCAACACCTGAAACAGAACCTGCAGCTGCCGATCATTCTGCAGAAGTGCGCTGAACGTGGTCATAGCCCGCAGAACCAGGCTGAACTGGATGTGATCGTGAAGCTGGCGGCTGAGATTGGCGAAGGCGTTCTGACAGGCGAAATCGCGCCAGTTCCTCTCAGCGAACTGGAAAGTGATGGCACGTTGTCGAAACACGCTTCTGATAAACTGAGCCAGGACCCTATGGCTTTGTCTGAAGAAGTTGGGGAAATCGACGTTACGAAGATTGACCCAGTCATCAAGACTGCGGCGGCCATTCTCTGCTTCGGCGGCATGGTCAACTCGCTGTAATCTAGTTACTCACACGCGCAAGCAGGGTGGCTGGCTGATATGCCGCCACCCTGTTTTTGTTGGGGGACAGTTATGGCCTTCTCGCAGATACAACTAATGCCAGGCCCTTCTACTATAAGGCCAACAATACAAGCAACAGCAGGTGCGTTGGTAAACTACATCATCACTGTAAAGAACGCAGATGGACATGTAGTAGACCTGACACCTTACGTTGTAGCTTACAGTGAGAGCAACCCGCCTGGTGGACCATGCCCTATCAGAACACTGCCCATCACCAAAGGCATACTCTTCACAATCAGAACACACAGAAATCAGTTCCCTGCAGAATATCAAATGCCTGTGCAGCCCTATGGTGATCCTAAGAACGGTGAAGTAGAGATTGTACTAAAGCCCTGTACATTCGATAACCCAGGCCTATATTTAGCAGAGCTGTCTCTAATCACAGACGCTAAGATACAACAGCTGTACAACTTCTACATTGAAGCAGCGCCAACACTTGCATGGTCAACAGACAGAGACCCTATCACAATTGAGGAAGTGAGATTGTGGGCTAGAGATAACTCTGCTGCGGATAACTATCTGCTAGATGAGGTAGAGTACAAAGACACAGAGATTGTAGCAGCTATACGCAGAGCTGTGGATATGTGGAACTCAACGCCACCTGTCATGACAGCATATACATACAATCCATCAACCTTTCCTTATAGAAGCCAATGGTTAGACGTTACCATCGGCTTCCTGATGAACATCGCTTCTTTAAACTATCTGCGTAATGGTTTACCATCACAAGCTGGCGGCGTAAGTATTGATGATAAGCTGTCCAAGTATCAACCATATGCACAAGAAGCAAAGATGCGCATACAAGAATTCAAAGACTGGATGAAGATGATCAAGCCACAACTGAACGCTGATCAGGCTTGGGGTAGACTTGGAACCTGGCGGATGCCATAAAGCTCGTACAGTACGAGAGGGGATAGCGTGCAAGACGTTTTCTTTGAATTGTATGTACAAAACGAACCTAAAGGTGGAAGTACCATCTTCTGGGGATTACGTAGAGAGTTTGATGACGTAGGACCTTATCAGTTCACCGTAGAGTGGTCTGAAACAGTAGAAGGTGAGTGGGAACTTATACCAAATGGAACAGTGACTGACTCATACTTCGTTGTAGATACAATACCAAGAGTATTCGCCAAAGAACTAGAGTCCTACTACAGAGTAACACTTGTTACAGCTAAAGGTACATACGTATCACAAGCTGTACAAGCCACAGGTATCTGGGACAAGCGTGACTGGCTAAAAGCAAGAGACACCATACGCCGTGAATACTTGATGATGAACAAGTTCACTGGCAACAGAGCAGAACTGTATAAGCGCCGTATATGGGGACAGAACTGCCCTTACTGCAGTGACTACTCTACACAGAACCCAGCTCAAGGTGGATGCCCTGTATGCTTCGGCACAGGTAAGTTTGGCGGTTACTGGCCACCATACGCCGTACAGTACTGGACACAAAACGAACCACAAGCCCGCAATAAGACTATGCTGCAGAACCAAGAGATAGGCGGTGTGTTCGACGACATGAACATACAGGTACGTATGGTAGCTTACCCACACTTATCAAGTATGGACTTTATACACAACACAAGCAACGGCAAAAGATTCATTATCAGACCTGTACAAACAGTCGCTGAGATCAAAGGCATACCACTCGTAGATATGGTAGAACTGAGACTGGCGCCATACACAGATCCTGTGTATAATGTGCCTAAAGACTTCTACAACTTCAGTGTACCTGTAGTGCCTACTATCACATCAAGCAAAGACAGCACAGATTTTGTACCTATGCCTGAAAGACCTTTGGATCCAGTTGTAACAGAACCAACTGCTCCTACTGTGATTACACTGCCACCCGAAGTAGAAACAGTGATAGACACAAAGAGCCAGGCACTTTGGTTTACTACAGAATGGTATATTGGCTCTGTTATTGGAGATGCTACAACTGCCTCGTACAGTACGAGAGGGGCTACAAGCAATCCATTCTTCATACCTAAATATGATTGGTATCCCACAGCAGGATCAGGGTCAGTCATATTTTCTACAGCTACAAACGGGTTTAACGTGACAAGCAGTGATCCATCTGTTACAGGTGTTTATACGAAGGCCGGAACTTACAACGGCATGTACGTATACGTGAAGGCAACCTAATGGCTGAGTTCAAACCAAGTGCTATTCCCATTCTGGGCAAACAGCCTCCTGTGATTGCGGGCGCTTTTGTAGACATTGTTCGCTACCTGTTTTCTAATGATGAAAACATTGAACAAAAAGACTTAAAATCACTTGTTTGGAATCCAGATGCCAAACTAAGTGGGATTTTGATTGAAACTGCAGAACGCTGGAGTACTAATAACACACAGCAACGTCCGGCGGTCTTCTTCAAGCGCGGACCTTGGGAATACCAACAAATAGGTATCGGTGACAGATACCAAGGACCGCCAGAAGAAACAGGTTTCGCTGAAGCAGTTCAAATGGTTGGTTGTGCAGGATCACACGAAATACGATGTGTAGGAAGGACCAATTGGGAAGCTGAGTTGATCGCAACAGAGATCATGCGGCATTTCATAGGTTTCTCCTCAGTCATCAGAGAACAGCTCTGCCTGAACAAATTTAGAGTAAAGAGTATTGGGCAGATAACAAAGTTTGACGAGTCAAGCGAACATGAATTTGTACCTGTCACACTTGAATACATGTTTGTTGACAACTGGAAACTTCTGCGTCAAACACCTGAGTGGGCTAGAACTGTTCAGATAATGACGTACCAATAAGGAGATCGAAGATGGCAACCTATTATGTTCCGCAAGTGCGAGTGTTTCAGGAGTACGCGACTGCTGCTGCGTCAGTAGCACAGCCGCTGAATGCGTTTGTGTTTGGACCGAACTACAACCTGTTCCGCTATGTCGAAGAAAAAGCTTCTACTGCGATTGGTGCTTATGACCGCGCAGCTGGAATTACTGCGCTGTGGCCTAACCGCCCAGCTGGTAGTGAAGTTGACCAGGCGTGGACACGTGTGTTCATGGACAACACATGGATGGAATACTTCCGCGACTACATTGGCACTGGACAGGAAATCAAACCTGTTGTCGGGTATCCTAACCGCATCACATGTCCTACACTGACGTTTGCCAGCTATAAGACTTGGGATCGTAGCGCTGCGTTCCTTGAACGCGATGTGCAGGTTGGTGATGGCGTTGTACTCCGCGCACATGCTTGTGGAGAAGACATCACGATTCACACACGCGTTGCTGGTTTGGTCAACGATGTTATCGCTCCTGTCGTTGGTGACGCCACAAGTGATACCAAGAACGCGCCAGATACAACGCAGGGCGCGAACATGTCTCAGACGACTGGTACGACAGGTACAGTCGACTTTACTGCTGATGGCACGAACTACGATGGCCTGGCTACTGGCGATACGATTGAGAGCTACTACTTGACAGTTACACTGGGTGGCGCTTTCGGAACAGCACAGTTGTCTGTCGCTTCTGCGAGTGGTCGTGACAACGTTCTGGATCCAATCATCCCAACAGATGGTGGTGTTTCTGACGTTGGCACACGTGGCCTGACAGTCATGTTCTCCACACTGGGTTCCTCAACACCGTTTGAAGTTGGCCAAGTCTTCCGTGTAGACGTGAACCAGCTCTGGGCGATGCCTACACCTGTTTCTGATACAACCTCTGATTACACTGGCGCCAAGTCTGGTACATACGTCATCACAGTTACAGAAGGCGCTTTGTGGGCGGATGGCCCCCGAGTGTTTGTGTCTTCGACTGGTACGCTGGATTCGAGTGGCCCGTACACAGTTGCCTCTGACACGTATATCACACTGCCGACTGGCGTGCGTATCAAGTTCAATGGCGCAGGCGTCCTTGGTCTCTGCAAGAATGACAAATACTATGTCACAGTTGAGGCTGCCACTCTGGGAGCTATTCATACTCTTGAACTGACCAACACACTGCCGGATGCGTTCTATAGCCTTTGTGGCGGTGGTTCTGATCCAGCACCTACTCCGATTGACCTTGACGTATCTCTGAGCATTGTGAAGAACGTTGAGATCACACGCACACGCGCTGGCATGATCGCTAACTGGACAACAAGCGCTACACAGGTTGTTGTCAATCCTCTGCTCACAGTCAAAGATGCCACATGGTATGATACTGACGGCACACTGTATGATTTGAACGTCATCGCTGGTGATACCTACGTTCAGTATCGCTCACTGCGCAACGACTTTACTGCGCAGGTTGGCTCACTGACAAGTGCTGCTGACGTTGAGACTATTCTTGGGCCAGCAGTTGATGCTAACCCACTGGCGCTCGGTGTGCTGAAGGCCGCTGAGAACTCCAATGGTAAAGACGTCATGTTCATGGCGACAGTTGGAGATACACTTGCTGCTTACTCTGAAGTTCTTGAAGCTGTCTATGATCGCGAAGACGTTTATGGCTTCTGCCCTCTGACACACGACAAGAACATTCTTGATGTTGTCAAAGCGCACGTGCTGGAAGAAAGCACTGGCGAACGCGGCAAATGGCGTGTTATGTGGGTTGGCGCGCAGACGACTGAAGAGTCTGCAGTACTCACAACTGATAGCGCTGGTGATATGCTCCTGGCGACTATCCTCGATGATACGGACACAAGTGGCACACAGTATACACGTGTTCGCTGCAACACAGCTGAGTTTATCACTGGTGGAGTGAAGGCTGGTATGCAGGTGCGCGCTAACTACCTGACAAACCCTGTGACAGGTATTGAAGAGTATGAAACCTACACAGTAGACGCTGTACTGACTGAAGAAGAGCTGCGTTTGGCGAGTGGTCCTGAAACAGCTGTAACCGTTCCTAGCCGCATGGAAGTGTGGCAGGTGAACAGCAAAGAAGACATCGCTAATCAGGTGATTGCTTTGGCTGGTTCGCTGACAAGTCATCGCGTGCGTGTAGTGTTCCCTGACCTTATCAGCAACGCTGGCGTTGCGATGGACAGCATGTATCTCTGCTGCGCACTCGCTGGTCTCCGTAGTGGTGTGTGGCCGCATCAGCCTTTGACCAACGTTGAACTCACAGGCTTTGATGATGTATCACGCACGACCAAGTGGCTTGGTGGACGCTTGCTGAATACGATGGCAGCTGCTGGCGTTTGGATCGTGACACAGGACAACACAGGTGTTGTCTATACGCGTCACCAGCTTACGACAGACACGTCGATTATCGACAAGAAAGAAGATAGCTGTGTAGCGACGTTTGATGCTGTTAGCTACCGTACACTGACGTTCTTCCGTAATGCTCGGTATATCGGGCGTCGGAATATCACACCTCAGTTGTTGTCGCAATTAGGTGTTGACTTCGACGGGCTTATCAACACTATAGTGTTTGAAACAACAGCGTTGACTATTGGACCAATGATTCTTGGCGCTAAAGTCGTATCGTTGTCTAAGCATCCTACGTTGTTGGATACTATTCTTGCTACTGTAAATGTGATCTTACCGAAGCCATTTAACAACTTTGACATCACACTTGTGTCGGTAACGACACTTTAATAGGTAAGGAGAACTCATTATGTCTTCACAATCGCAGTCATCTGTAGATATTTATAACCGCACAACAACGTTAGGCGGTGTAATGTCGGCGGATGCGACTAGACTCACATTCTCCGGTGATCCAACCGTAGAAGATCTTAATGGTGTCAGCGGCACAAAGCCAGGACTTATTTTACAAGAAGTTGGCGTTAACTACTCCCAGCAAATAACAAGGCTGTATGCATTAGAGTCGGGTAACCTGTACTTCGTTGCGGGTCGCACGGAAGGTGGTATTACTGTCAAACACGTTGTTGGCCCATCAGGTATGGCCACAGCGTTCTACAAGCAGTATGGTGATGTATGCCAGGCGGCCAAAAACGCGTTTAACTTAGAGGCAGCTGTTGGCTGTACTGGAAACGCTGAGTCAACGGGAGCAGCTTCCATTAAACTTAAGAACCCCGTTATCTCTAAGATAGGACTCAGC